>CENU01180799.1_pt1 | contig 19353 bp, 16 predicted proteins | sample 361331 | NCBI WGS metagenome assembly CENU01 (sample SAMEA2619766, study PRJEB7988) | marine metagenome | isolation source: saline water (ENVO:00002010), including | reverse complement strand
GGTGGAGCGGAGGTCTGGGTGAATCAGCATCCACAGCGGGGGGCCATATCGGGCCCTCACGCTCTCGATACGCCGCAGCTTCGGGTCTGACTCAGCAATGACCGTGGGCAGAAACGCCAGCCCCAGACCCTTTCGGGCTGCCTCGGCGTGAAGCAGCAAGCTGTGGGTACTCATTGCGATCTGTGCGTCAGGCACCTCGGACCGCCGAAAGCTTCTGCAGGCTTGGCCCATCTCGCTATGGGAGAGATATTCCAGCCAGGGCAGCGCCTCTACCACACGGGATTCCGCTTGTTCTGCTTGCTCTAAAAGACTCACCGCGCCATAGGCCGCCAACGTGAGATCGGACAGTTTTCGGCCAACCAGGGTCTCCACCGGATTGGCGGTGGCGACGATGGCAACATCCGCTTCACGGCGAGTGACATCCAGCTTGGCGTGGGTTGGGTGGATATGCAGCTGGACATCTTTATAAAGGGCTCGAAAGCGCTCAAGTTCTGGCAGGATAATGTCCATGCCAAGGACCTCTGGAATCACAACCTGGATCGGCCCTGACAGCTTTTGATCCCGTCCCTTCAGTCGGCCCTCGATATTACCAATTTCCTCGGCCACTCGATTGACTCGACTGATAACCTCTGCACCCTCCGGCGTTATCAAAAGGCCCTTGGGCGACCGTACAAAGAGCGGCACTCCTAAGCGCTGCTCAAACAGCTCCAGCCGTCGGCTGACGGTGGAGGGGTTCACCTCGAGCAGTGAGGACGCGCCGCGCACCGATTTAGTGGTCGCTAAGGCGCTGAAGAACTTATAATCGTCCCAATCCATGGCGCTGCTGCCTATCGTGAGAGGGTGTCATCATCCGCCTGGTGTACTAAAAAGGCAACGCTACGTTGCGTTACGTTAGGTTGCACTTATTGTTACTAGAGGTAACATGGCTTCAACGGCGGCAGTAAACGCCGGTACTTGAGAGACATCCGAACCTCCTCTCCCCTCCCCTCCTCGGATGTCTCTCTTTCTCTCGAAACGGAGGCCTCTGGCCTCCGTTTTTTTTGCCTCCAAATTAGCCCGTTGCAGCGCTACACTGCGCTCATGATTGGATCCGACCCCAAGCAACCCTTCCAGCACCTGGGCGTTACCGCAGATGGCCCCATCGCGACCATCACCATGGCGCGCCCAACCAAGGCCAACGCCTTAAGTGTTGAGCATCTGGCAGAACTCGAACGTGCGGCACTGCTGTTTAGGGATGAACCCGATGTTCGCGTGGTGGTCGTGACTGGGGAGGGACCCCACTTTTCCTCCGGCGCGGATTTAGACGATAGACCGCGGCCCGACCTGCCCTTGGTTCAGAGACGGCGCAACGCACGTATCGGCCAGCGAGCCATTGAGGCCATTCTAGAGATGGATCAAATTACCATCGCCGCCTGGCGCGGGGCAGCCATGGGAGGCGGGGCCTGCGTTGCCACAGCCTGCGACCTGCGTATCGGTGGCGAATCCTGCTTTATGCAATATCCTGAGGTTGATTTGGGCATCAATCTGAGCTGGAAGAGCCTCCCAATCATCACCGCCTTGGTGGGGCCTGCCCGCAGCAAACGTCTGGTCATTGGGGCCGAGCGCCTGGACGCCAAGACGCTTTTGGATTGGGGCATCTTAGATCGTTTGGTAGCGGACCCAGAACTGCTGCCGACGGCCTATGCCGTGGCGGCTGACTACGCTGCTAAACCGCCCGTTGCGGCGCAGATGATCAAACAATCCATCAACCAGCTTTCCAATCCCTTAGGCCACGCCATCATGCATATGGACAGCGATCAAAACCTAATGAGCGCAGGGACATCAGACCGCAAGCTGGCGCTCTCAACTCGCCAAACCAAGGAAGACGCGAACTTTACCGGGGATTAACGGGCAATGCCCAACTGACAACGAGTCCATCCGAGTGTTCAGTTACCGTAGGCATTGGACCCAGGTGACACGTGGCGCCGCTGACGCAGCGGCCGCTTCGCACATCAAAAACATAGCCGTGCCAAGGACAGGTTACCTGCCCATCCACGAGCGGGAGCGCGTCCAGGGGCCCGAGTTGGTGTGGACACCGAGCCGGATAGATCAGCCAGGCCTGGTCTTGTTGATGTAGCAGGTAGTCGCGTCCCCCCAGGCTGAAGGCATGGGGCAAGGGCAGCCGGGACGGATTTTCAATGCTTAGGCTTTGATCCGTTGACCGCCCTTCTAGGCGCCTGTCGAGCTGACGCTGACGCTCACTCATCAGCGCCACATCCTCATCATAAAGCCGCTCGTAGACCGCTGCGTATGCCTTGCCCAGCGAGAGGCGATCCGAGGCCGGGATATCGGGCACAAAAAAATCAACGGTGATATCCAGCACGCGAGATTCCACCTGAAAAACCTGAGTCCAAATCTCCGCGCCGACGTTTTGCCCCGATTTGGTGCGGGTGATCCAGCGCCTGGCCTGGCGGTCCAACAGCAGCTCTATCTCTGTGTCCTCATCCCCGCTGGTCACCGTCGCCCGCCAGCCCCAGGCACCCGATTCGGTACACGTGATGGTGTCAAAAGTAGAGGCATGAACATGGGGTAGATGCGCCCAATCCAGCGCATTTTCATACATACGCTCTAAGCTCACGGGCAGTCGCCGTCGATAGCTCCCCAGGTGATTGGTCTGGGCGTTAGCGCCCGTCGGTTCGAAGGTATATTTCATCCAACCACCTCATTTGCGGGATTGTGCGCCCTCTGGAACCCGCACCAAGTCAAAGGACAGTGCAAGCCCATCGACCTGCGCCTGCGTCCCCGCAGCAAGACCTGACGCCTGCATATCTAGGCTCAGGGTTTCGCCCATGATGTAGCTCAAATGCTCGGAGATGGCTAAGGCCAGATCGCCCTCGGCTTGGTAGCTCACGTGGATTCGATCCGCTACGTCAAAACCACGCTCTTTTCGCTCCCGCTGAATGCGATTTACAACCTCTCGCGCATAGCCGCCTCGGATAAGCGCTGGGGTCAACGTCGTATCTAAATCCAGGCTTATCTGATTATTCGACACCGTATTGGTCCCCGCCCGAGCCTGCTGCTGCACCTGGATTTCAACCTGGTCAAAGGTCTCGCTCACGCCATCCACTTCAAGGGTCAGGGCACCCGTCTCCTGAAGCAGGGCAATCTCCTGTGGGCTCAGGGCGTTGATGCGTTGTCCAAAGGGCTTCATTTTCTTGCCCAGACGCCTGCCCAATAGGGGAAAGTTAGGCTTGGCCACCAGTTCAATGAAGGCGGCTTCATTGGCGCTGTAGCTGACTTGCTGAACATTCAACTCCTCGAGAAGGTAACCTTCCAGCCGACCCATTTCCTCCAGCAGCGCACCATCACGATGCACGATGGTCATCTTCGCCAAGGGCGTTCGCAGACCAATTTTCACCTCCTCGCGTCGCTGCCTGCCCAAGAGAATGACCTGCTGCATTCGATCTACGGCCGTTTCTAGGGCAGGTTGACTGTGCGCGGGCTCCGCCTCCGGATAGTCACAGTGATGCACGGAAGCCGGCGATGGCTGGCGTCCGGCTAGGGCTTCCAGCGACTGATAGAGGTGCTCAGACAGAAAGGGAGCAAAGGGCGCCATGAGCTTCGACAGCTCTAGCAGCACATCGTAAAGCGTGCTGTAGGCAGCTATTTTGTCGGCGCTGATCCCCTCTCCCCAAAACCGCCCTCGATTCAGACGGATGTACCAGTTAGTCAAATCCTCAATAAAGGAGAAGAGCTGGGGCACCACGTTGTACAGCCGATAAGCCTCCATCTCAGTGGCGACATTCGCCTTTAGGGTTTGCAGACGTGAGCGGATCCAATGATCCAGAATATTGTTGCCGTGATGCTGGCCTTTATCGGGTGACCACCCGTCGATGGCCGCGTAGGTTCGTAAAAAGGAAAAGGCGTTATACCAGGGGAGCAAGGCCCGCCGGACCATATCGCGCACGCCGCTGTCAGCGAAACGCTGCTCCTCGCCGCGCATTAGCCCCGAATTGATCGCATAGAGGCGCAGCGCATCGGCGCCATAACTTTCCATCAACTCATCTGGAGGAGTGTAGTTGCGCAGGCTTTTGGACATCTTTTTCCCGTCCTCAGCCATAACCATGCCGTTGACGATCACATTCCGAAAGGCCGGTTTGTCGAACAGCGCTGCGCCCAGCACCGTAAGGGTGTAAAACCAGCCGCGCGTTTGGTCAAGGCCCTCCGCAATGAATTCCGCCGGGAAGCCGGCTTCAAACAGCTGTTCATTTTCGAAGGGGTAGTGCAGCTGGGCGTAAGGCATAGAACCGGACTCAAACCAGCAATCCAAAACTTCCTCGATACGCTGGTAGGTCCCCTCTTCGCCGTCGAGAGAAAAGCTAATGGGATCGACATTTTCTCGGTGCAGGTCGGTTATGCGTACCCCACTAAGCTCCGCCAGCTCGTCTACGGACCCGACACAAAGAGCCTTGCCGGTCACGTCGTTAATCCAGACAGGAAGCGGAGTACCCCAAACCCGATTGCGCGAAACTGCCCAATCAATGGCACCATCAAGCCAATGCCCAAAGCGGCCTTTCTTGATGTGTTCTGGCACCCAGTTGATCTGTTCGTTGGCCGCCAGGAGCCGATCCTTGATCTGGGTTACCGCCACGTACCAAGAAGGAATCGCCCGATAGATCAGGGGCGTATCCGAACGATAGCAATAGGGATAGCTGTGCTGAATTACGTCCTGACGATAGAGTGCCCCGGATGCCTTCAAATGCGCGATGATTTCTTTGTCGGCCGCTTTGACATGGCGCCCAACGAAATCGGTCACCTCATCAGTAAATTCACCGTGCAGGGATACCGGACAGGCGAAAGCCTCAATATTGTGAGCCCTGAGTACGCGATAATCGTCCTCGCCGAATGCCGGGGCTTGGTGCACCAGCCCGGTGCCGCTTTCCGTGGTGACGTAGGCGTCGCTCACCACCACAAAGGCCCCAAGCTCAGCCTGATCGGCGAAATAATCAAAAATAGGGTGGTATCGCCGGCCGACTAAATCCCGACCCTGACAGGTCTCGATCACCGTGGCCTGGTCCCCGAAGTAAGCAGTCACTCGCTCCTGGGCGAGATAAATGTTAATCCCTCGTTCAGCGTCCTCCACCAGCTGATAGGTGATATCGTCTCCCACACAGACCGCTAGGTTTGACGGCAGCGTCCAGGGGGTCGTCGTCCATATCGCCAAATACGCATCAGCGTCTGCCAGCTTGAGTAATACCGTGACCGCAGGATCCTGAACATCCTGATAATTGGACGTAGCCTCAAAGTTAGCAAGCGGGGTACCCAAGGCCGTAGACACAGGCACCACCTTGACGCCCTGGTAGATGAGACCCTTATCCCAAAGCTGCTTAAAGACCCACCAAACCGACTCCATATACCAGGCGTCCATGGTTTTGTAGTCATGATCAAAGTCGATCCAGCGGCCAATTCGGGTAATGGTGTGTCGCCATTCGGCAACGTAGCGCTGAACAATGGCTCGACATTCATCGTTGTAGCCAGCGACGCCAAGCTTTGCGACGGCCTCTTGGGCTGACATCCCAAGTTGTTTATCGATCTCGTGCTCGATAGGCAGGCCGTGACAGTCCCAGCCAAAACGACGCATCACGTAGCGGCCCTTCATGGTCCAGTAGCGAGGAACTATATCCTTAATGGTGCTGGCGACCAGGTGTCCATGGTGCGGTAGGCCCGTCGCAAAGGGAGGGCCGTCGTAGAAGATATAGGGTTGCTTCCCCTTTGTTTTCTCCAGCGATTGCTGGAAGGCACCCGTTTCCTGCCAGAGGTTTAGAATCTGATGTTCCATCTCGACAAAGGAAAAAGTTGCGTTGTCTTGGCTTTCCGACATGGGTCACTGCGGCACGGTGAATTAGCCCCCTATGTTAACCCCTTTGCCTACAGGATGCTGGCTCCATTGGACCCAGACGCTACGGAGGGCAGGCTCAGGAAGCTAACTATCCTCAGCGGCGACGCGAATGAAATCTGCGACTAAGGCGGGATCCTGCATGGGGATAAAGTGAGTCAGCTCGGGCAACATTATGTCTTGGCCATGAGGGAATTGATCCGCCAGCTCTGGCCAGGTTGGCGACGCAGAAAAATCCATCTCCTTTGAGGAAGCATCACGAGGCCTGGCACGAAGCACGAGGGTTGGCACCTCGATTTTAGGGATTAGCGTATAGAGGTCTGCATCAAAGTTACCCATGTAGATAGACGCTTCAATGTGCGGCGGACAGGCGAGCGCTAGGCCCGTGCCCGAGGGTGCCGGCACCAGGCCATAGGTGCAGTAGTCCATAAACACTTGGGGCTGCCAAAGGCTGTAGGGCTTTCGATCAACATAGCGATCATGCATTTCTTGCACTGAGGCGAAATGACTGCGGCGTCGGGCGACCGGATGCTCAGAAACATCCTCATATTGATGGCGCTTGCTGTTTTGATACAGATTCGGCGACAGGATCACCGGGTCCACGAGAATAAGCCTTCGAAACAACCTGGGCTGATGTCCGGCAGCATGCGTGATGCAGTGACCACCCATGGAGTGGCCTACCCCGATGATGTTCTGCAGACCCAGGTGCTCTGCTAGAGAGAGAATATCTTGACCCAGACGCTGCCAGGTAAAGGGGCCCTTGTTTTCCGATTGGCCATGACCTCGCATATCTACTGCAAAAATATGCAGCTCTGAGGGGAGATGCGACACCACTTGGTCCCAGCAACGGGCGTGAAATCCAGTGGCGTGGACGAAGAGCACCTGTTGGCCACCCTGAGTACCGTATTCAAAGACATTGACCCGGGTGCCATCAATCTCAACGCGCAACTGTTTGGGCTGCATGTTCAATTCCCTTCCGCTGAGGCCTTAGCCGCTTATTCGAAGGCTCAGATTAGGGGAACAACCGTGGAACTGAAGTGAAAGCCGAACCCGTTTAGCTCAGTTCATAACGGGCAGCGGACAGCGCGAGATATTTGATACCATTTCGCCATGGAACACACCCGCGCAGAAATTGTCTCCTTTGACTCGGAGCCACTCATTCTTGTCGACGCTGATGACCAAGCAATCGGCGAGCTGGATAAGGCCGCCTGCCATGCGGGTGAGGGCGTGCTTCACCGAGCCTTTTCTCTCTTTGTTTTCAATGAGCAGAACCAGCTGTTGATTCAACAGCGCGCCGCAGGCAAGCGGCTTTGGGGCGGCTACTGGTCCAATTCCTGTTGTTCCCATCCGCGTGTGGGCGAAGAGATTCAGGATGCCGTTTCCCGTCGATGCCGGGAGGAACTGGGCTTTGATGTTGAATCGCGTTTTATGTTCAAGTTCCAGTATGCGGCACGTTTCGAGGATCGCGGCAGTGAGCGGGAACTGTGCTCGGTGTACCTAGCCCGTTTCCTCGGCGAACCCCTCATCAATATCGAAGAGCTGCAGGATTTTCGCTGGGTGGATCTGGATGCGGTAGCACCAATGCTGGACGACAGTGAATTGAAAACCACCCCCTGGTTCACCCTGGAATGGCAGCGTCTGCTGGATAATCTCCCGCAAAGCATCCCGTCGGCCGGTACTCGCCGGTAGGGTCGCCTATGGCTTCCCAGGAGGGCTTGCACCCCCGGTAGCCAGAGCGGTAAAGCGATCAAACCACTCACTAGCGCTCTCCCGAACGTTTGCGCGCAGGCCAGTTTTTATTCGCGCTGGCGCGCCTGGGGGAAAGTCAGCCATCCGCTGACACAATGCCACCGCTGATGAGACAACCCGGGCGTCGTCCACCACCTCGCTGGCGAGGCCCAGGCGCAGCATGTCATCCGCCTTCATTCGCTCTCCCAGGAGGCAGGCCTGAGCTATGCTCGCCTCGCTGTGCCGCAGCGTTAACCACGCGAGGTTATAGGGTGCGGCCATGCCAATCTGCACTTCGCCCACCTGAAGAAAGGCCTCGCGACCCATGAACAGGTGGTCACACGCACTGGCCAGGGCTGCGCCACCATTGATCGCGTAGCGCTCCAGTGCGCCGACAATGGGTTTCTCACAGCAAAAGAGCGCCTCGTGGGCGGCGCGCCAAACCTTGGGGAAGTTCGCCAGCCAAGGCGGGCTGGGCTGGGCATTAAAGGCCTCGAGATCTAGCCCAGAGCAAAAGGCCCCCTCAGCCCCGCGCAGCAAAATAACCTGAATTGCAGAATCTTCATTGAGGGCGTTCACGGTCTGAGCAAGCGCCTCACCCAGGGGACCCGTAATCGCATTTTTACGTTGGGGTCGGTTCAACACGAGTTCCGCCCATTGCCCGCCGGCTTTTGCAGCGTGTCGAATTACTCGAACCTTGGCGTCCTGTGACGTCACATCATGGGCCATCTACCCTCCCAAACGCTATTGGATCAACCCCGACACCTTGGCCGGTAACGGAACCCGACGCCGAGTCACGGCCTTGGCGCGCTGCCACCTCGGATCAAGACTCATGTTGAGCAACGAACCGAGCGGAAATACGATGAAACCGGTAAACCAAAATGATCGAAGCCGCGACGAGCCCGCTGGCCAGACCCATCCAATATCCGAAAACGCCAAAATCCAGGGCCTCGACATAGCCGTAGCCCAAGGTCCAAGCAATCGGAAATCCAATCAGCCAATAACAACAGAAGGCGAGCAAAAAGGGCATCGCGGTATCTTTGTAGCCACGCAGAGCGCCCATGGCGATGACCTGGATATCGTCAAATATTTGGTAAATCGCCACGATCACCAGCAGCTGGGTCGCCAGCAGAATGACGCCAACCTCGGAGGAATAGAGGCCAATCAATATTTCGCCGAACAGGAGCAGCACGGTGATCGCGAAAAGGGCAAAGCTAAAACTCGTGCCAATAGCCACCCAGCCACTTCGTCGGGCAGCAACGTGGTCTTGACGGCCTATGTTGTAACCGACCCTAATGGCGGTGGCCATGCCCAGCCCCAGGGGGATCATAAAAATCAGTCCACTGATGTTGTTAACGATTTGGTGCGCTGCCACGGTCTCAGCGCCAAGCCTGCCAATCATCAGGGTCACCACTGAGAAAAAACCAAACTCTGCAAAGGTCGCCATTCCGATGGGTATACCAAGCCTGGCCAGCTTTTGGATCTGGGCCCATTGAGGCCATGAAAATTCAGCAAACAGTTTCACGTGGGCGATGCGGGAATAGGTAACCACCAGGCTGATTGCAACGAGTTCGTACACCATGACCAAGGCAGACGCCCACCCGCAGCCCTCCCCGCCCATGGCTGGAAGGCCCAGGCCTCCATACATAAACCAATAATTTAAGGGCACCTTTAGAAGCAACGCAGAACCCGCGATAAGCATGGATGGCGTTGTCCACGACAACCCCTCACAGAGGTAGCGCATGGCAAAGTAACCGAGGACGGGGATGACACCCCAACTTATGGCCTGCAAATAAGCCGACGTCACAACGATGACCTCTGGATCCACCCCCAGCGCCATATAAAGGGGTGCCAGATTGCGCAGGACGAACGTGAGCGCCACACCAGCCACAACGGCAATCCACAAAGCCTGCCGGGTGACCTCACCTGCCTCGGCAGAGCGTCCCGCCCCGTGAAGCTGAGAGACGACTGGCGTGAGCGACATCACAACCCCAGCCACGAGCAGCAGCAGCGGCCAAAGCACCGCGCCGCCAAGGGCTACACCCGCCAACTCCACGGAACTGATCTGGCCCGCCATCAAGGTGTCGGCGACCCCCATACCCATCTGCGCAACCTGGGTAAAAACCAGCGGCAAAGCGAGTCCGAATAACTGCCTAAACTCTCTGACAAATACCGCCATTGACACTCGCTCGCTGAAATCTTAGACAAAAGTGCGTGATTGTAACGAATTCACGCTTTTTAGAAATGGGAATGATTATCATTGACACCAGTTAATGATTTCACGGGTTCGATAGCCTGTGTCTATGGTAATGATCTAAACATTCAAATAGAAACAGAGCCATAAGACCCTATACTCACTTGACCATCTTAGATGGCCCTAAAGATAACCTGTATGGAGTACATGCAAACATGGAATTGAAGGACAGCAATACCTTACAAAACCTGAAAGACGCCTTTGCTGGCGAATCTCAGGCTAATCGTCGCTACCTATACTTTGCAGCGAAGGCTGACGTAGAGGGCGAGAACGATGTCGCAACCGTTTTCCGCTCAACTGCAGAAGGCGAAACCGGACACGCTCACGGCCATCTCGAGTACATGGAAGCCGTAGGCGATCCAGCCACCGGTATGCCCATTGGCACCACGGCGGATAACCTCAAGGCAGCCGTCGCGGGCGAAACTCACGAGTACACGGATATGTACCCCGGCATGGCGAAAACCGCTCGTGACGAGGGCTTCGATGAGATCGCTGATTGGTTCGAAACGCTTGCGAAGGCAGAACGCTCGCATGCGAATCGCTTCCAAAAAGCCTTAGAGTCTATGGTCTAAAGCCTGACCTAAGACAGGAACAAAGAGGGGCTCCAAAAGGCCCCTTTTTTGTTCCCACCCCCCCATAGAACCCGTTAATCATTGTCATAGAGAACTCTTATGAGCACGCGAGAAGGAAGTTTAGAAGCCCCAGATCGGCAGCCGCTAGACTGGAAAAACCCTGAGTTTTACGACGAAGACCTTTTGAACCAAGAGCTTGAGCGAGCCTTTGACATCTGCCACGGCTGCAGGCGATGCGTGAGCCTCTGTGACTCTTTCCCAACGCTCTTCGACCTCATTGACGAATCGGACACTTTCGAAGTGGACGGCGTGGACAAGGCGGACTACACCAAGGTCGTTGACCAATGTTTCCTCTGCGATCTGTGTGCTGAAACAAAGTGCCCCTATGTACCGCCCCATGAGTGGATGCTCGACTTTCCCCACCTCATGCTGCGCGCTAAGGCCGTTAAGTTCCGCAAACAGGATACGAAGTGGCGGGATCGTATTATTACGTCGACCGATCCGATTTTTGATGCAATCTCAACCCCTGGCATCGCTCAACTCGCCAATGCGGCGGCGGGCAGCAAGACACTGCGTAAGGCAGGCGAAGCGCTCTTCGGCCTCCACCAAGACGCCCCCCTGCCCTATTTCCACGCCACCCCAACCAGCAAAAAACTACCTGGGGAGGTCGGCGCTGACCACCCGGCGCAGTCCACAGACCGAACCACAGGGAAGGTGGCCATCTACCTAACCTGCTATGGCGACCATAACGAGCCCCAGATGGTAGAGGACCTCGTCGCGGTTCTGGCGCACAATCAAATACCGGTCAAACTGCTGCAGGACGCAAAATGCTGCGGGATGCCCAAACTTGAATTGGGCGACCTGAAAAAGGTTGAGAAGATGAAAGATGCCAACGTCCCGGTCTTTCTCGACGCCATCGCAGAGGGCTATGACATCATCGCGCCCATTCCCTCTTGCGTGCTGATGTACAAGCAGGAACTACCGCTGATGTTTCCTGACTCTGAAGAGGTCGCGAACATTCAGAAGCATTTCTTTGACCCCTTTGAATATCTCATGCTGCGCCACCGCGCCGGCCTGATCGATACGACGTTCGCCGAGGGCTTAGGAAAGGTGGCCTACCATGTCGCCTGCCACCAGCGCGTGCAGAACTTCGGCATGAAAACCCGGGACTTCCTTGGCCTTATCCCGGATACGGAAATCACGGCGATAGAGCGCTGTTCGGGCCACGACGGCACCTATGCCGTCAAGGCAGAGACTTACGAAAAAGCCAAGAAGATTGCCCGACCCGTTGTTAAGCGCGTCAAGGATAGCGAAGCCGATACGTTCGGTTCTGACTGCCCCATGGCCGGCCGCTTAATCGCAGACGGCATCGACGACGGAGAGGCCAAACACCCCATCAGCATGGTGCGACAGGCCTACGGCATCTAGCCATTATTTTGATACCCAGGAGCCAACTATGAACCTTTCAAGAACGGACCTATGGTCCTTAGAAGAATACTCCCAGCGGCGACCAACGTTTCGACAGGAAGTCATCACGCATAAACAGCAGCGACAAATCGCGCTGGGTCCCAACGCAACCCTCTACTTTGAAGATGCCCTGACCATGAAGTACCAGATTCAGGAAATGTTGCGCGTGGAGCGTATCTTCGATGCATCAGAGATCGAAGAGGAACTATCAGCCTACAATCCGTTGATCCCTGATGGCAGCAACTGGAAAGCAACCTTTATGATCGAATATGGCAATGCCGAAGAGCGTCGAGTAGCGCTCGCCAAGCTCGGGGGCATTGAAGAGACGCTATGGGTGCAGGTCGACGATGGCGAGAAGACTCATCCCATTGCCAACGAGGACATCGACCGTAGCCGTGAAGACAAAGCTGCAGCCGTACACTTTCTGCGTTTTGAGTTGAACCCAGCTCAGGTAACCGCACTCAAAGCTGGTGCACGACTTTCCATGGGCATCGATCATCCAGAAATGACCGAAGCCGTGGTGCTCGACGATGCTCAGCGCACGGCTCTAGTCGCCGACCTCACTTAGCGTTATGCCCGGGGAGCGTCCTCTGAGGGCGCTCCTGGGCGCATCATGTCACGCAGCTGAGCTGCCAAATCTCGCAATAAATCCTTTCGCGTCGATGTGCTTCGCCAGCAGAGCCCGAGTTGACGGCTGGGTGCCTTGCCGTCAAAGGGCAAGTACCTAATTGGCGGCACGTGATCTCCAGCGTGCGGATAACTCTTTACCGCGAACTCCGGGATCAACGTGGTCCCGAATCCTGATGCCACCAGTTGGCGAAGTGTTTCCAGGCTGGTGGCGCTATAATTTTGACTCTCTATCCCTCGGTGGGCCTGGCAGACCTCAAGCGCCTGATCGCGCAAGCAGTGGCCGTCCTCTAGCAGCAGCACCTCCTGTCCCTCTAAATCTCCGGTGCTAACCCGGGCCCTATCCGCCAGCGGATGGTCATGGGGCACCGCATAGAAAAATGGCTCATCGTAAATTGGAAACTCGTCCACGTTTTCCTCACCCAGGGGCAACGCCAGGAGGGTGACATCCACCTCGCCCTGCTTCAGCAGCCGGCTGATATGATCTGTTTGCCCCTCGGTGAGCTTGATATGAAGGTTTGGGAAAACGGCACGCAGAGAGGAGAGCAGCCTGGGCAACACGTAGGGCGCTACGGTCGGTATAACGCCGAGCCGCAACTCGCCCCCACGCGGATCTTGGAGCTGCTCGGACATGGCGGTTAGGGAATTGACCTCTACTAAGATGCGCTGGGCCTGAGCAACGATCTGCTCACCCTCTGGCGTAAGCATCACCCGCCGATTGGTGCGCTCTACCAGCGTCACACCCAGGGTTTCTTCAAGCTTCTTGAGCTGCGTCGATAGGGTCGGCTGACTCACGAAGCACGCCTGAGCGGCGCGCCCAAAGTGGCGATGTTCGGCCACCGCCACCAAATACCTTAAATCCCTTAAGTTCATGCCGACTTCCTAGTTAGGGACACCTTCCACCGCGGCGATCATATAGTCAACGGCATCCGCAAGTTCTTCGTCGGTGCAGGAGTAACACAGGCCGCGAGCCGGCATGCCAGGCGCAAGCCCTTTGATGGTGGACTGTACGAGTAATGCTCTGCCCTTGGCCAGACGAGGTGCCCAAGCAAGCGCGTCGCCAAGACGCGGAGCGCCAGCGATGCCAGGCGTGTGGCAGGAGTAACAATATTCGTTATATCGAGCCTTTCCCGGATGACCGCTGACCAATTCTGGGCCGACGACGGGGCCAGCATTGTCGCACCCCACGATGACCGCCAATAAACCGAGCGTGAGCCCAGCGCGCAACAGACCTTTATAAGAGTTCAGCATTTATTTTTTAGAATCCACAGTCTTTGTTGAAGGCACGAGGCCGGGAGATTGTTATTCAAGACAAAAACGATCCGCATCGAGATGAGCAGGGAATTTCTGACGATATTCACGTAAGTCATCTAGGGACAGGCTTACCGTAAATAAGCCCGCTTCTTGGTGGGCGTCAAACACGGCATCGCCCTGCATTCCATAGACCGCGCTGCCGCCAGCGTAGTCTACCCCAGCTCCGTCACGCCCAACAATATTTAACCCAACGCAGTAGGCCTGGTTTTCTATCGCCCTAGCCGCGAGCAGCGTCTGCCAGGCCAAGGCCCGCGCGCCGGGCCAATTGGCGACCACCAGCAACAGGTCATAGTCGCTGCAATTGCGTAACCAGACCGGGAACCGGAGGTCATAACAGACGCTCAAATTTATTCGCCACTCTCCTAGAGTGGCCACCGAAGCTTGATTACCTGGGCTGAAGTACCGGTCCTCTTTCGCCATCCGAAACAGATGCCGCTTATCGTAATATGTCACAACACCCTCGGGTGACACCCACACCAGCCGATTAAAGAAGCGGCCTTGATCCTGAATGATCAGGCTGCCGCACAACACCTTGCCTAGCGCCGAGGCTCGCTCCTGCATCCAGCTGATGGTTGGCCCGTCCATGGGCTCCGCCATTTCTGCCGCAGCCATGGTGAACCCCGTGCTAAACATTTCTGGCAGGACAACTACCTGAGCGGCGTCAGGCAGCGCCTTGAAGTAGCTGTCAAATAAATCTCGATTCAGGTCCGGTCGGTGCCAGTGGGTGTGGGTCTGTATCAGGCTGATCTTTAGATCTGACATAGGATGTCTGCCGCCTGCTTCAGGGTTTGATCATCCTTGGCGAAACAAAGGCGCAGCACGCGCTGGGTACACCGCTCGGGCCGCCCATAAAAAACGCTGATGGGAATCGTGGCAATGCCTTTTTCCTGTGTCCACCGCCGCGCAAGCACGGTATCCCTCTCGTTCGAGATTGCCGAGTAATCAAGAAGTTGGAAATAGGTGCCCGGACTGGGCTGCACCGAGAATCGCGACGCCGATAGCCGAGCGCAAAAGAGGTCGCGTTTGCGCTGGTAGAACGCGCCCAGTTGCTCATGATGCTCTGCATGCTCATTGAGGAAGTCCGCTAAAGCCAGCTGAACTGGCGTGTTTACGGTAAACGTTAGATATTGGTGAATTCGTCGAAATTCTGTCGTTAGCCCTGGCGGCGCAAGACAGTATCCGACCTTCCACCCGGTGGCATGGTAGGTCTTGCCAAAGGAGCTGATCACAAAGCTACGCGCATAGAGATCCTCGTATCGACAAAGACTGAGGTGCGCCTTGCCGTCAAAGACCATGTGTTCATAAACCTCATCGGAAAGGAGGTAAAGGCCATGGCTTGCCACAATTTCCCTCAGAGCCCGGATATCCTCCTCGCCCAAAATCGCTCCGGAGGGATTATGGGGTGAATTGATGATGAGCATGCGCGTCCGAGGAGAAAGTGCATCCCGAACCTGGTCCCAGTCAATCTGATAGTTCGGCAGCGTAAGCTCTAAATGAATGGCCCTCCCCCCCTGAAGGCGGATGACGGGATCATAGCTATCATAGGCGGGATCAAAGACGATGACCTCGTCGCCTGCACCCACAACCGCCGCGATGGCACAAAAGAGCGCCTCGGTGGCCCCCGCAGTGATCGTCACTTCCTCCTCGGGCTGGACTGAGCAGAGGTAGTCCTTTTGGACCTTGCCACCAATTGCCGCCAGCAGGCTTGGAACCCCAATCATTGGCGGATATTGGTTGTTGCCCGAAATCATGTATCCGTGAACCAGGTCAACTAAGGCCTCGGGTGGATCAAAGTCCGGGAACCCCTGGGACAGGTTAAGGGCCTGATGATGGCTCGCCAAGGCGCTCATGACCGAAAATATAGTGGTCCCAACATCCGGTAATTTGCTCACCGGCAGCGTTGGTGAATTCATTGAATCTGCCTTGGTTTGTAGTCTGGTACTCGACAAGTCTGACATAGGTTTGGCATCGCTCCCAGTTACAGATTCATATCATAAATGGATGCTGTTATTCTGCGCCTCGCGATCGGCTCCGGCCCTACCCAGGCGTATAGGCAACGCGAGATAGCGAACAAATAGCGGCGACCGAGAAGGATCGTTCATCCCAAACCTGGCTGGCGCGATTGTTATGACAATAAGGAAATTAGCGATGACCGATTACAAAGTGGCAGACATTACGTTAGCTGAATTTGGCCGCAAAGAAATTCTTCTAGCCCAGTCAGAAATGCCGGCGTTGATGGCACTTAGAAAAAAATATGCGGCTGAACAGCCACTGGCGGGCGCTCGCATTATTGGATGCATCCACATGACTATTCAGACGGCTGTTTTGATCGAAACACTCGTCGATCTCGGAGCTGAGGTTCGCTGGTCATCCTGCAACATTTTTTCCACTCAGGATCATGCCGCCGCAGCCATGGCGGAAGCCGGCATCCCGGTGTTCGCCTGGAAGGGTGAGACCGAAGAGGAATACGAGTGGTGCCTTGAGCAAACCATTCTCAAGGACGGCGCCCCCTGGAATGCCAATATGCTGCTCGACGACGGCGGCGACCTGACCATTATGATCCACGAAAAATATCCTCGTATGCTGGATCAAATCCATGGCGTCAGCGAAGAAACAACGACCGGTGTGCACCGCCTTTACGAAATGCTGCGCGAGGGCACCCTTCGCGTACCAGCGATCAACGTCAATGACTCGGTAACCAAGTCTAAAAATGACAATAAATATGGCTGCCGCCATAGCTTGAACGACGCCATCAAAAGAGGCACGGATATGCTGATGGCCGGCAAGCGCGCCCTGGTCATCGGCTATGGCGATGTGGGCAAGGGGTCAGCTCAGAGCCTGCGCCAGGAGGGGATGATCGTCCGCGTCACGGAGGTGGATCCCATTTGCGGGATGCAGGCCTGTATGGATGGTTACGAGGTGGTCTCGCCCTATCTCAATGGAGTCAATACCGGCAAAGCCCAGGACATTAATTCGGCCCTGCTCCAGGATACCGACCTGATCGTCACCTGCACCGGCAACGCCAATGTCTGCGACGCGGCCATGCTCTCCAGCGTCAAGGCCGGGGCCTTGATCTGTAATATCGGCCACTTCGACAACGAGATCGATACGGCCTACATGCGCGAACATTGGCGATGGGAGAAGGTTAAAGATCAGGTGCATATGATTCATCGGTCTGACGTGGCCGGTGATTATCTGATCCTGCTTTCGGAAGGCCGGCTGGTCAATTTGGGTAACGCCATGGGACATCCCTCGCGCATTATGGACGGCTCCTTCGCAAATCAGGTACTCGCGCAGATGTACCTCTTTGAGCTAGCCTGGGCCGACCAACCCGAAAATCAGCGGCAGCCTGTGGGGATCGAGGTCCTGCCTAAGAAGCTCGATGAAGAAGTCGCTGAGCTCATGGTGCAAGGCTTTGGTGGCACCATCACCAGGCTGACCCAGCATCAGGCGGATTATATCGGCGTCGGCCAGGAAGGGCCCTTCAAGGTAGAGAGCTATAAATACTGACGGCCAAAGGCCGTAGGGGCCGGGGCAACCCTTGAACGAGATCATCAAGATTCTCGATCTAGAAGAGATCGAGCTGAACCACTACCGCGCAACCAGTCCCAATGATGGCTGGCAGCGGATATATGGCGGTCAGGTCATTGGTCAGGCCCTAGTCGCCGCCTCTCGCACCGTACCGGCGGACCGGCAGGTTCACTCGCTACACGGCTACTTCCTTCGTGCTGGCGATACAGAGATTCCAATTCTCTACAAGGTCGATCGAATTCGAGATGGCAAAAGCTTCACCACCCGGCGCGTTGTGGCGGTTCAGCGAGGCCACGCCATTTTTACCCTGTCTATTTCGTTTCAAATTGAGGAATCCGGGCTGAGCCACCAATTCCCGATGCCTGAGGCCCCACGGCCTGAGTCCTTGCTGGATGAACGCGAACTTCGACTTGAACAGGCCGCGCATTGGGCACCGGAATATCAGGCGCATGCGGAGACGACAATCGCCATTGATCTGCGACCTGTGGCACCACAAGACATGCTCGATCCCAAGCCAGCCGAACCCAGGCAGCAGTGCTGGATGCGCAGCGCCGATGCCCTGCCCGACGACCCACGCATTCACCAATGCGTCTTAGCCTACTTGTCTGATTGGTCGCTTCTGGATACAGCAACGCGGCCTCACGGCATCAGCTTTATGCAGCCAAACCTGCAGTCTGCGAGCCTGGATCATGCCATGTGGTTTCATCGCCGCTTCCGTGCAGACGAATGGCTGCTATACGAACAGGACAGCCCCAACGCCAGCGGCGCTAGAGGCTTCAATCGCGGCTTGATTTACAATCAAGCCGGCCTGCTGGTTGCGTCCACCACCCAAGAGGGTCTTATCCGCGTTCATCCCTAAACTGAGCATTCAGCGCCTCGCCTAACAACCGAAATCTGACCCTCGGCAGGCCGACACAACTGCCTTGGACAAAACGACCGTCCGCCCTGAAAACAATACCCATAAGCCTCTCGGCATTTCATTTCCCCCATCCAGATTCACACTGGACCAGGGATGCATGCTGTGTCACCGCACGCTGCACCGCACATCATATCTGGCTGAGGGAAACTGGGAGAGTTTCGCCCTCTATTGGGCCAAGGCGTCCATAACCCCAGGTAGGCACGTATACGGGAGGGAAAAAATGCGTTATCCAAATTTATTGCGCTGGGGCACGCTTGTGCTCAGCACGCTGATCTATCAGGCGACGACGGCGGAGCAAGCAGATCGCACTATTGAAGAAGTCATCGTCACGGCAGAAAAACGGCAGTCAACGGTCTCGAATACCTCCATATCCATTACCGCCTTCGACGTGTCCAAGATAGACGACTTCGGCCTCCAGGGAGCCGACGAGCTAGTCAACTTTATTCCGGCCACCACCCGCGATGCTTACGATATCCGTATTCGTGGCGTGGGTCGGAATTTTAGGGCCCTGGGTGGTGACACAGGCGTTGCCACCTACTACAACGGCGTCTATTCGGAGGATTTTGGTATCGCGGCCTCCGAGAACGGGCTTTATGACGTTGAACGGATTGAGGTCTTGCGCGGCCCCCAGGGCACCCTATATGGGCGCAACGCTATCGGCGGCGCCCTGAACTACATCTCAAATCGACCCACCAGTGAAATGGAGGGTGAATTTCGAGCCGTAGCAGGCAATTTTAGCGCGCGAGAATTTTACGGATTTCTCTCAGGGCCCCTTATCGACGATCGGGTCAACGGTCGGCTTACCTTCGTCAAGCGGGACCGAGACGGCGTCATCAAGGGCCAGGACAGCGATCAAGACTTCAACAGCATCGATGACCAAAATATTTCCCTGTCGCTGGAATGGGATGTGAGCGAGGACTGGTCGGTCTATGTGCGATGGAACGATCGTGCATCTGATCGAGCGGGCGGTGGCGACGTTTTACTTACAGACGGAATAGCCGGTGACCGGGGGAACATCAATGCCTCTAATTATGCTCGTGGCCTGCGCCCCGTTGCGGCTGGAACT
>CENU01018631.1_pt1 | contig 19366 bp, 24 predicted proteins | sample 361331 | NCBI WGS metagenome assembly CENU01 (sample SAMEA2619766, study PRJEB7988) | marine metagenome | isolation source: saline water (ENVO:00002010), including | reverse complement strand
CACCCTCAGCTCGATCTGGCCTTGCAGAGCCTGGAGCTCCACCTCACCGATGGCGCGCTGGGCCGCCTTCACGCCAGCGCGATCGGCATCGAAGTTCAACACGATGCGGCGGCTATCTGAGCAGCGGCACAGCTGGGTGATCTGTTGGCTATTCATCGCCGTACCGAGGGCAGCGACGGCATGGCGCACCCCCGCGGCATGCAAGGCGATGACATCGAAGTAACCCTCCACCACCAGGGCACAGTCAGCACGGCGGATCGGATCAGCCGCCTTGTCAAAGCCGTAGAGGTGCTTGCCTTTGTCGAAGACTTCCGTCTCCGGCGAGTTCATGTACTTGGGTTCGCTGCCATCAAGGCTGCGGCCGCCAAAGCCGATGATCCGGCCTTGGCGGTCATGGATCGGCACCATGACCCGATGCCGGAAACGGTCATAAAAGCCATTGCCCCCCTTGCGAGGGATCACCAGTCCTGCCGCTTCCAGCAACGTTGGGGAGAGACCTTGCGCCTGCTGCAGATGGCGGATCAGTCCATCCCAGCCCTCCGGTGCATAGCCCAGTTCAAACGCTTCGATCGTGCCGTCACTGAGCCCTCGCTTCTGGCGCAGGTACTCCAGAGCAGCCTGGCCTTCAGGGCGCTTGAGGTTGGAGCGAAACCAGCCGCTGGCCATGGACAGCGCCTTGTGGAGCTGGTCCCGGCGCGAGAGCTGCTGCTTGAGTCGCTCCTGCTGTTTGACATCAAGGGTTTCGACCGGCAACGAATAGCGCCTGGCCAGCTCCATCACCACGTCCCCGAAGCTCTGGCGCTTGAGCTCCATCAGGAACTTGAGGCTGTTGCCGCCGGCACCGCAGGAGAAGCAGTAATAGAACTGCTTGGCCGGTGAGACCGTCATCGACGGCGACTTGTCGTCGTGGAAGGGGCAGAGCCCGACAAATTCGCGTCCTTTCTTTTTGAGCACCACGTGCTCACCCACGACATCAACGATGTCGGCCCGTTCCTTGACGGCTTCAATTGTGCGCGGATGCAGCCGGGGAACGCTCACGCTGGCTCGCAGCAAGGCTTCATTTTCCCTGCTTCAGCCGCAACGGCCAGCGCTCAGCTGCCAGTGAAACGAAGGGCACCACCTTGCTGAAGGCGGAACAGCCAGGTGCCGTCCCCAGCGGGCTGAAAGGAGCCACGGCGACGGTTGATGCGGGCCTGTCCGCCTTCAGGGAGCGTTTCGATCACGCTGCGTTGACCCGATGGCCAGCGCACGGTGAGCAGCAGCTCACCCGGGCCCTGCCAGCCCTCGATCTCACATTCGCCGGCCTCAACCCAACGCCCGTTGGCATCGCGCCAGGCGCAGCGGCGTGCCAACTTCAAATCCTGAGCGGCAGCAGCGCCATCGCCGGCCGTGTCAATGGCCGTGTCATTTGCCGCGGCAGGGCTCACGCTGATCAGCGCCAGCACCACGCTGAAGACGAGGACCTGGAATTTCATCTGACCAGAGGCTCTAATCAGCAGCTAGCCAGGCTGGGGAGTGTCGTCAACAACCAGGTTGCGGCGCACCAATGGATAACTGCGCCATCCAGGCTTCTGGGGGCCGGGAGGACGCAGCAAGCGCCAACTCTCCCCCTTCTCACCGGGGAGCAGGACCACATCAAAAGGACTGTCGATGCGGATCGGATCGTCCGGCAGGCTCCAATCAAACCGGCCCTGCAATTGCCAGGCCGAGAGGCCCTGCACCTCCAGGCGATGCTGCTGCTCCACCCGAACGCGACGCAGCGTGGGGTGACCCTCAGGCACAGGCAGCTGCAGGGCCTGCGCCAGATCGCTCTGCGTGAAACGCACCTGCAGATCCAGGGCCTCCAGCAGCACCTGGCGAGGCGGTTGACCGATGGCTGAACACGCGGTCAACAACAGCAGCAACCCACAGGCAAAGACGCAGCAAAAACGGCGCAAAGCACGCATCAGGGGCAACATGGCTTGACACCAGGTTTGAGCATGATCGGCTGGTTGGACGGACAGGTCGGAGACAGCTGGCGGGATGGCAACCGCAGCGGGGTGCTGCTGATCTGCGCCGGCGTGGGCTACGAGGTGCAGATCAACGATTCCAACCTGGCATCAACGCCAGGTGCTGCGCTCCGCCTGCATATCCATCAACAGCAACGGGAGGACGGCAGCGTCCTGTTCGGCTTTGCGGCGAAAGCCGAACGGGATCTCTTTCGTCTGCTGATCAGCGTTAATGGCGTGGGACCGCAGGTGGCCATGGGGCTGCTGGGCAGCCTTGAACTGGACGGTCTGCTGCAAGCCCTGGCCGGTGATCAGACCGCCGCACTCTGCAGCGCCCCTGGGGTGGGCAAACGGATCGCCGAACGGCTGACACTGGAGTGGCGCTCGAGGCTTCAGGAGCGTTGGAGTCAGGTGGGGGGAGCAGCAGCCTTGACCGTGGTGGCATCACCCGGGCCGCAGCAGGCGCTCCGGGTGGAGCTTGAAAGCACCCTCAGCGCCCTGGGCTACGGCCCGGTGGAAGTGCAGCAGGCCCTGACGCACTGCAGCGCAGAGCTCGAGGAGTCAGCGCCCCTGGAGGAATGGTTGCGCCAGTGTCTGGCCTGGCTGAGCCGCGAGGCCGCTTAAGGGGACAGCAGTGGGTATGCTGTTGGATTACACCGAACAGGGTCTTCGCAGCGCATGCCCCTCAACACCGAGAAGAAGCAAGAACTGATCAACTCGCACCAGACGCATGCGACGGACACCGGCTCAGTTGAGGTGCAGGTGGCCATGCTCACCGAGCGCATCACCCAGCTGACCGGCCACCTCCAGGCCAACAAGCACGACTTCTCCTCCCGTCAGGGACTGATGAAGATGCTGGGCCGCCGCAAGAGCCTGCTGAGCTACCTCAAGAGCCAGAGCCAGGACCGTTACCAGGGGCTGATCAATAAGCTCGGCATCCGCGGCTGATTTTTTCAATGGCATCCAAGGGCACGTCCTCCAACGGTGTTGAAGGTTTCGCCAAAGGGGTGCCTGACAAGCCCGTCCGGGCCGTTGCCCCCAAAGCGCCGAAGCCTCGCAACACCATTCCCCCGGTTGTGGCCAATCGAATGGCACGCCGCGTGGTGATCGGGGCGGGCATCCCAACCTTTTTCGGCATGAGCACCTTTGTCATCAGCTACCTGTTGGTGACTCGCCAGATTGCCGATGTCCAACCGGCGGTCACCCTGCTGGTGTCAGGGGGCTTCTTCGCTTTAGGCCTGGTGGGTCTGAGCTATGGACTGTTCTCCAGCAGCTGGTTGCCTGAGCCAGGCACCCTGCTGGGTTTTGAGCAGATCGGGCCGAACATCACACGGCTGCGCAACGGCGCAGTTGCACGTCGAAGCGAGCCGCGCTGAGGCTGGCGGCAGCCGCTTCAGCATCATTGACGCAGAACTGGTGGCCGAGCCGCACAAAGCAGCTCCCCCCAGGAGCATTGACTTCAGCGACCACTGGAACCCTGAGCCCCAGGGTCTCGCCATCCACCTTGTGTTGCAGCAGGCATTCGCGCAGCTGATGCTGCACGGTGATGTCCCCCGCCTGCTGACAATCGAGGCGCACCAGAACGAGGTTCAGTTCATCGATCAGGGCCACGTCGTCGACGATGATCTGCACCCGCTCGTCCCTGCGGTCCACCTGACCCCAGAGCAGCAGGCGGGCATCCACCATCAGATGATCGCTGAGCCGGGCGTAGGTCTTGGGGAAGACCACCGCTTCACAACTGCCGGTCAGATCTTCGAGCTGCAGGATGGCCATCCGATCCCCCTTGCGGGTGGTGACCACACGCATTTCAGGCACCATCACCAGGGCTGAAACACGGCTGCGATCGGATTTCTCTTCCAAACTTCCCAGCCCAATGGGCATCAGCAGGCGGCTGGCACCACTGAGCTGCTTGAGCGGATGGTCTGAAAGGTAGAAGCCCACCAGCTCCTTTTCAAGCCTGAGTTTTTCGGTCGGGGCGTAATCCGGCACCGGAGCCGCTTTTGGGGCCGAGGCCGGAGCCGTCTCCGCCGCACCACCACCGCCGAGCAGATCAAGCAGGTTGCCCTGACCGCTGGCTTTATCCCGGGCGCGGGCACTGGCCCAATCCAGGAGGAGGTCGAGATCGGCCATCAGCTGAGCCCGGTTGGCCGAGGGCTCCATGGCATCCAGGGCACCACAATGGATCAGCGATTCCAAGGCGCGACGGTTGAGCTGGCCGCAGCCAGCCATGCGATCACACAGATCGGCAAGGGAGAGGAAGGGGCCACCGCTCTGGCGTGAGGCGATCAGGGAATGGATGGCACCATCACCGAGATTGCGCACAGCCGAGAGACCAAAGAGGATCTTGTCGTCTTGAGGGGTGAAATCAATGCCGGAGCTGTTGACATCCGGCGGCAGTACGGCGATCCCCATGGCATTGCTGTTGGAGATATAACGCTGCACCTTGTCGGTGATCCCAGCGTTGACGGTGAGCAATGCCGCCATGTAGGCGACGGGGTAGTGAGCCTTGAGGTATGCGGTCTGGTAAGTGACGGCGCCATAGGCCGTGGAATGGCTCTTGTTGAAGCAGTACTCCGCAAAGAGCACCATCTGGTCAAACAGTTCATCGGCGACCTTGCCATCAACACCACGCTGGCTGGCGCCCTCAACAAAAATGCCACGGTGCTTCTGCATCTCCGCCACCTTCTTCTTACCCATGGCACGGCGCAGCAGATCAGCCTCCCCGAGGGAGTAACCAGCCAGATCCTGAGCGATCCGCATGATCTGTTCCTGGTAGACCATGATCCCGTACGTCTCCTGCAGGATCGGCTCAAGCTTGCGATCGGCGAATTCAATCGCTTCCCGGCCGTGCTTGCGGTTGATGAATTTGGGAATCAAGCCCGCATCAAGGGGACCAGGTCTGTAGAGCGCCAGGATCGAGGAGATATCCTCCAGAGAAGAGGGCTTGAGGTCGCGCACGATCTGGCGCATCCCTGTGGATTCGAGCTGGAAAATGCCTTCAAGATCACCGCGAGCTAGCAGGTCGTAGGTCTTCTCATCATTGGCCGGCAACTGGTCGGGGTCGGGGCGATCTCCGCTCTGATGGGCCACCAGTTCGAGGGTTTTCTCAATCATGGTGAGGTTCTTGAGCCCCAGGAAATCCATTTTCAGGAGGCCCATCGATTCGACGTCCTCCATGTAGTACTGCGTGATCACCTGGCCATCGTTGTTGCGCTGCAACGGCACCAGCTCATCGAGTGGATCGGCGGCAATCACGACACCAGCGGCATGGACTCCAAAGGTCTTGTTGGTGCCCTCAATGCGGCGGGCCATGTCAACCCAGCGCTTGACGTTGGGATCACTCTCGTACTTCTGACGGAACTCAGGCTCAGGCGATTCCTCGCCAATCATCATCTCCAGTTTGGCGGGCTTGCCCCGCACCACAGGGATCAGCTTGGCGAGTCGGTCGGCATCTCCGTAGGGAATGTCGAGCACCCGAGCGACATCCTTGAGCACAGCCTTGGAGGTCATGCGGTTGAAGGTGATGATCTGTGCCACCTTGTCCTCGCCGTAGCGACGGGTGACGTAGTCGATCACCTCACCACGGCGCTCGATGCAGAAATCGGTGTCGATATCAGGCATGGATTTGCGTTCGGGATTGAGGAATCGCTCGAACAACAGACCGTTGCTGACCGGATCAATGTTGGTGATTCCCAAGGCGTAGGCGACAAGCGAACCGGCGGCAGAGCCCCGTCCAGGGCCGACCGGAATGCCGCTCTCCCGCGCAAAGCGGATGTAGTCCCAGACCACCAAGAAGTAGGTGGGAAACCCCATCTGCTCCATGATCTTGAGCTCATGGCTGAGACGCTCGCCGTAGAGGGCATCAATGCCATCGCCAGGCGATAACTGCAGCCGCTCCCGCAGGCCCTGTTCGGTCACCTCGCGCAGATAACTGACCGGTGTGTGCCCCTCCGGAATCGGGAACCGGGGCATCTGATAGCGGCCAAGGATGTCGTAGTCCTCCACCTTCTCAGCCACCTTGACGGTGTTGTTGAGAGCTTCTTCCACCACCTCGGGCTCGAGATGATCGGCGAAGAGCTGCGCCATCTCCTCGCGGCTCTTGATGTATTCCGTGCCGGTGTAGCGCAAGCGCTTCTCATCACTGATCAACTTGCCGGTCAGCACGCAGAGCAGGGCGTCATGGGCTTCCACATCAGCGCTGCTGAGGTAGTGCGCGTCATTGGTGGCAATCAGGCTGATGCCGAGCTCACGGGCCAGGGTCACCAGCCCGGTGTTGACGATGCGATCCTCTGGTGAACCATGGTCCTGGATCTCGAGGTAGAAGTCCTCGCCAAAGATCTCCTGATACCACTGGGCCACTTCGCGGGCCACGTCCATGCGCCCCCGCATGATCGCCTGGGGAATCTCGCCGCCGAGGCAGGCCGTCGCGACGATCAGCCCTTCGCTGTGGGCCTTGAGCAACTCCTTGTCAATGCACGCGCGCGAGAAGATGCCCCGGCCGCGCATGCCACGCAGGTGGCTGATGCTGGTGAGCTTGACCAGATTGCGATAGCCGGTGCGGTTCTTGGCCAGAACGACCAAGTGGTAGCGGCGTTCTTTTTTGCGCTGTGGGTCATCGATGCTGCCGTTGACGACATACATCTCGTTGCCAATGATCGGCTTGATTCCAGCCTTGGAGCAGAGCTTGAGGAGCTCGACAGCGCCGTACATCACACCGTGATCGGTGAGGGCCACAGCAGGCATGCCCAGATCGACAGCACGCTGCACCATCGCCGGTAGTTGCGTGGCCCCATCCAGCAAGCTGTAGTCGCTGTGGTTGTGGAGCGGCACAAAGCTCACGGGCAGCACTCCACAAGTCGATGGTCCATCCTATCGAGGCACACCAGATCTGGTGGGACCAGAGCAGACGGTTCTAATTAGGGCACCAGGGGTGCCTTTGGGCGAGAAGCCATCACATCAGCGGCCTGTTCGTAGTGATGAGCGAGCTGCAGCAGCCGTTCTTCCGCCAGGACCGGGGCCATCAACTGGAGGCCGATCGGCAGCCCTTGATCATCAAAACCGCATGGAACGCTAATGGCAGGCAGTCCGGCCAGATTGGCGGGAATAGTCAGCAGGTCCGCCAGGTACATCGCCAGCGGATCATTCTCATGCTCTCCAGGGGCGAAGGCCGTGGTGGGAGCGGTCGGTGTCAGCAGCAGATCCACCTGTTCAAAGGCCGCATCAAACTCGCGACGGATCAGCGTGCGCACCTGCTGCGCTTTTTTGTAGTAGGCATCGACATAGCCGGCCGAGAGGGCATAGGTGCCGATCAGGATGCGGCGCTTCACCTCATCGCCAAAGCCTTCTGCACGGCTGCGGGCGGTCATGCTGCTGAGGCTGTCGGCATCAGGGCTGCGGTAGCCGTATTTGACGCCGTCATACCGGGCCAAGTTGGCCGAGGCTTCAGAAGGAGCGATCACGTAATACGTCGCGATCCCAGCCTGGAAACGGGGGCAGCTCACCTCCACCAGCTCGCAGCCCAGGCTCTCCAGCAAGCTGGCCGCAGCGCGAACCGAGCGCTCAACCTGGGGATCAAGACCGTCAACAAAGGCTTCTTTGAGCACCCCCACCTTGAGACCTTTGATCGGACGCGCCAGCGCCGCCAGGTAATCAGGCACCGGCACATCCAGGCTGGTGGAATCCCGGGGATCGTGGCCGGCAATGGTCTGCAGCACAGCCGCAGAGTCGGCAACGGTGCGGCTGAAGGGACCCACCTGATCCAGCGAGCTGGCAAAGGCCACCAGGCCCCAGCGGCTCACCCGGCCGTAGGTGGGCTTGAGGCCCACCACCCCGCAGAAACTGGCCGGCTGACGAATGGAACCACCGGTATCCGATCCCAGAGCCACATCGCACTGGCCGGCGGCAACAGCGGCGGCACTGCCGCCTGAACTCCCTCCCGGCACCCGCCCGGTGTTCCAGGGGTTGCGGGTCATGCCAAAGGCTGAGGTCTCCGTCGAACTGCCCATGGCGAATTCGTCGAGATTGGTTTTGCCCACCAGCACGGCACCGGCATCCCAGAGCCGCTGGGTGACGGTGGACTCGTAGGGCGGCACAAAGCCCTCCAGCATGCGGCTGGAGCAGGTTGTGGCAACGCCTTTGGTGCAGAGGTTGTCCTTGATGCCGGCGGTAACGCCGGCCAGGGCACCAAGCTCTCCTCCTGCAGCGACGCTGGCATCGACAGCGGCTGCTGCGCTCTGGGCTGCCTCATCGGTCACGGTGAGGAAGGCCTTGACCTCCCCATCGGTTGAAGCAATGCGCTCAAGGCTGCTCTTGGCGTGATCCTTGGCTGATGCCTCCCCACGTCGCAGGGCATCAGACCAGGCAGAGATCGCCATCACGCTTCATTGGCTGGAGGCGACGCTATCAGTGCGCGGTGGCTAGATTCAGCCCTGATGCTCGACGGTGAAGGGCTCACTACGGCGGGTGCGCAGCAGCTGATGCTCGACAACTGCAGGCTGCTCTGAGCGGATATCAGCAAGGAAGGTCTGGAGTTCACTCTCCAGGGTGCTGCGGCGCACGAACGGACCGAACCAGTAGGTCACATCAGGGTTACGGGTGTCCACCCGTGCCCACCAGGCCAAGCCCAGAAGATTGGCTGTGGCACGGAAGGGGGAGGAGAAGGCACCCATGGGGCTGACTGGACGCGCGCCCATTGTGCATGGCTATCCAGCCGAGGCCACCTCATAGACGAATCTCCGTGTCCGGTTGTGCATCGAATGCAGGCTCTGAGCCCTCTGGCTCAGCGGCTGTGGTGCTGACATCAGCAGGATCCACGTGGATCTGGGCGCGTTGAATCCGCGGCGCTGGGTCCTGTCCCTTGAGGTTGGCCATCCAACCGCGGCGCGCCACCTCATAGCAGAGCATGGCCGTGGCCACCGATGCGTTCAGGCTCGGAGTGATGCCCCTGAGGGGAATGCGGATCAGCTGATCGCAATGGCGCCTGGTGAGCATCGAAAGGCCCTGACCCTCAGAGCCGGTCACCACCACCAAGGGACCGTCGAGGTCGGCCTCAACGAGGGTGGCACTGCCCTCCTCAGCCAGACCGACCACCCTGTAGCCAGAATCCTTCAGCTTCTCCAGCGCCCGGTTGAGGTTGACGACCCGAGCCACCGGCAGATGTTCCAAAGCGCCAGCGGCCACCTTGGCCACCGATCCGGTCAGGCCTGCATTGCGCCGTTGAGGCAGCACCAGCCCATGGGCACCAAGAGCCTCGGCGCTGCGGACGATGGCACCGAGGTTGTGGGGGTCTGTGAGGCCATCCACCGCCATCAGCAGGGGAGCTTCACCGATGCGGGAGCAGCCGTTGATGAGGGCATCAAGGTCAACGGTGTCGGCTGCAGCGGTCTGCAGGACGATGCCCTGGTGCACGCCGCCGCCGCTGAGCTGGGCCAGACGGGCCCAGGTGACCTCCTCGACCAAAACGCCAGAGCCCTTGGCCTCTCTGAGCAACTGCAGGAAACGGCTGCGAAAGCGCATTTCCGTTGTGCACCAGATCCTGTGGATAGGCCTGCCGCTCTCGAGCGCTGCTTGGGCTGCATGCAGGCCCCAGATCAGATCATCGACTTCAGGACTGGCAGAACTTTCAGCAACGGGAGGTTCATGGTCACGGCGCTCATAGCGATCAAACCGCTCCTGGCGCTCCGGGCGCGGACCAGCAGCAGCAAAGCGACGCACAGGGCGACCATCGCGCCGCTCGCCGTCACGGCGCTCACCATCACGGCGTGGCGGGCCAGAGCGAGAGAAGCGCTCACCACGATCGAAACGTTCCGGCCTGGAGCTGCGGCCGCGGTTGCCCGGTCGCTCGCTGCGGTCAAAACGATCGAAACGGGCGCGGCCACCAACGGCTCGCTCACCCCGGCCAGGCCGCTGTTCTCCATCAGGACGGTCAAAGCGATCAGGGCGCTCGCCACGATCAGATCGCTCTGAACGGTAGGGACGCTCACGCCGCTCAAAACGATCGGAGCCGCCGCGCCGTCCCCCAGGTCGGCCGGGCCCATCGGGGCGGCTGAAGGGGCGACGGGAACGGGGAGGCATGGAGACAACGCAGACAGTCAGGGCTCCAGACCTGCTCACCCCGGATCGGGGGAGCAACAACGCTCCAGGCGGCTGAGCAGCTGCTCGAGCCGTGCGGGGTTGTTCAGATAGAGCCAGCCCACCATTGTCTCAAATCCTGAGGCCCGACCATAAACACCCGGATCACTGCGTTTTGGTCCTCGTCCAGCGGCGTTGCGCCCCTTGCGCACCAGCTCTAACTCCTCAGGCAACAGATCAGGCTCAAGTTGGGCCAAAGCAGTGCTCTGTGCCTCAGCTCGCACCAACGCCACCGTGCGGCGATGGAGCTGGGCTGTCGAACCGGGCTCAAAAACAAAGCGACGACGCTGGTGCAACTCCCAGACGGCATCACCCAGCCATGCCAACTGGGCGGGGCCTGGCTGGACGCCGTCAGGCAGCGGCAAGGCTGCCCATGGCCGTCGACAGGTCGGGCTGAAGGTTCAAGAACGATTCCAGCCGCACGAGCTTGACGGTTTGCAGGACACGGCTGTTGCCGACAATCAGAAAGCGTCGCTTGGACTCGTTCCACTGCTTGGCGAGTTGAACAAGTGCGCCCAATCCTGAAGAGTCGATGAAATCAATCCGGCTCAGATCAAGCACCAGCGGCAATGACTGGCCAGTGGATTGATCGGCAATGAAATCACGGAATTGACGCTCGGAATAAGCATCAAGCTGTCCAGTGAAATGGAACAGCAGACAGTGATCCTGGGGCTCGAATCCGCCCCGGAGGGAGACAGTGAGTCGCTGAAGATCAGTGATGGTTCCAGACCTCTTGCACGAACAGCCGCCTACTGGAGGCGCTCCATCTTATCGATGTTGCGCCGCTCTGCCATCAAGGTTGTGAAACGGCTGAAGTGGTGGTCAGCGTCGTGGGGCCCTGGCGAGGCTTCCGGGTGGTATTGCACTCCGAACACCGGCTGATCACGCATCTCCAGTGCCGCCACCGTGCCGTCATTGAGGTTGTGGTGGGTGATCGCGACACGCTTGGAATCCAAGCTGGCTGCATCGATGGCAAACCCATGGTTCTGGCTGGTGATCTCCACCAGACCGTCACCGCCGCAGGGGTGGTTGAGCCCGCGATGGCCATAGCCGAGCTTGAAGGTGGTGCCACCGAGGGCCAGACCGAGGATCTGGTGTCCCAGGCAAATCCCGAACAGCGGCAATTGCGGTTGCAGCAGTAGGGCCTCAGCCAAGGCGATCCCACTGCTCACCACCGCTGGATCGCCAGGGCCATTAGAGAGGAAGACCCCCTCGGGCTGCAGGGCCATCACCTCATCAATCCCGGCACTGGCGGGCAACACCTCCACATGGCAGCCATGGGCGCTAAGGCGCTCGAGGATCGCCCGTTTGATGCCGAAATCGATGGCCACGACCCGGTAAGGCCGCGCAGGCTGGGCCTGCAGCCGTTGGTCAAAGCCGGCCGCTGTCGCCTGTTGCCACTGGTAAGGGCTTGCCGTGCTGACCTGAGCCGCCAGGTTCTGGCCCTCCATGGATGGGGCCTGACGCACACGCTGGAGGAGCTCCTGCGGGCTGGTGCCGTCATTGCTGACGGCGCCATTGATGGCACCGCCCTCGCGCAGCAGCCGCACTACGGCACGGGTGTCGACACCGCTCAAGCCCACAACGCCATGCTGCTGCAGCCATGACTCGAGGCTGCCGCTGCTGCGCCAGTTGCTGGCTGCAGGGGCAAGCTCACGGGTGATCACGGCGTTAACGGCCGGTACATCGGCCTCGAGATCCTCACCATTGATGCCGGTGTTCCCAAGCTCCGGGTAGGTGAAAGTGATCAGCTGACCGGTGTAACTGGGGTCGGTGATGACCTCCTGGTAACCGGTCATGCCGGTGTTGAACACCACTTCACCGATGGCTGTACCAATGGCGCCAAAGCCCCTGCCGCGCAGCACGGTGCCATCAGCCAGCACAAGCAGGGCGTCCATGGGTCTGAACATCTCAGGAGATCATCCCTCAGCGCTGGCAAGAGCCCCTGAAAGCTGCTGGAGACGCTGCCAGGGGGAACCGGAAGCCAAGGCTGAAAGCGCCTGTTGAACGCCATCTGACCAGCTGTTCACAGCGCCAGCACTCCAGAGCACCAGGGCTGTGTTCAAGGCCACCACCTGCTGCTGAGCCTCCGTCCCCTCGCCCTGCAGCACCGCCTCAAGGATCTGCTGGTTGCATTGGAGATCCCCGCCGCTGAGCGCCTCCAACGGCGCCGGGCTCAGGCCAAGGGCCACGGGATCCAACGATGCATGGCGCAAGCACCCGTTCTCCAGCACCACCAGCTGACTTGGGCCCGAAAGACTGGCTTCATCGAGGCCGCCATGGCCATGGACCACAACGGCCCGCTCAAGGCTGAGCAGCTGCAAGGCACCGGCCATCGGCTCCAGCAATGCTGGGGTTGCCACACCAAGCACCTGCGCTTCTGGCTGGAGCGGATTCACCAGAGGGCCCAGCAGGTTGAACACCGTGCGCACGCCGAGACTGCGGCGCAAGGGGGCCAATCCCTTCAACGCCGGATGCCATCCAGGCGCAAAGAGAAAGCTCACGCCGGTCTGCTCAAGGGCCGCAACCACCCGCTCGAGCGGTGCACCCAGCTGCACACCGAGACCTTCGAGCACATCGGCGGAACCCACCTTGCCGCTGGCACTGCGGTTGCCGTGCTTGGCCACCACCACACCGCAGGCTGCAGCGGTAAAGGCAACAGCAGTGGAAATGTTGAAGCTGTCAGCACCATCACCGCCGGTGCCGCAGGTGTCGACCAACGCCATCGCCGGCCTGGGGCAGGGCAGTGCTGAGGCCTCACGCAGCACCTGGGCCATAGCCGCCAGTTCCACGGCTTGATAAGGCCTGCAGCGCAAGGCAGCCAGAAAGGCACCGGTCTGGACAGGTTCCAGGGCACCATCCAGCCAGGCCTGCATCAGCGCCTTGGCCTGATCGGCCTGCAGCACTTCGCCGCAGCAAAGCTGCTCCAGCAGCACAGGCCAGGAGAAGGTGTCAGTGCTTGTCATGGAAACGCGCCGCGGGCGAAATGAACTTTGCAGAACAATCAGCCCAAAAAAAAGACCCGGATGCCAAAGCATCCCGGGCCAGGTGATGGGGACGCCCAATTCTTACCCATGGACCAGGGGGACTTTTGTTAGCTGGACATCATTTGCTCAGCCCTCGGAATCGGCGGCATCAAATCCACTGCCCACCGCCTGCGGTTCAACTGCTGCATCCTGGCCAGGGCGGTAGCCGGAAGCCCAGATCTCGCGGCAGCGGGCATTGAGCTGATCGCGGCTGAGGCCCCAGAGCTTGATGGCCTTGGCCAGATCCCGCTGCAGTGCATCGGCCCCAGGAAAACCGCTGTATCGCATCAACAAGCGGGCAGCATCGACCAGATGGCCATCTGTTGGGACCGTGGTAGCAAGCAAGCCATCAACGATCTGACGGTCGCTGAGCTCCAGCGGATGGGCCTGCTGCGGCGTGCTCTCGTGGCTGTTGCTCATCGATCGCCGGTCAAGCGCTGTGGCTCCGTAGTTTGGGCCCATTCATGCATGCACGGATGGCTGCCCCCCTCAAGCTGGGATTGATCATCCGCCACCTGCGGCCGCAACGCCGCGAGCTGCTCCAGGGGGCCGTGGCCCTGGTTGTGGTGAATCTCGTGGGGGTGAGCCTGCCCCTGCTGGTGCAGAACACCGTCAACAGCCTCAAGGAAGGTTTCTCGCTGCCGCAGCTGCTGCAGCAGGCCGCCCTGATCGCTGCTTTGGCCACCGCGATGGCCTTGGTCAGGCTCTGGTCGCGGGTGTTGGTGTTCGGTGCGGGACGTCAGGTGGAGGTGACCCTGCGCCAACGGATTTTCGATCACCTGCTCAAGCAAGAACCGGGCTGGGTGCAGCAGACCGGTAGCGGCGAGGTGATCAGCCGCTCCACCAGCGATGTGGAGAACGTGCGCCGGCTGCTGGGATTTGCTGTGCTCAGCCTGACCAACACGGCGCTGGCCTACAGCCTGACCCTGCCGGCGATGCTGGCCATCGATCCCTGGCTGAGCCTGGCGGCCATTGCGCTTTATCCGCTGATGTTGCTGGTGGTGGGTGCCAGCGGCGGCCGGATGATGGGACAACAGCGGCAGCAACAGCGTGAGCTAGCCGGACTGAGCGACCTGATCCAGGAGGACCTTTCAGGCATCAGTGCCATCAAGATCTACCGGCAGGAACCAACGGAGCAGGAAGCTTTCACGCGGCTCAGTGATCGCTACCGCGATGCGGCTTTGGCCCTGGCCCGCACCCGCAGCACCCTGTTTCCACTGCTGGAGGGCATCAGCTCCCTCTCACTGCTGGTGCTGCTGGCCATTGGCAGTGGCCAGCTCGCCGCCGGCAGCCTCAGCCTCGGTGGCCTTGTGGCATTGATCCTCTACGTCGAGCGGTTGGTGTTTCCGACCGCCTTGCTGGGCTTCACCTTGAGCACCTTCCAGACCGGCCAGGTGAGCCTGGAGCGCGTTGAGGAACTCCTCAAACGCGAATCCACCATCCAAGACCCGGTTGATCCTCAGCCCCTCCAGGTGGTCTCTAACCCAGGCGCGATCAGGGCCAGAGGTCTGCGCGTGCGCTACCCCGATGCGCCATCAGAGTCACTGGCTGGAGTCGACTTTGACGTCAAGCCAGGGGAGCTGGTGGCTGTGGTGGGGCCGGTGGGCTGCGGCAAGACCACCCTGGCCCGAGCTCTAGGCCGCATGGTGGAGGTGCCCAGCGGGCAGCTCTGGATCGATGGTCAAGACATCACGGCACTGACACTCCGTGATCTGCGCACCAAGATCTCCCTGGTGCCTCAGGAGGGGTACCTCTTCACCGCAACGCTGGCGGAGAACCTTCGCTTCGGTAATCCCCAGGCCAGTGACAGTGAGCTCCGCGCCGCAGCACGGCAAGCCCAGCTCGAGGCCGACATCCAAGCCTTCCCCGCTGGCTACGAGACCCTGGTGGGCGAGCGCGGCATCACCCTCAGCGGTGGACAGCGCCAGCGCAGTGCCCTGGCTCGCGCCCTGCTGGTGGATGCTCCGATCCTCGTGCTCGATGACGCCTTAGCCAGCGTCGACAACCGAACCGCCGCAGCGATCCTGCAATCCCTCACCCTCAACCAGCAGCGGTCGGTGCTGTTCATCAGCCACCAGCTCTCTGCCGCTGCAGCCTGCGACCGGGTGCTCGTGCTGGAGCAAGGGCAGGTGGTCCAGCAGGGGCATCACCGCGAGCTGGTGAGCATCAACGGCACCTACCGCCGGCTGTGGGAGCGGGAGCAGGCCAGTCAGCAACTCGAAGCTGCCTGATCCCTTTTCCTGAAGATCTACCCGCATCGGCTGGTCGCGGCTCGGAAGCGGGCTTAGCTGGAGGCATATCGCCGCCGCGAGGGCCATGGAGACCCACGAGAGCTACCAGCTGCGCTGCACCCTCACCTTTGGTGACATCTACGGCCAGGTACTCGCCTGGATGGGAGTGATCTTCGTCAGCCTGGCCATGGCCCTGGGGCTGATGGGGGCCAGCCGGCCCCTGTTCGCGCTGCTGGGGGTGGGTCTGATCCTGGTGCTCTCCCTGCCGTTTCTGCTCTTTGCCTTCACCACCACGCTGCTCAATCACATTGCCCTAGAACCGAAGGGTTGATAGCAGCAGCACCATGCTCAGTTGGCTCACTGGCGGCGGTGAAGGTGGGGCGACCCTCGAGCCAGGACAGCATGTGCTGCTCGGCACCCCGATCACGGCTCCACCGGCTGAGGGCCAGCAGGAAGCGCAGTTTGGCTGTGGTTGCTTCTGGGGGGCTGAAAAAGGCTTCTGGCGCTTGCCCGGCGTGGTGACTACCGCCGTTGGGTATGCCGGCGGAAGTGGCAGCAATCCCAGCTATGAGCAGGTCTGCAGCGGCCGCACCGGCCACGCCGAGGTGGTCCGCGTGGTCTGGGATACGGGCTTGATTGATTTCAGCGATCTGCTGAAGCTGTTCTGGGAATGCCATGACCCCACCCAGGGCGACCGCCAGGGCAATGACACCGGTAGCCAGTACCGCTCCACCATTTACGTCAACGATCCAGAGCTGCTGAAGATTGCAGAAGCCAGCAAGGCGAGCTACCAGGCCCTGATCACAGCCCAAGGCTTCGGGCCAATCACCACGGAAATCCGTGAGAATGTTCTGTTCTTCGCAGCGGAGCACTACCACCAGCAGTACCTTGCTCGGCCTGGCAGCCGTCCGTACTGCTCAGCCATGCCCACCAAGGTGGAACTGGGCAGCTTTGAAGGTTGCACCTACAAGCTTCCGCCGGCGGTCTGGAGCCACTACGACTGGTCCATCAGTCACTGTGTGCTGCGTGGTGAAAATGCGCCCATCAGCCTCTGAGAAGTCCCTGGCTGCAGCGGCAGTGGTGCTTTCACTGCTGTTGCCCCATGGGGTTCACGCCGGTCCATCGCCCTGGTGGGAGCACTACGAGCGCCAGGACAAATACCGCTGCGATGGCGACGAGGAGCTGCTGATCGAGCGCAATGAAGCCCAGGCCTCGATCTACATGGGCGGCTACAAGATGAACCTGTTCCGCGACCAGCGCTCACCGCTGTTCAAGCGCTACATCAGCGATCGCCTCAAGGTGACGATCAAAGGCGATGAGGTAGAGCTGGAGGATCTACTCTCCCTGCGGCGCTGCCAGCGGTACGAGCAGGCGTGAGCGACGATCTCAGTTCCCGGCCAGTGAAGCCACTGCATCCACTGCCCAAGGGCTTGGTGGAGCTGTATGGATTGCTGGCGGTGCTGATGGTGCTGGTGCCGGAATGGATTGCCGGCGGCGCCCTGGCGGGCCTGCAGGAACCTGATGGCGATTCGATGCTGCCGGCGGCGTCGGTGGCCTGGCGCCGTGTGCCCGAGCTGCTGCTCGCCTCAATGAGCATGCTGGAGCTGCGCCAGCTGGCCGCTGCACTAAAGCTCAAAGGCCATGCCGGCATGGGACGGGATCAGCTCAATGCCGTTCTGCTCAAACGGCTGAAACGCCGTCGCTGACTGGCCCCTTGGCGTGTTACTTTCACTAAGTCCGGGGCGTAGCGCAGCTTGGTAGCGCACCACTTTGGGGTAGTGGGGGTCGTGGGTTCAAATCCCGCCGCTCCGATTTCAGCCGGACCTTGAGATCCAAATCCCCGAGAACCGTCTCTGATTCGAGACGGTTTTTTTATGCCGAATTGGTAGCAGCTTGCTACCAACGAAGAAACGGATCCAATTGAATGGCCTCCTTCAAGATCTCCATCGAGGGTGGCGCCAGCTTTGACTGCGCCGACGACGCCTACATCCTCGATGCCGCCGAGGAAGCCGGTGTGGATCTGCCCTATTCCTGCCGCGCCGGTGCATGCTCCACCTGCGCCGGCAAATTGGTGAGCGGCTCAGTCGATCAATCTGATCAGAGCTTTCTTGATGATGATCAGATGGGGCAGGGCTTTGCCCTGCTGTGCGTCAGCTACCCCACCAGCGACTGCACCATCAAGGCCAACGTGGAGGAGGAGCTCGCCTGAGCTCCTTCCTCAGTGCATGCGTGTCTTGGCGCCGTAGCCCTTGAGCCAGCGATTGACTCGAGGGCGCAGGCCCGTGGGCACCTCGTGCAGCAGCTGATCGAGCTCAAGGGCACCGAGGCGGCGCAGGTCCTTGACATCCACATGCCAGAGGTCCTCCGCTTCGCGGATCAGACGCGCCAAGGTCCGGGCCCGTTGCCAGGTGGCCAGACGTAGACAGAGGGGAGTGGATGGCTCCATGACCACACCCTGACGGCGAATTTGCTAAGCACCAGAAGCCATCCAGAGGAATTCGGAGTGATGAAGCAAAGTGCTGCATCGCCCGAACTCAGCCGGCAACCGCAATGACATCAAACGGCAGGGCCATGGCCTGCAATTGACGTTCGCTCAGCCGGCGGCTCCAGGCCCCCTGCAAGGGTTCATTCCAGCGGAAACCGGCCTCGCGGGCGAGATGGCGCTCGTCGTAGCTCACCTTGGCCCTGAACAGATGACGGGGTTCAAGCCCCTCGGCGATTAGCTGCTCGAGCTCATCACAGCGCTCAAACACCTGGGCCAGGTAGATGCAATCGGTGAGCGCTCGGTGGGCGGCCCAGACCGGAACGCCATAGGCCAAGGCAAGGTCGCGCACCGATGGTCGAGGCCGCAGTTGACGGCAGGCCGGCCAACTGATGTCCTCCATCGAGCACAACCAGGGCAGGTGCAGCTCTGGCAGGCCACCGGCACCAAACCAGGGGCGGTCAAAGGCCGCGTTATGGGCCACGGCCAACTGGGCGCTTGCCGCCAGCTCTTGCAGCAGAGAAAGGCTCTGACGCCAGGGCTGAGGCGCCGTTGTGGCCGCTGGTGCAATGCCATTGAGGGGCTCAGCCGCGTTGCTCTGACAGGGGAGCAGGAAGGAGACCTGGGCCAGCACGGCCCGCTGCGGCACGGAAAACAGAATCGCGCCCACCTCAATCACCTGATCACGCTGCTGATCCAGGCCAGTGGTTTCGGTATCGAGGATCAGCACCTGGTCAATCGCTGCAGGCGGGGGTGAGGCGGCGGCCACAGGATCAGCGGTGGGTTGCTCTGGTGCGGAAGGGGCCTGAGGCTCTCCCACCAGAGCCAGAAGACTGGTCTGCTCCCAGGGGGAAGAAGGCTCTTCTCTCATCAAGGCCAGGCGACGCGTCCCATGGTCCCAGCCACACATCGGCCGGGCCAGGGTTCTGATTAAGGTCGTTGCGCTCTTGCGATGCAGCCGATGCCTCTGACCACGGGCGATCAGGCCCCTGACTTCTGCCTCAAGGATCAGAACGGCGAGGAGCGCAGTCTCAGCAGCCTTGCAGGCAAACCACTGGTGCTGTTCTTCTATCCCAAGGACGACACCCCTGGCTGCACGATGGAGGCCTGTGCCTTCCGCGACAGTTACAGCGAACTGCAGGCACTGGGCGCCGAGGTATGGGGCGTGAGCGGTGATGGAGCCAGCAGCCACCGTCGCTTTGCCGAACGCCACCAGCTCCCCTACCCCCTGCTGGTTGATGAGAGCAACAAGCTGCGTGAGGCCTTTGGTGTGGCCCGCTCCCTGTTTGTGCTGCCCGGCCGCGTCACTTACGTCATCGATGGAGGCGGCGTGGTGCGCCTGGTCTTCAACGCCCTGCTCGATGCCACCGCGCACGTGGCTCAAGCCAAGGCCGCACTGCAGCAACTGGCGGCCTGATGCAGTGGCAACAGCGCGATGCGCTTTGGCTTCTGGCACCAGCACAGGCCAAGGGGGTGATCCAGTTCATCGGTGGCAGCGGTCTTGGTGCC
>CENU01193849.1_pt1 | contig 19379 bp, 18 predicted proteins | sample 361331 | NCBI WGS metagenome assembly CENU01 (sample SAMEA2619766, study PRJEB7988) | marine metagenome | isolation source: saline water (ENVO:00002010), including | reverse complement strand
TTAGAAAAAAATGCTTTCTCTAAAGGTCAGCCAAGCTGGGGTGAAGAGCTTACAAATGAATTAGAAGATATGATCCAAAATCACGGATCGGATAATATAGCAGCTGTTATTGTAGAACCAGTTGCAGGTTCAACTGGTGTATTAATTCCACCTAAGAATTATTTAGATAAATTAAAAAAAATATGTGATGTAAACGATATTCTTTTAATTTTTGATGAAGTAATTACTGGCTTCGGAAGACTAGGTACGGCTTTTGCGAGTCAATATTTTAATGTTACACCTGACCTAATATGTTTAGCAAAAGGCATAAACAGTGGAACGGTACCAATGGGCGCAGTCTTAGTACAAGATAAAATTTTTGAAGCATTTATGAATAAAGATGAAAAGACAATTGATCTGTTTCATGGGTATACTTATTCAGCCCATCCATTAGCCTGCGCAGCATCTTTAGCAACTTTAAAACTTTATGAAGACGAAAAACTTTTTGAAAGAGCTAATGAATTATCTATATATTGGGAAGATGCAGTACACTCTTTAAAAGGAGTGAGAAATATAATCGATATTAGAAATCTTGGACTAATTGGAGCTGTAGAGCTTGAGCCTATGGATGGAAAGCCTACAAGGAGAGCATATAATGTTTTGTGTGAAGCTTTTGAAAATCAAAAAACATTATTAAGAGTGACTGGTGATATTATAGCTTTATCGCCACCATTAATAATTCAAAAAAATCAAATTGATCAATTGATAGATAACTTGAAAAATACTCTTCAGAAAACTGAATAAAAAATGAGAAAACAGTTTCCAGAAGAGATTATTAATTTTAAGGACATTTCAAGATATTACGATATTTATTTTGTAGATTTATGGGGCGTTATACATAATGGAGTTAAATTATTTGATAATGCTATTCATGTCTTAGAAAAACTAAAGAGTAACAGAAAAAAAATAGTTTTGATATCAAACGCCCCCAGAACAAATGAAACAGTAAAAAAGTTTTTATTAAAATTAAATTTTGATTTAGATTTAATTGATCTTCTCATTACATCTGGGGATGTTACTAGAAAATATATATTAAATAATAAAGATAAAAAATTTTTTCATTTGGGCCCAGATAAAGATAGCGATCTTTTTTTTGAAATTAAAAATATTACTAAAAATATAGATGATGCAGAAGAAGTAGTTTGTACAGGTTTAATAGATAAGATCGGTCAAGATATATCGAACTATGAGAATTTTTTTATGAATTTAATAAATAATAATAAATCTTTTTTATGTGCAAATCCTGACGAGGTTGTTTCTAGAGGAGATAAGATCGAGTTTTGCGCTGGTGCGCTTGCAAAATATTATAAAAAATTAGGTGGCAAAGTAAAATATTTTGGAAAACCTTATGAGACAATTTACGAGTTTGCAATAAATCAGATATCCAGAATTCTTGATATAGAAATCGAGAAGAACAGAATATTAGCTATAGGCGATAATTTAAAAACAGATATTTGTGGAGCACAAAATAATTATATAGATTCCTTATTAATTTTAAATGGCATTTACAAAGATTTTTTTAGGAACAACAATTTAAATTTTGATAAATTATTGAAATCAAATGAAATAGAAAGTCTACAAATAAATAAGTTTCAACAAGAGCTGAAATGGTAAAATGAAAATTTTAAGAAATAAATTTAATTTAAATTATACAAAAAATTCGATTTTGGTTATCGGGAACTTTGATGGCTTACACAAAGGCCATGCTTCAATTTTAAATGAAGCAAAAAAAGTAGCCAAAAAAAATAAATTAAAATTTGGTTTACTAACTTTTGATCCAAATCCAAAAGAATTTTTCTTAAAGGATAAAAATCTTAAAATAATAAGTAACCAGGATAAAGAAAATATCTTATTTCAAATGAAATTAGACTTTTTAATTATTTTAAAATTTAATTATCGTTTTAGAAGTCAAAGTGCTAGCAACTTTATTCATAAAATTTTAAAAAATAGAGTTTCGCCATCAAAAATTATTATTGGTAGAGAGTTTAAATTTGGAAAGAATAGATCTGGGGATACGAAATTATTAAAAAAATATTTTAATATAAAAATTGCTATCCAAAAAAAACTATATGGAAAAAAAATTTCATCATCACAAATTCGAAAACTTATTCAAATTGGAAAAATAGATGAAGCTAATATCCTATTAGGTAGAAAGTGGTCTATCACAGGAAGTGTCAGTAGTGGAAATAAAATTGGACGCAAATTAGGTTTTAGGACTGCAAATGTTTTTATAAAAAATTGTATTAAACCTTTGAGAGGTGTTTATGCAACTAAGTTGCATGTCAATAATAAGTCATATAATGCTATAAGTAATTTTGGTATTGCGCCAACTATTAAAGCAAAACAAAACGAGGTCTTAGAAACTCATTTGTTTCAACCTATTAAAAATTTATACAAAAAAAAGGTAAAAATAGAGTTTTTTAAGTTTCTTAGAAAAGAAAAAAAATTTAGAACAAAAAAACATCTTACAGATCAGATAAAAAAAGATATTACAATCGCCAAAAGAGTCTTAAATAATGTCTGAAAATAAAGTCAATTTACCAAAAACAGATTTTCCGATGAGAGGAAATCTTCCTCAGAAAGAACCAGAGACAACGCAGTTTTGGGATAGGATTGACTTGTATAAAAAGATTAGGGCCAAAAGAGCCGGAAGAGAAAAGTTTATTTTACATGACGGCCCTCCTTATGCGAATGGGAATATACATATTGGAACGGCTTTAAATAAAATTTTAAAAGATATAGTTGTGAAATTTAAATCTATTGATGGAAAAGACTGCCCCTATGTTCCAGGTTGGGATTGTCATGGATTACCAATTGAATGGAAAATTGAGGAACAGAATAAAAAAAAAGGAATTGATAAAAAAAGTATATCTATTTTGGATTTTAGAAATCAATGTAGAGAATTTGCTAAAGAATGGATTAAAATTCAGAAAGATCAATTCAAAAGATTAGGCGTGTTAGGCGATTGGGAAAATTACTACGCGACTATGTCAAATGATGCAGAAGCTCAAATCGCGAATGAAATTCTAAGATTTTTAAAAAATGGCGGATTATACAAGGGTTACAAACCTGTTTTATGGTCAGTAGTAGAATCTACAGCATTAGCAGATGCTGAGGTTGAATATCAAGATCATGTTTCTAATCAGATATATGTAAAATTTAAAATTAAAAATAAATTTAAGGAAATGGATGATTTGAATGTAGTTATTTGGACCACTACACCTTGGACAATACCTTGTAATAGAGCATTAGCCTATAACACAAATTTAGAGTATGGAATATATCAAGATGATGAAGGTGAAAAAATTATAATAGCAAAAGATTTATTTGAACATTTCAAAAGCGTAACAAAAAGTAATCTTAAAATAATAGATACTTTTAATGGAAATGAATTTAATGGATTGATAGCTACTCACCCTCTTGATGAACTTGGATATCAATTTGACGTACCTTTGTTGGAGGCAGACTTTGTAACTACAGATCAAGGAACTGGAATAGTTCATGTTGCTCCTAGCCATGGCCCAGATGATTTTGCTCTAGGTTTAAAAAATGGAATTAAAGCTGAAAATACGATTGATGATAACGGTTATTATACAAATATAATTAAATATTTTGAGGGTAATCATATTTTTAAAGCAGATAAATTAGTTATTGAAGAATTAAAGAAATTTAAAAAATTAGTTTTTACTACTGAATATAAACATAGCTACCCTCACTCATGGAGATCTAAAGCCCCACTTGTGCATAGAGCAACACTACAATGGTTTATTTCAATGGATACAAATGATCTAAGAAAAAAAGCTATCAAGGGTATTAATGAAACAGAATTTTTTCCTTCAATGGGAAAAAATAGAATTCATGGGATGATTGAAACTAGACCTGATTGGTGTATTTCCCGACAAAGGTTTTGGGGGGTTCCGTTACCAATTTTTATCAATAAAAAAACTCACGAGCCAATTATTGATGATCAAGTTAATGAGCGCATTTACAATATTTTTAAACAAGAGGGTAGTGATGCGTGGTACAAAAGAGATCTGTCTGAATTTTTAGGAGAAAAATATAATAAGGATGAATATGCAAAGGTTGAAGACATTGTCGAAGTTTGGTTCGACTCAGGTTCAACTCACACTTATGTTTTAGAGAATAGAAAAGAATTAAATTGGCCAGCTGACATGTATTTAGAGGGTTCTGACCAGCATAGAGGCTGGTTTCATTCATCATTGCTGCACTCTGTGGGCACTAGAGGAAAAGCACCTTATAAGAGTATATTTACCCATGGTTTTGTTGTTGATGGAAAGGGGCAAAAAATGTCAAAATCTTTAGGCAATGTTGTAGCTCCGGAAGAAATTATAAAAAGGAATGGAGCTGATATCCTTAGACTATGGGTTGTTGCTTCTGATTATTCAGAGGACTTAAGGATTGATCAATCTATCATAACACAGCATTCTGAGTCTTATAGAAAAATTAGAAATACATTAAGATTTATATTAGGAAATATAAATGATGAATTTAGATTTAATGAAGTTGAAAATTTAAAATTTGAAAATTTAGATGTTTTAGAATCTTTTATTCTAAATAAAATTTCAGATTTAGATAAGAATTTTAACCTTCATGTTGAAAAAAATGAATTTCACAAAATATATGTAGATGTTTTAAATTTTTGTACCATTGATTTATCTTCATTCTATTTTGATATTAGAAAAGACTGTTTATATTGTGACGATCTAGACAGCAATAAAAGGAAAAACTGTATAAAAATATTAAAAATTTGCCTTTACTTCCTAATGAAATGGTTAAATCCTATTTTAGTTTTTACCATTGAGGAGGTTTTTCAAATACTAAAATTATCAAATAGAGATGAAAAATCATTATTTGAAGAAAGTATATTTTTAATAGATTTTAAAGATATAAAATTCGACCAAAGGATTGAATTCGATAAAAATCAATGGGGCGTACTTACAAAAATTAAGACAGAAGTTAATCAAATTATTGAAGATTTAAGAAATAAAAAAATTATAAAATCTAGCCTTGAAACAAAAATTATTTTCTCAATCGATGAAAAAAATCAAAATGTATTTGATAAAATTAATTTAAGTGATTTTTTTATTTGCTCCAGCGCAGATGTAGTAAGTGATGAAAAAAAGTATAAAATGCAAAGTTTAGATTTTGACAATGGTATTAAAGTTGCAATCGAAAAAGCAGTGGGAAAAAAATGTGATTACTGCTGGAAAGTATCGTTAAATCCCTGTGAAAGAAAAAATTGCGCAATTAAGAAATAAAATTTTGTTAAGTATTTTTATAATTACCATTTGTTTTTTAACAGATCGAATTTCAAAAATTTATGTAATAAATTATTTTATCCAAAACAATCTGAGCGATTTATATATAAATCCTTATCTAAATTTAATTTTATTATGGAATAAAGGTATTGCTTTTGGACTTTTAGAAAGTGAAAGTTTTTTTTATAATTTTCTCTCCATATTAATATTCATGATTATAGTTTTTATTATTTATTTAATTTTTAAATCTGAAAAAAAATTTGAAATAGTATGTTTTTCGATGATTTCAGGAGGAGCTATTGGAAATTTTATAGATAGGCTTTATTATAATGCTGTGCCAGATTTTATAGATATAAATTATAAAGGTTTCCACTGGTTTACTTTTAATATAGCTGATATTTGGATTACTTTGGGTATTGTTACACTTCTATCTTTCGAAATTATTAGTGATATAAAAAAAAAATGATTAAGTTTTTAGTTTTAATATTTGTTTTATTTTCAATTTCGGGCTGCTCAGAATTTAAAAAAGGTGTTGGTTTCGATAAGGATGTACCTAATGAATTTTTAATTAAAAAAATAGATCCTATTACAAAACCCCCTAATTATGATTTGCTTCCTCCCGATAGTAAAACTAAAAAAAAGAAAAACAAAATTACTGCAGTAAATGAGACTAAAAGTATTATTGATAGCTCATTAAATTCAAACAGTGAAAAAAAAGAAATTAATCAAAATACTTTAAAAAAGTCTTCTGTTGAAAAGAGTATAATTGATCAGCTAGAGAGAAATGATTAACCTAGATAATAGTTTTTTTTTTGACAAGGAAGGTTTTGATTTTAATAATCATACGCAATTTTTAAAAAATTTAGACAAAACAAAAGAAATTTCGGATCAACTTTTAAAGGAATATAACAACGGAGGAAATGAAGTAATTGAGTCTTTTACTAAAAAATATCAGTCAAAAATTAGAAAGTTAAAGTATGAAATTGATATCAAAAATAAAAAAAAGGTTGTTATTGGTCTTGGCGGCTCTTCCTCTGGGGCAAAAGCATTATCTTTTTACATAGACGGTGAAATTATTTTTTTTGACAATCTTGACTACGAATATTTTATAAATTTCTTTAAAAAGAAAAATTTTAAAGATTATGTTTATTTTGTTATATCAAAATCAGGGGATACATTCGAAACACTTGCAATTTTAAACATTTTGATAAAGGAGTATAAAGATAATAATTTAAGCAATTACCTCTTTGAATCTATGGTTATAATCACAGAAAACAAAGATAGTATTTTAAATAAATTTGCCATTAAAAATAAAATTAAATGTATTGAGCATAATCCTAATATAGGCGGAAGATTCTCTATATTGTCTGAGACAGGTATTTTACCATTTTTAGATTTAAATCTTAAAGTTGAAGAAGGTTCAGAGAAATACATTGCTTTACTCAATGAAGATAACGACCAAAGTCCCACGAGAAATGTTGCAATTCTAGTAACACTGATAAAAGAAATGAAATTAAGTATTTATTGTAATTTGATTTATAATTATCGATTAAAGCATTTTTCGTATTGGTTTCATCAACTGCATGCTGAAAGTTTAGGTAAGCAAAATTTAGGTATGACTCCAATTACATCAATTTGTCCCAAAGATCATCATAGTATGATGCAATTGTATTTAGATGGTCCCAATAATAAAATGTTCAATATTTTTTCTCCACAAGATGAGAGTTATATTGATCATTTTATTGACGAAGGTTTTACTAACATAGAGCATTTAACTCCATTAGAGTTATTAAAAAAACAATTTAATTCGGTCATTGAGGTATATAAAGAAAAGAAGATTCCACACCGTGTTATTAAAATATCGGACCATAGAAATCCGCTTAATTTAATTGAATTGTTTTCTTATTTTATTCTAGAAACTATTTTGCTTGGAAAAGTTATGGGAATAAATCCATATGACCAACCGTCTGTTCAATTAATAAAAAATAAAATATTAAAAGGTTAATTTTTTAAAAAAATAATTTTAGATATTCCGTATATTTTTTCTAAATTAAACTTAAAATTATCAAAATAAATATGTCTTTTTTTTTCTATATGAAGCACCAATATTAAATCTTTTATATTATTAAGACTATTAATAAATTTATATATTTCATCAAAATTTTTTATTGCATAAGGTGGATCAAAAAAAATTAATTTAGGATTATAGTTTTGCACTAAGCCAGTTTTATCTAATTTAAAAAAATCTTTCTTGGATATTTCATATTTTTCTTTAGTAAAATTATTTGATAAATTTCTATAAAGAGTATTTTGAGTTTTTGTATTATTCTCTACAAAATAAGCTTTTTTCGCATTTCTAGACAAGCATTCAATTCCAAAAGATCCAGATCCAGAAAAAAAATCAATGACATTTATATTTTCAAATATAATTTTAAATTGCTTATTGTGTGTCAAAATATTAAATATATTTTCTTTAACATTATCTTTTAACGGTCTTGTTATCGATGCATCTGGTAAAAGAATTTTTTTACCTTTCTTTATTCCGGATATAATTCTCATATTGATTTATTTCATTTATAGTGACTTCTTTCATTTCTCCAGGTTTCATATTTTTTAATAAAAATGGCCCATATTGTGTTCTTTTTAATTTGCTGACTTGTAAATTTAAACTTTTAAATATTTCTCTAATTTCATTTTTTTTTCCCTCAAAAAGTGTCATCTCTAAATTTGTATTTTTTTTTATTTTAGATTTTATATGAAATTGAAATGGTTTATATTTAATTCCCTTAATATTTGTTCCATAAGATATTTTTTTTAAATTTCCTAAATTAAATTCACCATATACCCTAACATCATAAATTCTTGAAAAATTATACTCCGGCTTTTCTAATGATCTTGTGATTTTAGATGAGTTGGTAAGAATTATCAAACCTTCAGAGTTATAATCTAATCTACCAGCAAAAATATAGTTTTTGAATTTAGATCTTAAAATTTCATAAATAATTTTTCTTGAGTCTTGTTTTTTTTTTGAACACAAAACCCCTCTAGGTTTAAAAAATTTAAATATCCTAACCTTTTTGATAAAATTTATTTTTTTTTTATTTATTTTTATATTATCACTTACATTTGCAAAAGTTATAGGTGATGTAATTATTTTGCCATTTAATGATACCTTTTTATCTACTATCATTTTTTCAATCTCTCTTCTTGATCCTTTATTGTAATTTGCGAGAAGTTTAGCTATTCTAATTTTTTTATGAGTCATAATAAAATTAATAAAATAAAAAAAAGTATAAAAAATAATTTTGAAGTTTTATATCAAGATTCATTAAAAGCATTCAAAAATAATGAGGTGCCAGTTTCAGCATTAATTTATGATCCACAAAAAAAAAAAATAATTTCAAAAGCATATAATACGAATAATAAAGATAATAACCCTTGTTCTCATGCTGAAATTTCAGCAATTATTAAATCATGTAAAAAACTTAAACAAAAACGTCTTGATGGCTATGATTTATATTCGACTCTAGAGCCTTGCTTGATGTGTTCTTCAGTTATATTTGCTAGTAAAATTAGACGAGTTTACTTTGCTATTGAAGATAAAAAAATTGGAGCAATGGTTAATAATTATAAGTTAGCATTAAGCAAACATATTAACCATAAAATTGATGTTTATTACGGATTTTGTGAGGAAAAATTTTCAAAATTAATTTCAAATTTTTTTAAAAAAAAACGATAGTTATTTTATCGCTCGCCAACCTATATCTCTTCTATAGTATTTGTCTTCCCATTCTAAATCATCAAGTAACTCTAAAGCTTTTTTTCTTGATGATTTAAGATCTGATAGCATTACTGTAGCATTCAATACTCTACCGCCATTAGATAAAATTTTTCCATTTTTTTCAGTTGTTCCTGCATGGAAAATTTGAATATTTTTTTCCTGATTATTTGGAAGATTTTTAATTTCTTTAAATTTTTCAAAACTTTCAGGATAGCCTTTACTAGCTGCTACTATAGTAATACTTGGATCTTTTGACCACTTAGTTTTTTTAGAATCTAAGCTTCCTTTAATTGAAGAAATAATTAAATCAAGCAAATCATCTTTTAGCCTCATCATTAAAACCTGACATTCTGGATCTCCAAATCTTATGTTATATTCAATTAATTTTGGTTCGTTATTTGAAATCATTAAACCAGCATATAATATACCTTTATAAGGACAACCTAATTTTTCCATCCCGTTGATAGTTGGAATTATAATTTTCCTAATAATTTTTTCTTCAAGATTTTCGTCTATAATCAATGATGGTGAGTATGCACCCATGCCACCAGTATTTAAGCCCATGTCATTTTCTCCAATTTTTTTATGATCTTGAGCGGTTCCAATTTGTTTAAAGTTTTTACCATCAGTAATAACGAAATAACTAACTTCTTCCCCTTCAAGAAACTCTTCAACTATCACTTTGTTTGAAGATGAAAATTTTCCCTTTAGTATATTATTTATATCGTTTATTGCCTCATCTTTAGTTTTGCAAATTGTAACTCCTTTTCCTGCAGCTAAACCGTCTGATTTAACAACTATAGGAACATTTATTGTATCTATAACTTTATTCGCTTCTTCTAAAGATTTAATTTCAAAATATTTTGCTGAGGGTATTTCGAACTTTTTGCATAAATTTTTCATAAAAATTTTCGAACCTTCAAGTCTTGAAGCTTGTTTACTTGGTCCAAAAACTTTAATTTTTTTTTCACTCAAAAAATCTACAATTCCATTTACTAATGGCACTTCCGGTCCTACAATAACTAAATCAATTTTTTTTTCTAAAATAGATATATAAATTTGATTAAAATCAGAGATATCAACAACTAGGTTTTCACAAATTTTTGCTGTACCAGGATTTCCAGGCAAACAAAATAATTTTTTTAATTTTTTGGATTGTTTAATTTTGTAACATAGAGCATGTTCTCTTCCACCGCTTCCAATTACACACACGTTCATATATGTTGTTATTATAAGATAATGAGTAATATACCAGAGTTTTCTATAACTGAACTAACGAATCTCACAAGAGGAATTCTTGAAGATAATTTTAATTTAATAAGAGTAAGAGGTGAAATTTCAAGCGTAAAAAATTTTAAAGGCCATCTTTATTTTTCATTAAAAGATGAAAATTATGTTTTAAATTCTGTATGTTGGGCATCAAAAGTTCCTTATCTTCAAGTTCAGCCGGAAGATGGAATAGAAGTTATTGCCGAAGGGAGAATAAGCACATATGCTAAAAGTAGTATTTCTAGTTATCAGTTACAAGTAAACCAGATTGAAGTTAAAGGCGAAGGAGCATTGCTCAAACTTATTGAGCAGAGAAAAAAAAAATTAGAGAAAGAAGGTATTTTCGATAAAAAATTTAAAAAACAAATACCATTTTTGCCAAACAAAATTGGAGTAATCACTTCATCGTCGGGATCTGTAATTATGGATATTATAGACAGAATCCAATCACGCTTCCCGACTAATATAAAACTTTATTCAGTTAGTGTTCAGGGAAAAAATGCTGCGACAGAGATTGTTAATGCAATTGACTTTTTTGAAAAAAATCCTGTTGACCTAGTAATTATAGCAAGAGGAGGAGGTGGCATTGAAGATTTAATGCCATTTAATGAAGAAAATATTCTCAGAAGGGTATTTGCTTTTAATAGTCCACTTATATCCGCAATAGGTCATGAAACTGATTTTACATTATTAGATTTTGTTGCAGATCTTCGGGCAGCTACTCCAACAGCAGCAGCCGAAATGGCTGTTCCAGAGATTAAAAATTTAAAAGAAAAAAATAAATTTTTAGAGTCTTCTTTAAAACAATCAATTAATATTTTAATCCAAAATTATTTAAATTTTTTAAGAAACATAAGGTCAATTTTTGTGGCAAAAAATCTAAAGAAAATAGTCGAAGATAATCAAAAGAATATATTCTATTTATATAAAAATTTATATTTAAATGTTAATTCATTCGTTAAATTAAAAACAACAGATTTAAAAAGTTTAAATATTATATTAAAAAGCTTAGATATTCAAAATACATTAAAAAGGGGATATGTTCTTATAAAAGATAAAAGCCAAAAGTTTGTAAAAAATTCAAAAAGCTTAAAAAAAAATAATGAAATAAGAATTCAATTTTATAATGAAGAAATTGAAGCTCAAATTAAAATAAAAAAATGAGAGAAGCAAAACTTAGGTATAAACAAGGTTATTTTGAAATTATTTCAGAAGGCGATTATGTTATTTGTGCAGTATCTAAAAAAAAAATTTTGATAAAGGATTTAAGATATTGGAATGTAGATCTACAAGAAGCATATTTTTCACCATTAGAGATAGATCTAAAGTTTAAAAATGATTAACTTTGTTAAAATAATTTTCATTTTTTCTTTAATGGCATCACCATGCAACTCATTGGAGTTATATGGTAAGTTTACTCAAGGTGGCTTAATAACTGGTAAAGTTGATAAAAAAATAGACTTATATGTTGATAACAAAAAAATTAAAATTAGCGATAAAGGTTATTTTGTATTTGGTATTCCGAGAGACCAAACTAATAAAATTGTAATAATAACAAAAAAAAATAATAAAGAAGTTAATAAATTAATTAAAAAAGTTCAAATTAGAAAATTTAAAATTCAAAGAATTGATGGTTTGCCAAAAAGAAAGGTTACTCCAACTGCTGAGGATATGAAAAAAATTCGTAGTGAGGGAAAATTAATCTCAAAAGCAAAAAATATTAATTCAAATTTAAGTTATTTTTTTGATAGTTTTATTCGACCAGCTAAAGGCATCACAACTGGAGTTTATGGCAGCCAAAGAATTTTAAATGGCAAACCAAGGAGGCCTCATTATGGTATTGATATTGCAGCACCCAAAGGTACGAGTGTTCTGAGTTCTAACTCTGGGAAAGTGATTTTATCAGAAAGAAGTCTATTTTTCACAGGTGGAACAGTTATTATTGATCACGGACACGGCTTAATTTCTATTTACTCACATTTAGAAAAAACTTTTGTTAAGAAAAATCAGTTAGTAAAAAAAGGAGAAATAATTGCAACTGTAGGATCAACGGGAAGATCTACTGGACCACATTTAGATTTCAGATTATATTGTAATAATGTACCTGTCGACCCGGACTTAGTGATTTCTTCAAACTAGATTCTCCACCTATCATGTGTCCAAATCCATTCACCTGGATTTTTAATAATTATTTCTTCAATTTTATTATTAATTTTAGAAGTTATTGAATACTCATCGTCTTCACTATCTACATTAATTGGATTCTCAATTTTGATATAAAAATTATTTTCCATATTTCTTTTAATCGATAATGGCTGAAGAACATAGTTATATTTTATTGCCATTTGTGCGGGTAGATTCATAGTCAAAGCCTCTTTGCCAAAAAAGTTTACTCTGATTCCTTGTGTTACTTTTTGATCTACCATTAAAGCTATATTCTCTCTTTTTTTTATTTTAGAAATTAATTCTCTAGCTGCATATTTATATTTTGAAATTCCCGGTATAGTTTTTGGAATTTGATTTTGGCAAATATGTTTTTTTCTTAAATATTCCATTATGGGATTTAAAAAAGGGTTATTGAGAGGCCTATAAAGTGCAGAAATATTGAAGCCCTTTTTTTCTAGGTACATTGCAAGTAATTCAAAATTAGCTAAATGTGCAGAAAAAAAGAGTATTGGTCTTTTTAAATTTTTTAATTCATCAAGTTGAGCCATACCTTTGATTTCTACATTATTATATTTATTTTTTTTTAAAAAATTTAAATGCATATATTCCGCAAAGACACTACCGTAATTACTCCACATCTGATCCATGATTGATTGAATTTCATCTTGATTTAGTTTTGGGAAGGCTATCAATATATTTTTTTCTATTTTTTTTGACGATCTAATGTGAGGACCAATTTTTTTAAATATTCTAGAAAATAAATATGATGACACTTTTAAACCAAGAATTTTTGAAATGGTAAAAAAAAATATAACTATTAAAAATTCTAAAAAATATTTAATTAATTTCATTTAAAAAATCTTTAAAATTATCTATTTGTAAATCAATTTCAGTAAAAAAAATATCCTTTTTGCATCTTGATGAAATGCTATTATAATTTTTTTCAGTAGTGATTAATTCCACACCTTTTTTTTTGTACTTAAGTATAAATTTTTCGATTTGGTTGTCCGAAAATATATAATGATCAGGGAAAAATTTATTTTCAACTATATTAACATCATTTTTTTTCAAAAAATCTATGAAACTTTTATTATCTGCAATCCCTGAAAATGCAAAAAATTTCTTATTATAAAATTTTTCTTTATTTTTTAATACATAACTTGAATAAAATATTTTTATATCTTTTTTAAAACTCTTCAAAAGATTTTCTAATACAAAATTTTTTTTGCCATTAATTACAGCAACTTCATAATTTTGAATTGCACTCAATGGTTCTCTTAACGGACCAGCGGGTAAAATGTTTTCATTTCCAAAACCTTTTTTTGACTTAATACACAAAATTGATCTATTTTTTTTGAACGAAAAGTCTTGCATACCATCATCTAAAATTGCAATTTCAAAACCTTTTTGCTCTGCCTCAATTAGACCAGCTAGCCTATTTTTTGGTGTAAAAATTGTTGTTTTAGAATTTAACATATTAATTTCATCAATTTGACTTTGTCTAAACTTTTTAATTATACAGGTTTTTTTAAGATCTTTTAAATTATGGTATATTTTCTCTGTTAGCGGAGTTTTTCCAGTTCCACCAAGATAAATATTGCCAACACAAATAGTTTTAATTTTAATTTCTTTTTCGAAAATTATTTGCTTCATTTTATTTATCTGAAACAAAATATAGTAAATTAATGAAAAAAGAAAAAAGCAGTATTTAAGTGGATGACTTTTGTCATTCCAAAATTTTGGTGTTGATAAAAACTTCATATTAAGATTTGTTGATTTAAAAAATTGATTGTGTTTTTATAAATTTCGTCACTATATTCTTTAATATACAAATTACTATTCACGTTCATCTTATTATCCATAAGTTTTGAAATTTTTTTATACAATTGATCTGGTTCTTCAACAAGCGTAGCAAGTTTTTTTTGATTTAGTTCATTATATATTTCTGTGAAATTAAAAATATATTTCCCGTACAAAATATTACAGCCATATCTAAGTGGTTCAATTGGATTTTGACCACCATGTTTAATAAATGATCCGCCCATAAAAACAAAATTCGTGAAATTAAAAACTTCATCAGCTAGTCCAAATTCGTCTACAAGAATAATGCCATTAAAATTATTAATAATTTTATTCTCCGAAGTTTTTTGTAAATTAATATTTTCAGATAAAATTTTTTCTTCAATTTCACTAATTTTGTTTAAATGTCGTGGTATTAAAAATGTTGAGCTTATATTGCTATTTGAAAATAATACCTTGTGAGCTTGTATAATATAGTCAATCTCATCAAAGTGAATACTCATTGCACACCAGCTACTATCGATATTAGAAATATTAAGATTGTTTTTATTATGCTTTTTATGTTGAATAAATTTTAAATTTCCAAAGTATTTTATATTTTTGATTTCAAAATATTCTAAAAATTTTAATGTTTCTTGATTTTGTACAGTAATATAATCAAATTTTTTAATTAAATTTTGAAAAGTTTTTTTAAATAGGCGCCATCTTTTAAAAGAATTTATTGATATTCTGCAGTTTAATAAGATTAATTTAGAAACTTTACATGTTTGCATGATCATGTTTGGCCAAATTTCGGACTCTATAAATATTGAAACTTTTGGTCTCCATCGTTTTAAAAATTTAGAGATAATTATCGGACTATCTAAAGGTGCAAATTGATGAATTGTATTTTTACTTTGAAGATTTTCTTTAAAAAAAAAATATGAGCTCAAGGTAACACTCGTTATCAAAATTTTTAAATCATTATCTTGTTGGTAGTGTTTGACGACTGGTAAAATTGATTTTATTTCTCCTAAACTGGCAACATGAAACCAAATAACATTATTAGTATTAACTATGTTAGAAATACCTAACTTTTCTTTATATCGATATTTATCTTCTTTTTTTTTTTTAACTCTAAATTTTAATATTAGTGACAGGAAAGGATGGGCTAAGTAGGTTAAAATTAGATAAATTATTTTCATTAATTATTAAGATTTTGTTGATTATAAAGTTTTTTATAAACAACTGAATCATTAATTAATTCATTATGAGAACCCTGCTCAATAACTGTTCCATTTTCGATAACGAAAATTTTATTAACATTTTTGACTGTAGATAATCTATGAGCAATTATAATAGTCGTTTTATTTTCGATAAGGTTCTTGATTGCTTTTTGAACTTGAGACTCTGATTCTGTATCTAAAGCAGAAGTGGCCTCATCTAACAAAATTATGGGACTATTTTTTAAAATGGCCCTTGCTATAGACAGCCTTTGTTTTTGCCCACCTGATAATTTAATTCCAGATTCTCCAATGATTGTGTCATATCCATTGCTTAAATTTTTAATAAATTTGTCAGCTGCTGCTTTTTTGGCTGCCTCTTTTATTTGACTTTCGTTAGCCAATATATCTCCATATCCTATGTTTGCTTTTACAGTATCATCAAAAAGCATGATGTCCTGACTTACTAGTGATATATTTTTTCTTAAAGATTCTAACTGAACTTTATTTATGTCTTGTTCGTCGATTTTAATACTCCCATCCTTTAAATTATAAAATCTAGGAATAAGATTTAAAATTGTTGATTTTCCACTTCCACTTAAACCCACCAGTGCAGCTGATGATTTACCTTTTACTTCAAAATTCAGTTTTTTTAATGCAATAGTACCATCAGGGTAAGAAAAATTTATATCTTTAAATTCAATTTTTCCTTCATCAATAGATAATAATGGCAATTTACGATCATGAACAATTTCATTACTTTGATCTATAATTTTATAAATTCTTTTTGCTGCAGTTAAACCCTCTTGTATTGTTAGGTTTATTCCGGCTAGAGCCTTAATTGGTTGATATGCCATCATTAAAGCTGTAAGGAAAGATACAAACTGACCAATTTCCATCGCACCTTGAATGCTTCTATATCCAGCAAATAAAATTACCAAAGCAATTGCTATCGCATTTATAGACTCCATAATTGGTCCAGCACGATGTCTCGTCTGTTCAACTTTTTTTTCTTTTTTTAATCTTAAATTTATAATTTCAGAGAATTTTTTTAACTCCTCCTTCTCTCTTTGATATATTTGAATTACAGATGTACCTCTTAAAATTTCTGATAAAAATTTTGTAAAATTTCCAAATGCGTCTAAATTTTCAGAGGCAGCTTTTTGCATTTTTTTACCAATTCTCTTTGAAGCATAAGCTGCAAATGGAATCATAGTAATTGCAACCAAAAATAATTGCCAATCTTGATAAAACATTACTCCTAGCAAGGCTATTAATGTGAAACTTTCTTTAACTAAGCTAAGTGAAAAGGCCATTATTGTACTTAATAGAATGCGGGTATCGTTTGCAAAATTTGATATAAATTTTCCAGAATGTTTTTCAATTAGATAGGATAGGTCAGATATTAATATTTTTCCTGTCATTAATATTTGTATATTTCTCAAAACATTAAAAGCTATTTTAATAGTTGTCATCCTCACGATAAATATTGACAAAGCTTTGATCAAGAAAGTTACTATGATTGCCAGCGGTATTAGAATGAGCATTGATTTATCTTTTTCTATAAATATTTTTTTTATAGCTGGATCAAGCAACCAGGCTATAAAAGCCGTCATTAGGGAAGTAATAATTACAAATAAAAAAATAATTAAAATTTCTTTAAAATATTTTTTGATTTGTGTTTTAAATATTCTTATCGCTACTTCTTGATTACTTAACTCCATTTTATTTACCTGCAATTGTTAAATCGTCAATTATAATTGAGGGACTATTAGTTGATGTTTTAAAATCTAAATCATTGCATGGTATTAAATTCTTAAACATGTATTTTAAATTACTAGCTATGGTCACTTCATTTACAGGGTAGGTAAACTCACCATTTTCAATCATAATTCCAGACGCACCTACACTATAATTACCATTTGTAATATCTCCAGCACGTCCAATAAGTTCTGTTACAAAAAAGGCCTTTTTTTGCTGGGATATAATTTTTTTTAAGTCTTCATTGCCATTTTCAAGGTAAAAATTTGTTGTGCCCCCGCATCTGCCATTAGAGGTCATATTTAGAATTTTAGAATTATAGGTATCTAATAGTAATTCATTAAATCTGCCATTTTTTACCACATTTATTTTTTTATTTTTAACACCCTCAGCATCAAATGCTTGAGAACCTAGTCCCTTTTCAATTAATGGATCATCGATTATGTTAACCTCTTTTGAAAAAATATCTTTCCCTAAATGTTCTTTTAAAAAAGATGTTCCTCTCACAAATGATGAACCAGATATAGCTGATGCAAAAGTTGAGAGTAAAGATTTAGAAACTCTTTTGTCAAAAATAACTGGCATTTTTCCAGATTCTATTTTTTTAGCTCCAAGTCTTTTACAAGCTTTTTCAGCAGCAATTTTTCCAATTGTTTTTCCATTTTCTAAATCTTTATAAAAACGAGATATTGACATCTCATAATCCCTCTCCATTTCACCACCTTCTTCAGCTAGCGCCTCACAAAAGATTGAAAATGTAGAAGTATAATAACCATCACAAAATCCTTTACTGTTTGCAAAAATAAAATTTGATTTATTTTCAGAAAAAGAAGAACCATTTGAATTCTTTATTTTTGGAAATGAAAACATTTCATTTTCTATTTCTTCCAAATAGTTTTGCTTAAAATCGTTAGATAATTCTTTATCATCATAAAGATCTAGGTCTTTTTTATTATTTTCTAGTTCTTTTTTATCAGGAAGACCTGCATATTTATCTTCAGGGGAAATTTTTGTACACTCAATACATTTTTCTATTAATAAACTAAGATTATTTTGATCAAGATTTGATGTTGAGACATTTGATTTTTTTTTATTTATGTAAGTAGTAATACCAAGTGAAAGAGTTTCTGATCGATCAAAATGTTCAATTTTTCCATTTCTAAAATTTAATGTTTCAGAAATATTATTACTTAAACCTACTTCAACATCAGTGGCACCTAAATTTTTGGATTTTGAAATACATTTTGTTGCCAGATCTGATAGGAAATCTTTTGTTTTAAGCATGTTTAAAAACAAGTATTTGAATTATAAAAATAGACAACCCATAATAATTATTTATTTTGAAAAGACTTAAATTTTGACTATTATTATTAATCTTTACCGACTTAATTTGAAATATTAAAAATAACATTGGTATCAGGTAAAAAATGAATTCGAATTTAAACAAATCCACTATCAGCAGGTTAGCAATAATTAATATTATAAAACTAAAAGAATAAACCAAAGTCAAAAAAAGCTTAATATTTTTTTTAAATTTTATTGCAGTAGATTTAACTCCAATTTTTAAATCATCTTCCAAATCTTGCATTCCATAAATAGTATCATAACCTAAGGTCCAAAAAATTGCTGATAGATAAAGAAGAATGATTTCTAAATTAATTGCCTCAAAAAATACTAAGTAACTCAAAATTACACCCCAATTAAAAACAATACCTAAAAAAAGTTGAGGCCAGTAAGTTATTCGCTTCATAAACGGATAAAATATAATCAATAAGCCAGATGCTAAACCAAATAAGATTGCATTTAAATTAAATTGTAAAAGTATAACTAATGAAAGAGAGCATAAAGCAATAATTAAAATCCAGGCACTCATTAAAGATATTTTATTAGAAGCAATCGGTCTTGATTTTGTTCTCTTTACTTTTTGATCAATTTTTCTGTCAACAATATCATTATAAATGCACCCAGCACTTCTCATTAAAACAGAGCCAATGAAAAAATATAATAAGTATAAAAACCATTCATTATCCATGGATCTTTTGTTTAAGGCAATTGCAAACCCCCATGAACATGGCCAAAATA
>CENU01065093.1_pt1 | contig 19411 bp, 23 predicted proteins | sample 361331 | NCBI WGS metagenome assembly CENU01 (sample SAMEA2619766, study PRJEB7988) | marine metagenome | isolation source: saline water (ENVO:00002010), including | reverse complement strand
GCCAGCTGGCCATGCCGTTAAGCGCGGGGATGTTAAGTTTGTGGATGGCAGAGGTATGTCGAGCGACAAGCCTGTGATAAAGACGATAGACCAAGCCATTAATCGATTACTGAAACAAAACGTATTCGTAAATGAGCCTGTGCGAACTACTGATTTCTCTTTGGCCCAATCGCAAGATGCCGCAGCTTCCGAGCCACTCGAAACTGAAGTGTTGATTGCGACGACCACAATTAATAGGGGTGTCAGGCTTGATGAATCAATGTTCGAGCGGCAACTTCGTCGAGGGAGACTTCCGTCGGACCTTATTTTAGCAAGCGATGAGCTAAATCACCTTCAAGCCAACAGGATTATCGTTGCGGGTGATGCTTTGCGACGCTCTATGGTGTCGCTCGCGGCGGCGGTTAAAAAAGGCGATCTCATTGAAATTAGAATTGAGAAAGGTGCATTGTCGGTGTCTGCTATGGTGAGAGCTTTGACCGATGGCAGTGTCGGGGACGTTATCGAGGTGGTAAATGCGGAATCAGGTAGACCACTGCGAGCAAAAATCGTCGACATTGGTTCTTTGGAAATAATTTAGTCCCAATGCTAAAGTATTGAGCAGATAGGCCGATACATTCTTATGTAGAAACTTAGTTGCGAGATTTTCCACGAATCTGGCAGCGTTTGGAGAAGTGTTATGACAAGCATTACCGAAACAGTGCGCAGCACTGCGCAAGGTATGGCAAAAGCGGAATCAGCGGACAAGAAGTCCACTGAAACGGTTGATGCTGTCTCCCAAGAGCGTGTTGGTGGCTCTCAAAACCCTGAGCCAGCACCTTCAGAGGTACAATTATCTGACGAAGTTGCAAACGCCATTGAAGATGCTGAGTTCGATGCTGCAAAAGTAGAGGCATTGAGACTCGCCATCATGGATGGGAATTACCCCCTAGATGCAAAAAGAATTGCCGAGAACATGCTTAATCTTGAACGACTGATCGGTTAGTTCTTCATCAAGTAAACGTCTGTTTATGGATCGATAACTTTGTCGCAAATTCACAACAATCTTTCGCGACTGCTAGAAATCCTCGAGGCGGAGTTCAAACTTTTACAAACCGATAATTTGGACGGATTCGAAACCCTGCAAGCAGAGAAGCAACTGATCGTTGAAGCCCTCTCGGAGAAACTTTCGCCCGCAGACATTGATGACGATTACAATGTGGCAGACGGCGATTCTGATGATTCAAACGTAAAGTCCATGCTTGCAATGTGTCGTGACTATCACATAAGAAATGGCATTCTTTTAGAGAAAAAAATCGAGGCCAATAAAAACGCCTTGAACATTCTAAGATCAAGCCGACACTCCGAGGAAGTTGAAACCTACGATAAGCTAGGTAAGGTACGTAACCCCAAGAGTGTTGGTCTTCAATCGGATGTTTAGGCTTTATTTCGGAGTTTCCCCTCTCAGCCAAAAAACCCAAGACAAGACTACTGCTACTGAAAAGTAGAGCTCTTCTGGTATTTCTTCGTTAAGCTCCAAGCCATCCATCGCTTCGATTAGTCCCGGGTCGTGAATGACGGGTTTTTCTTCATCTAATGCATGGTCAATCATCTGCTGCGCTTCTAGTCCAGATGCTTTTGCGACCACAGATGGCGCCGATTTATTCCCATACTCGACCGCCACAGCCTTTAGATCACGTGGAGTCTTCATATAGACACGTCCAACTGTTTATCGCGCTTGAGACCCTCACCTTGCGCACTTTCATCGATCAGGTTGATTTGCACTTTATCTAGACCGTAGCTTCGCATTTCTGTTAGCAGCAGGTTTTGATTATTTGATGCCACCCCGTACATTTTTTTATTAGGCAACCAAAAGTCGATAAACAGCTCTCGGCGTCCATCAAGGCGAATTTGAATACAAACCTCGGTATTTCGATCAAAAGACACGGATAAATTGACGGTCCAAGACGATTGCTCGTTTGATTCTTCGTTTCCCTCTCGAAAAAACGACAACTCAATAGGAACCTCGTCTAGAAGCGCCAATAGCTCTGCATAGAAAAAATCTTGTCTTTGGGCGTTCTCCGCTTTCAGGAATCGAGTCCTCAACTCTTCAACCATCTCAACGATCGCAGCTCTGTGCGCAGGATCTACTTGCTTTCGCAACATTTTCAACAACTCGCCCAACAACGTCGAGCTAACCACATCGGTACCCTTTTGGCTGTGACCTAGCTGATAACCATTAATCTGAAAAAGCTGGTAGAGATATGACGCCGGACTTTGCATAAATGCGGCTGACGAAAAATTCATTAAGTTAAACAATGCCGTTGTAGGGGATTGGCTCGACTTCACGCCTGCTCCAGCGCCTGTTGCAAGATACCTTAAGATCTCAGACACCCTGAGATCTGAGGTGGCGGATGAAGATGCTGAGGTTAGAGTTGACCTGACAGGAGTTAAACTGACGATCTGAGACGAGATAGGCGAGCCTTGAAATTGAACCTCTCGTCCTAGCCACCTGAGGTATTGGAGTGGAAGCCTTATGGGCTCGCCCCCTGAGTTAGCTCGAAGATACAATCGGCCGTGCTCCAAAGCGATCACCCCTGTAACAACCTGGGAGGCACTTAAAGCCAAACCGCGATAAACATCATTACTAATTTGAAGTGAAGGAAGGCTCGCAAAGGTTTGCGGAATAGCTCGAGGCCCTAGGTTTACTTGCTCTGGACCTAACATTTAAATTAAGTCAATCGTTACGCACGCGGCACATGCTGCAGGCTAAGGGTAAGAAACCCATGTCTCACGGTTTTCGCTTCGAGAGCTGTTGTCGGTTTTATCATTAACCACGTAGTCGATGACGTCCGCACCAGATGGAAACTTCAAGACCGAACCCGCCATCAACCAGTTAGGGTTTCCTCGACGAAAAGCGGCTTTATTGGTTTTTACGAATACTGCTTGCAAGACCTCTTTGTTGACATTTGTATTCTTATAAAAACGACTAAATATACCACTCAGAGTATCTCCAGATTGCACTCTGTAGCGGCCTGCCTCCAATGTCATTTGAACCTCGGGTGCCAGTGTTTCCGTCGAGCCGATAAAGTCCTTTAGCTTTTGCAAGTCTCTTTCGGACAGGCCGGTAGAGTACTCCTCATCCGCTGTAACCGGCATTATTGCAAAAAACACTAAAACAGCAGTTGCTTGAACAAATGATTTCAAGACTAATCTCATTTCTCCTCCTAAAGCATCATTCCAGTTAGCTCACCCGACCGAACATTACTTTGGTCTATGCTGGATGCGAGCGGTTCGGCAATCGCCGAGTATGAGTTGGATGCCGATACGCGCATGATTGATAATGAATCGAAAGTAGCGTCGCTCACTTCATTTCCTATCATTAAATTTCTACTAGCTACAACGATCCAGCTACCTGCACTTAGACCATGCGCTAACCCAGCCGATAATTCGAAATTCCCGTCCGGCAGAGGGGTAACATTGAATACTTGCGGGAGGCATTGGGAATTGGCCACAAAAGATCGAACCGTATCGTCGACCCATTGATCAATCATTCGGTCTCGATCACCAAGACTCCATGCACCGGAAGCATAATGCCGCTGAGCAACAAATGATGTCGACAGGGTTTCCTCGTTGAGTAAACGTCGCGAGGCCGGTTGCGAAAAAGCGACTGATAGTTCCAGCACATAATCGCGAGAACCAATATTGGATAAAAACACCTCTGGTCCATAGAGCATGCTGTGAGAGGAGTAAACCGAGGGCACGATATGTGTAGATGTATTTATCAGATCGAGCTCCAAGTTAACCTCAAAGTCTGCAGAAGGGCCCAACGCCCAATCTGATATTAGATGGCGCATGTATTCGGTGTTTTGCGGAGAACTGACCTTTGAAGGGCTGTCGCCGTGGACAACGTTGAAACCCTCATTGGTCAGTATTTGATCGAGAAGTGCTGTCAGTTCCGTGCGCTTACTCTCTGGTATCGCGTTTTCACTGACTCGTCTCGAGGTTTTGACCCTAGTAGATATTTTGACCACTCCCTTTTCGCGCTTTTCTTGGGTGTCCCAAACGTCGCACGCCTTTTCAAGTGGTAATTCCGCTCTACCAATGGCCTGACCGCCATCAAGCTCCTTCAAATATGAAATGACTTGATTTCCACGGACTTTGATATCGCTCGAGAAAAAAGCGTCTTGGGTCAAGGCCCCAGAACTATCTAAGTACGCTACGCTTCGGACGTTCACTCCTGATCCAAAAGCCGCCTCGATTAGCCTTTCTTTTATTTGCTCTAGGCGTGCAGAAGCTAATTCTTGCTGTCCGCTAGCCGCGCTTGGTTCAGCATCACTAGCTAAACACGATACGCTAAACGTTAAGCAAACGAGAAAGGCAGCGGGTTTACCGCGAAATCGCATGTCAACTACCCGTACTCGCCGAAGAGGCCCTAACAGCCCTCTCTAGGTACAGTACTCTTAAATCGTTTACGATGCTTTTATCCAAAGACATCGTTACCTCGTAGGTATCTGATCCTCTAGGCTCAATGCGAACCAGATTTGCGCCGTAGACTACTCCTTCCACGCGAGCCCTGAAACTGTCACTGCGAACTGCCATATCGGCCACAGTGGTCGTCGCATCGAGATACTGGCCATACACCTGCTCAGTAAGACCACGATACGCGTCTAACTTGGCGGCTCTGATGGCGAGGAGACGGCGTTGAGCTGAATTATCGCTTGGTTGTACGTCGATAACAGCATAACCAGTAGCGGTCAAAGTATCTCGCCGTTCAACCATAGGCTCAATAAACGAAGCACTGTCGCCCACTCCAGACACTATGGCATTACATCCAATCATAGGGAGCAATAAAAGACTCACGGCGAAGATGCGAAATAAGTACATATCAAAAAGCTCCCTATTTTTCTGTCAACGACTCGGTGTAATTAAGATGATACCAACTCGTCAGTACAAGAAACATCGGCATAATTCTCGAAATCTTTAGCTCTCCAGAGGCGCAAATAGCGCGATCAAGTCGTGTCTGGTACGGATATTGCAGCGACTCTACTTGCCAAGAAAAAGCTCTGACGAGGGACGATTTGGATACTTTTCTGTCAAATTTTCGACAATTGATTCAACCAATACGGTTCCCTGACGCACAAAGTGTCGGTGCGCCGGCATTGGTTCTGATTATATTGGCACTTTTAGTCGTTCCGCTGCCCGCCTTTGTCCTCGACATTCTGTTTACATTTAACATCATGCTCGGCTTGTTGATGGTGATGCTGACTATCAACAGTCGATACCCACTGGACTTTTCTTCGTTTCCCTCTGTGTTGCTAATCGCAACGCTGCTTCGGCTCGGACTTAACGTCGCGTCAACTCGTATCGTATTACTTGAGGGGCACACTGGTACCGACGCGGCTGGGCAAGTTATCGAATCCTTTGGTGAATTCGTGATCGCAGGCAACTACGTTGTTGGCTTCATAATCTTTATGATTCTAATGATCATCAACTTCATTGTGGTAACTAAGGGCGCCGGAAGAGTGTCGGAAGTTATAGCCCGATTCACTCTTGATGCTATGCCCGGAAAGCAAATGGCGATAGACGCTGACCTCAATGCCGGCATTATTGACCAGGAAGATGCCAAAAAACGGAGAGAAGAGCTTTCTCAAGAATCAGATTTTTACGGATCGATGGACGGTGCCTCTAAATTCGTCAGGGGCGACGCTATTGCTGGCATCCTAATCTTAATAATCAATATTGTCGGTGGCTTGATAGTCGGAACCTCTCAGCATGAGCTAAGCATCGGAGAAGCTGGACGTATATACGTATTACTAACCATAGGGGACGGTCTCGTTGCGCAAATCCCCTCTCTTTTGTTATCACTCGCGACAGCTATCCTGGTGACTCGCGTAACAACACAAGAAAGTATGGCCGAGCAAGCCTCATCGCAGATATCGGATCCGACCGGCATTTTGATTGCCTCCAGTATTATCACTATTCTGGGCATTATTCCCGGCATGCCACACCTTGTATTTTTGTCGCTGGGCTTAAGCGGAATAGCATTCGGTGTGTACCTGCTGAACTCGCGTGATGAACCCGAGGAAAGTGCGGTATCGAATGAACCGGAAACCACAGGTCTTCAAGAGTTGAGTTGGGATGACATAGACAATGTTGATGTAATTTCTCTGGACATTGGTTACGGCTTGGTACCGTTAGCAAATACCCAATCCGGGGGACAGCTACTGACTCGCATCAGAGGCATACGTAAAAAACTGTCTGCTGAGTTAGGCTTCCTAATGCCGGCGATCCGAATCCGAGATAATCTCGACTTGCCGCCTGAGCAGTACCAAATTTTGCTTCACGGGCTCGTGAGAGGTGGCGGCACTGTAAAAGTCGGAAAGCTGCTCGCCATCAATGGATCAGAGACTGCTATACCGTTAGAGGGAGAACCAACAAAAGATCCTGCATTTGGATTGGATGCATTATGGATCGATCCTAATAGCGCTGAGCTTGCCAAGAGTCTTGGGTTCACTGTTGTAGACGCACCAACCGCGATAGCAACACACGTTAACTCACTAGTGCGCGATAATGCCCATGAGTTACTGGGTCAAGATGAAACGCAGCAGCTACTTGACAAAGTAGCCGCAAAATACCCGAAACTGGTTTCGAGTCTGGTCCCAGATCTGTTATCCCTCGCAACAGTAGCGCAGGTGCTTCAAAACCTCCTGGAAGAGCAGGTGCCGGTGAAGGACATGCGAAATATAATTGATGCTCTAACACTGCATGCTAAAGACGTTAGCAATCCGGGAGAGTTGACATCCCTAATACGTCCCCGTCTCGGTAGGCAAATAGTACAGCCATTGTTGGACGAGTCGGGTTCACTTAACGTGATCACACTCGCTCCCGATCTAGAGCGACTTCTTGAATCCAGTAAAGCCGCCAGCGGCGGAGATCAAATAACACTGGAGCCAACGCTAGCTCAAAATATGATTAATAACCTCAGTGAAGAGGTCGAAAAAATGTTGAACAGTGGAACTCCCGTCAGCCTAGTGGTTTCCCCTACCCTGAGACCATGGATGTCTAAGTTTACTCGCATGCGGGTGCCGGACCTTTACGTTCTCTCTTACGGCGAGATTCCCGATGATCTGAGCATTCAAGTCAGATCAAGTATTGGCGGAGAAGCTAAAATAGACGATCAGTCGGAGATTTAAATTGAAACTCGTAATTGAACAAGCACATGATCACATGGAGTGCCTAGACCAGGTTAGAAAGATACACGGCAACGACTGCATGATTGTGCATAGTTTTAAACAGCCGGACAGTTACTGCATTATAGTGGCGGTAGAGAGTACGTACGTAAAAACGGGCGCACAGCTTGTCTCCTCAGTTGTCGGTACAACTGTGTCACAAGCCTTTCCTGTGTCGAGCAAAGGTGGACTCTGCGATGCCGCAGAGCCCAGAGCCTTCGAAAAAAAATCAGCCGTGAACGATTCGCGAGAGAATACAACAGCCGAAATTTCGCCCACAATTTTAGAGCTCGCTCGCAAGCTCAGTGCTCTATCTGAGGAAGCAAAAGGTCCGAAAGAACATTCAGTCGAAGTTAGTCAAAAAGAGTTCGAGGCCTTAAGTTTTAGTGAAGTTCTCAATGACGTAGTGGCTCAAAGCACCTCTATTGAAAACAAAACGCGGCCCATGGCAATCGAAGCGTTAACCCGCGACAGTGCGGGACAGGTAGACAGCCATGCGTTTTTTGATGTGGGCGAAACGCACACATCTCTTACCCACCCCCCCCTCTCGGACAGCGCAATGCTTTTCTCGTCCATAATAGGTCAGTGTATTAAAATGGACCCCCGGGGTAATTTCGTTGGCACCTAACGCTAGATAGTTCACAGCCGTCAAATATAAGGTAGGCTAACGATATGAAAGTAATCGGCATCACTAGTGGCAAGGGGGGAGTGGGTAAAACCACTGTAGCCGTAAACCTTGCAGTCGAACTCGCTAAATCCGGAAAAAAAGTGGTCCTCTTGGATGGCGATCTGGGATTGAGCAATGCTCAGATTCTTCTAAATGCGCGAGTGCAGTATAGCTACGGCCATGTACTAACGGGCGAGAAAACGCTCGAAGACATAATGGTCGATTCAGAGTTTGGCGTAACCTTGGTCCCTGGCAGTAGTGGATCGTCGGTGCTTTCAAGACTATCAAGGTTACAACTCCTAGGTCTGATCCACGCTCTATCATCACTCGATGACTATGATTTTTTAGTCGTTGATACGGCGGCAGGGATCAGCGATAACGTCACTGTTCTTTTTGGAGCTTGCGACCTAAAGCTTCTCCTGATTCAAAATGAACCCTCTTCAATCGCTGATGCCTATGCGACAGTAAAAGTCCTCCAGCAAGAGTTCAATCTTTCAGATATATTGCTTACCCCTGTCCAGGTCTCAAGTCAGCAAGAGGCCGCCAACATCCACGAACGAATTAATCGAGTTACGGAACAGTTCCTTGATCTTAGCCTCAGATTCGCAACCGGAATACGATCCGATCGTGCCGCACTCGAATCAGCTAGAGTTGGTGTACCCGCCGTGATCAATAGCCCTGAAGGCAAGTTGGCACAAGACATAACCAAGCTTGCACAAATTGTTATTTCTCAGGAGCCTGGTGAGCCAGCTGACAGCGGTTTAAAGATCTCAATAGGCAACGCGGGCAACTAAACTTGAAAGGGCGCTATCTTTACAATGAAGTACAAGGTATTGCTGACGAGGATTCATCACAGTTGGTTCTGCAGCATATTGGTCTCGTGCACAGAGTCGCAAACCACTTAAAGGCTCGGCTTCCCGACCATGTAGAGCTTGAAGAGCTCGTGCAGATTGGCATGCTCGGCTTACTCGAAGCTACAAAAAATTTCGACAGTAGCCAAGGTGTCGAGTTGAGTACTTTTGCCAGCAAGCGAATTCGCGGCGCCATACTGGACGAGATTAGAAGACGTTCACCGCTATCGCGATCCGATAACGCTTCGGTTAAGAGTGAGCAAGATGCGATAGTAAAGCTGAGTCACCAACATAGCAGGGAACCTTCCGCATTGGAAATTGCTAAGGAGCTTGGCACTTCCGTGTCTGACTATCATGACCGTCGGTACAAGCGGCATTCTCAATTGACTGCGTCAATAGATGACCTTGAATCCTCAGGCACGACCTTGTTAGTAGATAATTACAGCCCGGAAAGGGCGTTGGAAGATAGCATCTTGTCGGACGAATTAGCTGAGGCGATTGCACAATTATCTGAGCGAGATCAGCTTGTCTTGTCACTTTACTACACCGAGGAGATGAATTTGAAAGAAATTGGCGCGATACTTGATGTATCAGAGTCGCGTATTAGTCAGATATTATCAAAAACGACAAAAGCACTGAGGCAGCAGATACAGTACTGAAAATTTTAAATGTTTGGAAGAAAATCAAAACTCGAAAAACTAAAAGCCAATGCTCAAGCTGATTTTTTACGATGTAAAGATCTAGGTTTAGTGGATCGTTACAACCGCATGTTCGTCTCTCGAATAGCGATACGTGCCAAGACAAACTTAGATAAGATTTTTGTGCAGGGTGCCAAAGGTGAGGAAAAGCGGCAACAGGATCTGGCAAAAGCTGTCAAGGAAGGTAAAAAATCCTTCCCGCAAAGAGAGAAGCACGACGGATTTAACTCCCTGAAAGGAACCACCGGGATTGTACTATCCTGGGTTCCCGAAGTTTACGCGAATGCAATGTATAACTTGGGCGCGGATTACCAGATACAAGAAAAAAATGCGCATGAATGCATTGAAGCCGCCAACAAACTTGGGGAAAAGTTGAGGGAAGAACTGCAAACCCTTCAACCAATTGAGCTCCTTAATTTCCTGAAATCTAATATTGCCGATAGTGACGCCGAGACCCAGACTAAAGAGGTCGGATGATGTCTTTTGATGACGTATTAACGCTGGTAATGTTAGTCCTTTGCATTTTCCTGGCGGCTCTTGTCGCCTATTTGATATTAAAGGTGAACGAACTTGAGTTAAAAACCAGCAACCTTCTCAAGTCAAATCAAACGCATGACAAAGTAAATAATGATGTTTTTGGAGGACTGCAAGGAAAGCAATTGTGGGATGCTTGGCAGGTTGCGGTTAGTACGTCCGTTGATGAACTAGGGCTTGATCGCGATCGTGATCGGCTGATGATGTTATTAGAACTGCATGTAAGGGAACTCGTTGCAGCAGGGAAAGCAAGCGGTCTTTCGCCTTCTAGCGATACTCCAAGAGACGTAGTTACGCTGAAGACACTACGAGGCGATTTCCAGTCCTACCTCCCTACATCATTCACGGAAAGCTTTATTGCCTGCGGAAAAAAGATCGGCTCGGCATCTTCCGATGCGGAGCGTATTCAAGCGATTTCAGACCTAGAAACCACTAGTCGCAGATTGGGAGCAGTGGTGTTGGCTGATGATGACTTTAGTAACCGCATCGCGTCGCTGTACATTTAAACTCTCGACTCTAGGTACTCATTTTCGAGTAAGTGCTGATTCAGTCCCGACTGGTGGAGAAGGTGACCACGCCGTCTAGCCGCGGATCTTTGGGCTCTTCACTTGTTCCGTCTTGGAGCGTCCCCTGCAACAGCTCTTGCTCCTCCAGCTCTAGCTGCTGCCGAAAAAGCTCTTTCAAATTGCCCTGCTCTATTTCCACCAGTATTCGAATATCGCGCTCTAGCCCCTTAAGCGACGCGACCTGGCGTTCAAGACGGTCGAATCTGTCGGAAAGACTGCCAATTCCTTTTTCTTGCTCGGCTACAACTTCCCTGATACTGCTCATTTGCGCTGTGAGACTATTGATATTTGCTGATCGCTCATCCAACGAATTGCTAAGCTTCGAAACCTCTTCGCTCACAACGCCCATCAATTCCGAGTTCGCAAGCCGCAGCTCGGTGTTACCATCCAAGATAGATGCTTGACCCAAGTCCAATAATTCGAACCTAGTGTCAAGCGTTGCAAATCGCTCCAGACCGGAATTCATGTTTACCACGCGCTTGGTTAGCGACAATGTTGCTGCCTGTAAATTATCGACTTCGGATGCTAACCGACCGCCGGTCACCATCATCATTATGACGCACAGAAAGACTGCCCCAACTGCAATAACGGAGACCCGCTTAAGGTGAGTATCCAGGGTGGGATCGAGCGAGGTCTGAATGTTATATACAGGCCTTTGACCCACCGGATCGCTGCTTTTAGGCACTTCTAGAGTGTCCGTAGCTACGACACCCTCAACACTGGTGTCATCGACTGACGCGTCTGCCTTCTCAACTGACGCGTCTGCGCCCTCGACTGTAGCCTCGGTTATTGATTGGTTTTCTGTCTTTTCCATAATTGCTTCCTATCCAACCAATGTACACAGATTATCGGCCATTTGATGGTAATGTTTAGGCTGTTTATATAGTTGATAGAATCCTGTCAACTAAAGATCCACCCCAAGATATGAACTGTTCCAGCATACTCAAAAACCATTCCAACCAAGGCACAACAGATTGGATGATGAGAGCACCTTCGCTCGAGTTATAAAGAAAATCCAAAGAAAAAATTATAGACAGAAACCCTATAAAGAACAGGACAGTGGTCACTACAAAACGCCTGAGCCAGCTGTGGTCATTTTGCGCTGGATCAACCTCATTATCGCTGTCGAGATTGACATCACTCTCTGATTTTTTTGGATCGTCAACGCCGGACTCTTCCAGCGATGAAGGATTCAATTTATCTAAAGTGTCATTGCTAGCTTCAACTTCTGTCTCCACCTCGTCTTGGATCGTTAGTGCTAGCTCTCTCCATGGGGAATCGATTAATGCGGACATTAAGACTGATAGCTCACCACTTTGTTTTGCCTCTCTAAAGAAGGTCTCAACGCGCTCAGGAGAAAGCTGTGGCAACCTAACTACACTGTTGTGTCGTTTGGCCGCTATATTAGCCACCGTAGGCGGGTTTATTTTATCCGTCCGGCCAAAGGCGATCAGGCTAACGTTCGCACCAGGGAATGCACCAATTAAAGATTCGCAGCTTATCCAGTCTTGAATATTGGAGTTCGTGATCTCTGGCATGAAGATAATCGTTTTCGGTTGATCATCTAAATTTCGTGCTTCATCAATCGAAACCTCCGCAAGAAGCTTATTGAACCAGCCCACTATGCCCTCAACGTCAGGTTGAAACATCCTATGAACTGCAAGTCCATCCATGTCTTTTAGCTCGTTGTAGAGACGCAAAAAAATGGCATCGAGATAGAACTCTTCCTCGGAAATCACAAGAACGTTCTTCCTACCAATACAAACGTCCTGCCGCAAAGTCTCCAACAGAATTTCGTCCTTATCGTCTAGCAATACATTGTTACCTAGTTTCAATCTGGCACCCCAAGTAGCTTCAACGCGACTTTACTTCACCCTCAAAGACAGGTCATCTAACAAACTAACCGTCGAATATTTCGGATCTCTGACCATTCGAATCAAAAACAAGATCATCAGGCACCTTGAGCTCGGGGCGCGAGGGTCTGCCACTGTCTCGGTTGATCGCGTTGATATTGAAAATATAGGCTATAACCTTTGCAACCGCCTCATATAACGCTTCTGGAATAAACGCTCCTACTTCAGTGGTGAAGTAAAGTGCCCGAGCTAGTACTGGTGATTCAAAAAACGCCACGCCCTCCTCTTTAGCTACTTCTCTTATGCGTCCTGCCACGTGATCAACCCCTTTAGCAACCACTTTGGGTGGGTCATCGGACGATGGATCATAGGCTAAGCAGACGGCAAAATGCTCGGGGTTCGTAATCACCACATCGGCCTCGGCAATCGCTTCCATCATCCTTGCTGTGGACATTTCACGTTGCTTCTGCCGTACTTTGGCTTTTAATTCTGGAGATCCATCAGTCTCCTTTCTCTCGTCCTTAACCTCCTTCAAGGACATTTTCATTTGTTTGTTGTGTTGGTAAGCCTGATAGGGTGCATCTATCAGAGCTATTAAAATCAAAGTGCTGCTCGCCACCAAGAAAGAGGTGATCAGAAGAGTAGACGCTTCGTTAATACCGGGCTCAAGCGCCATGAGTGTTATTTCACCAAACTCAGGGACAGCTGCGAGTATTAAAAACCACGCCGTAATACCGACCAGACCAAACTTTAGTAAGGCTTTCGCTAGCTCGACCAAACTTCTTACACTAAAGATTCGCTTGAGTCCTTTCAACGGACTTAGTTTTGAAGCCTTTGGCTGAATCGCCTTCCAGGTAAAATTAAACCCGCCGAGAAAGCTTGAACTAATTATCGCTACGATGGCCACCAGAATCAAAAGTGGTGTAAGGGTGGCCAGAGCGCTAATCATTGCCTCCGGTAAACGAGCGATGGCTCTTGAGGGGTCAGTTAATGTTCCTGCGTCAAAAACAAACCCAGCCGCGAAGTCATCAGAAATACTCTTAAACAAGGACTCACCAAACAAGTATATAAATGACGCAACGCAGATCACCGACGCCGCAATTGTTGTTTCCTGTGAGCGCGCAAGCTGACCTTCTTCACGCGCCTTCAACAGGCGCTTGGCAGTGGGTTCTTCTGTCTTCTCCTGCGTGTCTTCTTGTCCTTCAGCCATTTTGGACCACCCATAAATTCTGGGCTACATCGAATGCCTCAAGCCAAAGCCACTGAATTCTGCTCCCAAAATTAGCCATAAAAACAACTATTAAGATCAATCCACCTAAAAGCATCGCCGGAAAGCCAACGGCAAAAATATTGAGCGCAGGTGCAGCACGCGTTACTACCCCAATGCATAAATTGATTAGCATCATGATTAACATTACAGGTAAAGCAATCAAAACTGCGCCTAAAAATGCCATTGATGACCATAAAGTCAGATTCCAGATAGACGCAGTGAAGTCAATATCTCCTCCCCCAATTGGAATTGCCGAAAAACTCTGTAAGAGAAGCTCAATTAGAAAAAGGTGTCCGCCCACGGACAAGAAAATCAGAGTCGACAAGATGACTAAGAAAGAGGCAATCACCGGGACCTGCCCCGCATTGGGGTCAATTGTTTGGGCCATACCTAACCCCATACTCATGGACATCGACTGCCCCGCCGTGACTATCGCAGCATTTACAATTTGAAGTATGAGAGCCAAAAAAATACCGATCATTAACTCAAGGGCTATCAAAATAAACCAGGGCACTGACAGCGGGTTTACAACAGGTATTGCTATTTGATCGAAAAAGAAAACAGTAAGTAAGAAGGCTAATGCAATTCTGATTCTTACGTTAACAACCTGAAGTGACACAAGAGGGGCCGCGAGCAACATTGCAGAAATTCGCAGGAATGGAATAAGTCCCGTCGTTAAGATTGCAACCAACTCGTCAAGCAATAAATTCATTGCGAGAAAAGTTCGGGTATCCGCTCGAAAATCATCAAAAAGAACTCGCTCAGAACAAGTAATTGCCAATCACCAAAAAACATTAGCACGGCAACGACTGCCATGAGTTTTGGTATAAAACTGAGGGTCATCTCTTGGATCGAAGTCGCAGCCTGAAGCACACCAATCAAAAGACCTAATGCGAGAGCAGTAATAAGTATGGGGCCTGCGACGTAAATCACAGTCCAAATGGCTTCCCTTCCAATTCCAATCGCTTGTGTGGGCTCCACAATGCAGCCCCTTAAATGAAGCTTTTAGAGAGAGAGGTCATTAATAAGGTCCAGCCGTCAACCATCACAAATAAAAGAAGCTTGAATGGGAGTGAAATTATCATCGGAGATAGCATCATCATACCCATGGACATAAGTACACTCGCGACAACCATATCAATTATGACGAACGGTATGTAAAGCATGAACCCGATAATAAATGCACTTTTGAGCTCTGACGTTATAAAGGCCGGGACTAAAATAGAGAGCGGTGTATCAATAGGCGTATTAATATCGGCGCTATCGGCAAGAGCAACAAATGTCTGTAGATCCTCCTGTCGGGTTTGTCTAAGCATGAAGCGCTTTATAGGCAATTGGCCCACAGTTATGGCCTCTTCAAATTGCATTTGCTCTTCTGCATAAGGCTTTAAAGCGTCCTCATAAACTTCTGAGAACACAGGTGTCATAATAAAGATCGTTAAGAACAAAGCTATACCGAGTAGCACCTGATTTGGGGGGGTTTGCGCTGTGCCTAAAGCCTGCCTTAACAACGAGAGAACAATGATAATTCTCGTAAAGCTCGTCATCATGAGCAGTAGCGACGGCAACAAGGTCAGCACCGTCATTAACGCAAGCAGTTGCAGGGTTACCGAGTATTCAGTTGCCCCTTCAGCTTCCTGAACCGCACTTAGAATAGGAATCCCGGTTTGAGCTGATGCCACCGAGGCTACGCACAGCAGAAGCACTGCTAAGCAAAGTTTAAGCACCAGATAGACCTCTTAAGTCATTGGCTCTTTTCAGCAAACATTGTTCAAACACAAACAATGCGCCTCCCCTTAATGCTCGGTTACGCCAGACTCGAGCAATGAAATGCCTCCATCGGTCACTCCTAACAACAACCGACGTTCATTGTAGTCTACAACCACCAATTCTGCATTTCGGCCAATTTTTTGACGACTAATCACTTTGACTACAGGCCAATCTTCACCCCGATTAGTCATGCGTTTAAGCACCGCTGCTGCTAGTAATATGAGTAACAACACGAACAGGAGTGCACCCACACCCCTGATAAAAAGCATCCCCTCCGCCATATATCGCTAGAGTTTTTCGACGCGATCCTCTGATGGGAGGATCCTCGTTAATCGCACACCATATCGGTCATTAACTAACACCACCTCTCCTTGAGCAACCACCGTGTTATTCACTAACAAATCCAGAGGTTCCCCTGCATTTCGCTCGAGCTCGATCACGCTTCCCTGCTTGAGGCGAAGTAAATCTCTAATCTTAAGGCGAGTTCTTCCAACCTCGACCGACAAAGTTACTGGTACGCTCTGCAGCACATCCGCACTCACCATTGCATCGAAAGACTGCAGCGGTTCGGCGTCGTTGCCCTCTACTGTGGCCTCCAACTCTTGCGTCTCCTCGTCACTCATTTATTTCTCCGTCAACCTTACTCGGTTGTTATGTGTCATCAGATTCCGATAACTCAACAGACCTTACTAACCGTGTTGCCGCATATCCGTTTGCGTTACCAATTTCAGCTTCAAATAGGGGTATATCTCCAACCAAAACCCTCGCCAAATCGTACTTTCTCATATCCAAAATATCACCAGCTTTGAGATTATCGAATTGCCCTAGCGTCAAATCTATTTCACCCAGTATTACTCTGTGTTCAAGCTCCGCGTCTGACGTCGCATCAACTAGCTCTCTCTCCCAGATCCGATGGTCTACTGATGGATCATCAGAGTCTTGCACCCTACCTCTCAAGACGTCCCTAATAGGCTTCAATGTGGCAAACGGATATACAACATCGATGGCACCTCTCTCTTTTCCAGACAACTCCACATCCAGGTGACACACAATGACTAAGTCGTTTTCATCAACAATTTGAACAAATTGGGGGTTTATTTCTGAACCAACGGACTCGCAGGTTAGATCCATGATTGGCGCCCAAGCCTCACGGAGAGATGAAAAAACCACCTCGAGCATGATGTTAATTATTCTTGTTTCAGTTGGTGTGAACATGCGTCCTGGTGGCAAGCCGTCAATACCTCGCCCAAAACCACCAAAAAAGTTGTCAAGGGCCGCAAAGATCACGTTAGGGTCAATAACCACCATAGACGTACCCCGCAAACCAGACAATCTCATCGTATTTACCGATAGAGGAGCCTTCAAATCGGAGAGATAGTCGCTAAACCTTACGGTTTTTACTCTATCAGCAGTGACACGAGGACTTGTACGCAGCACTTCTAATAAACCAAGTCGTAGATGACGTGTGAAGCGCTCAGTAATCATATCTACTGCCGCCAGATTAATACCGATAGTGGTGTCTTCTGTAACCAGGTTATGTGGTCTTACCGATTTTTGCTCAATCTCGGCGGGATCAAGCACGGCAGCAGTGAAATCTGCTTCCTCATGATTCGACACGAGAGCGTTTAGCTCCTCATCGGAAAGTCGATTTTGATCTTCATCCACCATAACTGAAACTCACCTATACCCTGACTTTCAACGTCTACTGAACTACAAACTCAGTAAATAGAACTTCCTCAACTCCCCCGAAGTCCTCATACCTCTCGAGCACGGAATTAATAGCCATCTTCAAATTCTCTGCTAATTCCTTGCGGAACGAATCCTCAGAGAGCTTGGCCTCATCGACTGTCCTCATGACATCGAGGATTTCCGATCTGATTGCGAAATCATGCTTTTCTATGTTTGCCACAACCCGGTCATCGTAATGAGTCATGATCGCGACCTTTACTTGCATAACCTTTCGGGAATTTACAATATTTGCGACTAAAGGACGTTCCATTTCTTTGTAGGTGTTCTCGAACCGCGTCAGCTCAGGGGTTTCCAATGTGTCCTTAGCAGGGCCGCGAGCTAGCTCTTCAGCTCTCGCTCTGGCCTCCTCCGCATCGAGCTCGAGCTGTTGTATCGTCTCCTCAATCTCTGACGCCGAATCGGTATCGAACGGCCCGGCCGATACAAAAAACATAGTTGCAAGGACAGTCACAGCCACCACGATTAATGCCGCAATACCCAACAGCAAATACCTTATCAATGGCTTCTTTCCCGACCCATCGTTCTCTAATTCATCATCCGCCATATTTTTCCCCTAAACTTATTCCAAAATCCTTACTACGCCAGATAGTCCACGCTTTCCGCATCAAGAGTTAAATCCTCTACCAGTAGTAGGTTGCTAGCTGTCTCGTTTAATTCGGTATCTGAGTCATCATGATCGTTAGAAGACATTAATCCGCGCCTCTGGTTATCGCGCGCATTATCGTTTACCTCAAGATTTGAAAGCTGGAGACCGCCCGCCTGAAGCGCATCCCTCAATCGCGGGAGAGATTCAGATAGTAAGTCACGTGTGACTGGGTTAGTGCTCGATATTTGTGCATCTAAACGACCATCACGCACTTCCATTGCTATATCAACCGCGCCAAGTTCGCGGGGATGCACGTTGAAGCGAAGGTTGTAGTTTCCTGACTTCACATTTTGAACCAATCGTTCTGTCAAGACTTGCGAAAATCGCTCACTCAGAGCAACTACATCACGGACAGTGTGAGCGCTTGATTGATACTGGGTTGCACGAGAACCTTCACTATTTGTGGAACGAGAAACCAAGGTATAACCGGCTCCGCTACCAGCAAAGTAATTTAGGCCACCCTGGTCACCTACCGAATTCATCAGCGAAGCGGCCGAAGGGAGGCTCTGAGACTCAGGTGGGACTGGAGCGACTAAGGGATTACTTAATAATGGCCGCGAGGTCGGGGCGTCATCTGCACTGCGGTTACTCGCAAAGTTTCTTAGATTCAACGCGTCACTTGAAGTAAAAGTCTTCTCTTTCGTTGGTGATTCGACGTCTAAAATTTCGACCTTACTCTGAGCGCTGCTCGGACCCTTGGGGTTGGGACCAACCAGTTTCTGAGCCGCCATTATTGAAGAATCAGGTTCAATCTGGCGCGAACGATCAGGAGTGCTTGTCGCCGCGGCCGAGACACCGAACCGATACTCAGCGTCCTGTTGCGCATTACTAGTGGTTAAATCACCGTTATCATTGAGGGCCCAAAAACTACTGGCCCCTATTGTTTGAGCTGCCCTTACCGCTTCCACTTTTGTTTGCGATTTTACTGCCACCTCCCCCCTGGGCGAAACGGCACTGACGAATTTTGGCTCCAACACATTTGCAAGCTTGTTAACGTCAAAGTCAGACAATTTGATGGCCTTATCCGAGCCGATCGCATCAATGACCGCAGCTCGAATTTGAATTGCCTCGTTCGAGAGTTCGTATGTAGCAACATGACCTTTCGTTGTAAAGCCATCACTTGAAGATAGGGTCCGCTTGATAAAGGCCGCCACCTCACCGCGATCAATTTCGACTGCCTGTTGCATGGAAGAGTTCCGTTCAGATTTAGGGGCGAGCACGGAAGCAAGCTGATCAATAAATATCGTTGAATTCGCTAACTTCTCAATCTGATCGAAGGGCGCCTCCTCGGACAAAAAAGCCGTACTAGCTGATAATCCTGACTCTCCTACGCCCACTCCCGCATCAACCTCGACAACTGGGGTAGCGGTCGTCATCTGCTCAGCGAGTAGTGGATCATTTGAAGCTGGTGACGCACTCCCTCTAAAACCACTAAAAACCTGATTGGTAAAACTATTTGGCAAAGACTGTGATTTGGTAAACTCCGCTACTTCGCTAAGTGATGCGGGTCCATTGGGCAAAGCAATTTCTATCAAGCCTTGTGGACCCTTTACTCTTAAAATACTCTCATTGTCCGTTTTGCTGTCTACAGGTTGCGAT
>CENU01068005.1_pt1 | contig 19439 bp, 18 predicted proteins | sample 361331 | NCBI WGS metagenome assembly CENU01 (sample SAMEA2619766, study PRJEB7988) | marine metagenome | isolation source: saline water (ENVO:00002010), including | reverse complement strand
GGTGGCGATTTTGGCCACCTGACCAATGCGCAAGCGCGGCAGTTTCTTGACCACGCGGACACCACCCGGCTCAAGATGCTGTTCGTGGCCCATATCAGTCAGCAGAACAATGCTTTGGAACTCGCTGATGCTGCACTGTCGGGCTGGTCCGATTTGGCGTCGTGTCAGGTGATTCACGCAACGCAAGAGACGGGCTTTGATTGGCACACGCTAGTTGCCGTCGAATCGTTGTCTAAAGCGGCTGTGGAAGCGAGGTGAGCGGTGTTAACGCTCTTTGATAAAGCGGAATGTCCCTTTTGCTGGAAAGTCCGGCTGGGGCTGGCGGTAAGCGGCTTGGCTTACGAGCGAAAACCTGTGGATACGTCGGACAAACCGGCAGACCTCCTGGCATTCAATCCGCTCGGCAAGGTACCGGTACTGGTCACAGAAGAGGGCGTGATCGCAGAGTCTGCCGAGATCCTGAGCTGGTTAGGTGTCTTTTCGGGGTATGACGAGAAGCAACAAGCATCAATCCAAGCGCTAGAATGGTTCTCAGATAAAACAATCGGCCCCCGGATCCGTGACACTATCTTTATGAAGCGTGATTTGCCCGAAGAGCAATGGGACGTCTCAGTGTTGGACGCATGCCAGAAAAATTGGCGTGAAACACTCGAGGAGTTGGAGGTGCGATGCATTGCTGACCCCTGGTTTGCGGGCGATCAACCCACTCTTGCCGACTGTGCGCTGATTCCCAGGTTCGCACTGGCCTCGTTCTACGGATTAACGGGGGTAGAGGGTTTTCCGCGGCTAAAGCGGTGGTTTGATTACGTGCTTCGCACCACAGAGATGCGTGCATCTACCCCAGAATATATTCTCAGTGAATTGCAACGCAAAGATTGAGGCGAAAGAGCGGAGGGAGTCAAAATGAACTCGGAGACGGCGACAGCGCTGGTAGCTGCGGCAATAGAGACGGCGCGGGGCATGGGGCTCAGTATTTCTGTTGCCATTTATGACGAGGGCGCTTGCATGACGGCGTTTCATAGAATGGATGACGCCATGCTGGGCACCGTTGACGTTGCGTGCCGGAAAGCCAAAACGTCGGTTTTGTTTCCGCTGACTACCCGCGACTTTGGCGCGCTATGTCGACATGAAAAATTAGATGGCATGCTGGGCACAAATGAGGGACTTATTGGCTTTGCAGGTGGGATGCCAGTTCCAGGAGGCGGCGCGATCGGTATTTCAGGCGGCAGTGCTGATGAGGATGAGACGATCGCAGTGGCAGCCACCAACACACTGTGAATTGTTAGGGTTAATCGGTGTCGGGTGTTGAGGTCTGATTTTTCTTCAGCCGGTAGGCAAAGGCGGGACGGGTCAGGCCCACCAAGCGCGCGGCTTTGGAAACCTTACCTCCTGCCTTTTCCATTGCCCGAGTCAGAACAGCCGTTTCAATGTCTTCGATACTGATCTCTTGCTCAATTAAGTGCTCTGCGATGTCTGCCAGACCGCTCAATACCGAACGGTCTGCGGTTTTCACCAGTTGCCCATCGCGATCCAGTTCATGCGCATCCACGGTAGTGTCGGCAATAGTGGGCGACAGCACCATGTCGAGATTGATGGAGGTATTGGGTTCGGTCAGGATGATGGCGCGCTCAATGACGTTTTCAAGTTCCCGAATGTTGCCCGGCCAGTCGTAGGCGAGCAGCAGATCGCTGCTTTTGTCACTGATACCCGATATCGGTTTGCCGTGTTCACGAGAGTACTTCTTGAGAAAAAAATCCAGAAATAACGGGATGTCCTCTCGGCGCTCGCGCAATGACGGGATGCGCACTGGATAGGCAGAGATTCGATAGAAGAGATCAGAGCGGAAACGACCTTCTTTAACCGCCGACGCGAGATCCTCATTGGTTGCCGCCACGACTCTGACATCGATTTTACGGACCGTGTTATCTCCCAGCCTCTCGAGCTCTTGCTCTTGTAATACTCGCAGCAGGCTGGCTTGCGCCCTTGCCGAGAGTTCAACCACTTCATCGAGAAAAATAGTGCCGTCGTCGGCACGCTCAAACTTACCCGGCCGTGTCGACGAGGCTCCGGTAAAGGCTCCCTTGGCAACGCCAAACAGTTCAGATTCGATCAGATCTTGCGGTATGGCGGCGCAGTTGACCGCAACGAACGGCTTTTTGGAGCGGTCGCCAGAGCGATGCAGTGCCCGCGCCATGACCTCTTTACCCACACCGGTCTCACCCAAAAGCAATACCGAGACTTTGCTGTCGCCAGCCTTGGTGACCATATTGAGCGCTGTTTTGAAGGGCTTTGAGACGCCTACAATATCAGTCAGCGCTTCTTTCGTTTCCTGATGGAGATCAATCTGGTCGACTTGATCTTTCAATACATTCAGCTCGGCGATCACTGAATCAGGCTGGTAGTAAGCGCGCTGTTGTTCGGGGTTTTCGCATTGAGAGACATGCCGGCCCACGGCAAAGCAGTGATCGTCGCCACAGGAGCCGCATTCCAATTCTTCGAAGTAAATTTCGTAACCCAGAAAATGCGTGGAGTAACCAGTGGCGTAACCAACCAGGGTCCAGCACGCCGGTTCGCTTAACTCAGGCAGCTCGGCCTGGACGATCCCTACTTCCCAGGAGTTATGCCACTCGACGTCGCACACAAAATCTTCAGGTGTATCGGTGATGGTCAAGTCACGGAGCTTGGGCAAGACCATTCCACGCAGTGCATGAAGTTGGGGTCCGATGAGGAACCGCTTACTGAGGGGCGTTACGTCATGGCTGTTGCGTGCGAGTTCGCCGTCGAGCCGACCCAGCTGAAATCCTAATCGTAAGAAAAAAGGTTTGGCTCGCTCGAGTCCGATTGTATCGAATACTTCCCTGCGAAATTTGCCGAGCGCAGCTTGCGAGAACAACATGATGCGCTGCTCGTTGAGCCAAACCTTTCCCTCAGAAATAGCAAAAGAAAGTTGTGGTGTAACATTTTCGAGCTGAAGTTCAAGATCAGGCATGCTTTGGCATCACTGCAGATTGGCGCAACGGTTGGCGCGATCAGTCTCGCACCCCCTTTTCTTAAGTACCCTAGCCGATATGGCCAGCCTAAGCCATCATCCTGGTGGGGGTGGTACGCCGCGCTTTATTTACCTGCTTGCCGCGCTGCAACCTCGTCCTCGCGTTTGATGGCTGCAGGGATACCAGCGATTCCCCAGTCCTGCGGGGGCACGTGCGTGCAGAAACCTCTGATGAGTTCAGCTGGGATACCTAATTCAGAGGCCAGCAGCGAAGTGAAATCATGTAACAGAGCGATTTTTTGCTCTGGAGGGCGACCCGCGAGTAAATAGAATTGAAAAAAAGGCGCCTGCGCGGTCTCAGGGTCAATAGAACCGCCAATGGAGCAGAGCGCCCGTGCCGTGTGGTGCATATACACACGGATACGATCCTCGGGACAGGATAAGCGATGCGCAAAGGCCGCAGACGCTTTTTTTAAAAAGCGGCCGAGGTCGCCTTCTTCATGTTGCGATGTATCGAGATAGACTTGTAAAACGGGCATGGCAGTCGTGTCCTGTTGGCTATTAAATTCCGCGACGTCTCCCTGCGTCGAGGAAGAGAGTGCTGCCAGTCATCGCGCTGGCGTGGGGCGACAGGAGTGTCATGACCGCCCATGCGACCGCTGACACGTCGGTGAATTCGCCGATCGAGGATTCGCTGAGCATCTCGGCCAATACTGTGTCAACGGACTGACCTGCACGCTCGGCTCTCGCGTTGGCGACACGATGCAGACGCTCAGTGTCAGCGGGCCCTGGTGCAACAAGATGTGCCGTCACCGCTTTTTCACCAAAGGCAATGGAATACTGTTTGATCAAGTTTGCCAAAGCCGCGTTACCGATGCCTGCCGTTGCGGCATACGCTGTCGGTTCAAAGCCGTAGTGGCCGCCGATTCCGATCAGCCGTGTGCCCTCGACGAAGAAATCCTCACAGGCGCGCACCAGTCGCATCATGCCACCCACTTTAATATTAGCGGCGTCTATGACGGCTGATATGGGCGCGGTGAGAACGCCTCCCGCGGTGTCGACGCCCGGTCCGTGAATTACTGCCCGCACAGGATTTTCCAGCGCGGCGCTAATCGTCGCGATGGAGTCATCACAACTGATGTCACAGGTGAGTAAACGTGCGCCCTCGAGCTCGGGCATCTGCAGTGTGTCTGCGTTGCGTCCAATCGCCAGCACGTCATAACCCTGTTCGATTGCTGCAAAGCAAATATGTCTGCCGATGTCGCCGGAACCGCCGACGATGACTACGGTTTCCATGTGATGACTCCTCGTGCTTGGAAAATCTGTCTATCGCCCCAATGTGAATGTTGAGGCTGACCAGGCTAGGCCAATCCGATAAGGCATGCCCGTGACCCTATTGTGCGCGAGCTGGCATCTCACGTTTTAAACCGTCGCTGATAAATGCTGTGACAGTTTAGGCCATGCCGCCTTGCCGTCGGTTTGTAGTTTGGCGAGCACATCCGGCGCAAAATCGTTTGAGACTGCCTGCTGGTATGAGTCTCTGGATCGGCATTGTTCATACCACCTATCCACAGCTGGAGCGTCGGCGAAAAGGTCTGTCCAAGAAAATTGATAGAGGGTTTGAAAGTAGGGGGCCAAACAGGCATCGGCCAGCGTGAAGGCCTTGCCTAATAACCAGGAAGTGTCCGAGAGGCTCTGCTCCATCTTTTGAATCGTAGAGCGATACGTTGCGACAGCCGACGCCACGTCAGGCGCATCCAAGCCTAGCTCCACCAACCGTTGCTGCCGTTCTCTGCGCGCCGTTTCGGGGACTTTTGCGATGACGGCTACACGTTCTGCCTCGGTGAGTTCCATGAGTTTGGGGCGCATGACCATTGGCCATTGGATGGCGCCGCAAGAGGGATGCAATTGACTGTCGACCCATTTCATCCATAAGCGCATTTGGGCTAGAGCTATAGAACTCTCAGGTCGAAGCGTGGTGGCGGGGTATTGATCGTCGAGATATTCACAGATAACGCTGGATTCGGTGATCACGGACTGGTCATCAACCAGGGTTGGTACGACGCCTGCCGGATTAAGTTTGAGGTATTCCGGCTTCAGGTTCTCCTTGCTAGGTAAGTCAACGTGGACCGCTTTCCAGGTCAGGTTTTTCTCTGCCAAGCAGATGCGTACCTTCTGTGCGCAAGGTGACATGGGATGCGTATATAGCGTGAGCATAGGCGGTGGCTCCTTGACCGGGCAGCATGATTTGCTGCTCGTGAGACTTTCTTCAGGCAAAAAAACCCCCCGAGTACGGGGGGCTGAAGCACACTGTTTTATCGTCCTGTTGCGCGCATGTTTTGCGGCGTGAACAGGGACGTGGGGTTCAGACTGGGATCGACCTGTCCTTTGAACTGTCCAGTAGTACAGTGTTTCGCTTGCACATCGACCATCGAGAAGGAGTCGTCGATCGAGACACCGCTGCCCTTGTTGGCTTCTAGGTGATGCTCAGGATCCGCCTGCCCAATGATGAAAGTCTTCCAGAGATTGCCAGCACGGTCATAAATGTTGGTGCGGGGAATCGTGAAGGTCTGGGCGTCGATGTAGTGCACACGCTTGCCAATCGGATGGTTGGGATCCACCGGCGTCGATTCGAGGATGTAGGCTTTGCGAAGCTGCCAATCGATGACTGGGAAACATCCGCCTTGGCCTGCGAAATCCACAAATTTGTAGCCATCTTTTTCAGGATTTTTCACGTCTGCATCGACAAGAGGCAAATCGTTATGGTGGTAGAACGGCAGTAGGACATCCACGGTGCCACCGTAGGTCCAGTTCTGATCTGACACACGGCCGTTGTAGCCCTCGAAATCCTCGATCATCAAATCAGAGCCAAGGAAAGCATCGGTGACCTGACCTGTCGCCAGGCGGCGGACACGCCGTTGAAAGCCCAGGTATAGCCACGCGTTATCGCGCTTTAGGTCGTCCACGTTGCGCTGAATCAGCAGCTGCGTGTTTTTCACATCGAACGGATCTAGTACCTGAACGTAAATTCCCCTGAACAGATTATCGGGTGGGATGCTGGCGCGGCCCTCAGGGTCGTTAACGCGGCCTTTGTAGTTTAAGAAATGGAAATTAAACTTCAGCGTTCGCTCGATATTACCCGTGTCGTAATTGCGGTACTTCCAGAAAAACGGGTAAATCGCGGCGTTGTCACCCCAGTTGTAACCATACTTATAGTTCCAAGCGAGCTTCTCGCCGGCTCTGGGGTCATTTTCGTCAGGGTCGCCAAGGAAGGGTCTGCCCGCTACCCAGCCGGAAATAGCGCCAACTTCGTCACCCAGCTCGGTGGATCCCAGGTTATCCCGCGTGGCCTGAATGTACTCAGGGTGGAGGTCGAACGATGTCGTCTCCATCACACGCATTTCATACATGCCTGACGAAATGTAGTCGTACATCGCGGGATCAAGCACGTCCTTGAAATCGCCCGCGGTGCTTGACGTGATCGTCATTCCCGCTTCGAGGCCTTCATAACTGGGTACAGCGTCTTTGTATGGAAAGAACGACTGATCTATTTGTGCATCGGCGTCAGCGTAGGTCACGCCTGACCAGGAACTTATCAATAATGCCCCGGCAATCATTTTCAGTTTCATCTGTTCACCTTTTTATCAGTTGTGTTCATCTGATGTTCGCGGGCCGCAGTGACCCGTGAACTCATGCTTAGAAACGATATCGAACGATCAGTTGAAGCTCGTCTTCTTTTGCTGCCATGCCGATCGGTCCGGAACGGAAGCGACCCAGCGGCTCGAATCCGCCAAGACCCGCAGAGCCTGAAACGGTGCCATTACCGTGCTCGGGCAACGGAGGGATCGATGTCGTGAATGGGCCAAACGGGTTACACAAGCGACAGTCATCGAAGACCTCGTCTTCACCCCCGGTTTTGATGTTGGCCTTAAAGATCACCTGCCAGTTGTCGCTGATCAGCCAGTCAATAGACGGCTCAGCCACGAAGGCACCTGCCCTGAAGTCGTAAGCCATGATCAGTTGCGGGCTCAAACGGTCAGCCAGCCACCAACCTTTGATGAGGAAGGTGCCGATGAAGTTGGTTTCCCAATCTGGCATACCAACCTTGCCCAACGTGGCTTGCTCGATTTCGTGGTCGACCAAATGTTGGCCGAACAGCTGGGCCGACAGCAGGAAAGCCCGCCGGTTGTTAAGTGGCCGGAAGAAGACGTTTTTGTCTGCACCGATGACGAAACGGAAAACATCACTCTCGGAGTACAACTCCTCGCGCAGGGTGTTTGCGAACTCCTCGCCTTGCGTATACGCCGCCTCAACTCGGAATACTGTGTCGATGCTTTGAGAGTAGTAATCCACCGAGCCACCGAACATGTTGATCCGAGGGAAATACACATCAAACGCGATTAAGTGATCCCAGGTCTGCGCAGGGCCACCAACAAACGGGTTGACCACCTCGATGCCGCCAGCGCGGAGAGAGGGCAACTGCGATCGATAGGTCATTGCATTGATCGACCAACCCAAGTCGCCATAGACACCCTCAAACTTGATGCCCAACTGCGTGTTGCTTAAAGACCACTCAGGCAGGTTCACGTTGCGAATACCGATGGTGTTGGGTCCGAAGTTCGTCGCCAAAAGTCCCTTAGAGGGGTCCGCGGGGTCAAATGGCGCAAAGTTCGCCACCGTGCCGCCGTTATCCCACAGGTTCTTCATGCCACGGAAGAAGCACCCTGCGTCAAGAATGACGTTGGGCGTGCCACATTGCCCCAGATTGTTGGGACGGAACTGATCGAAGTTCCATACAATCTGTGCGTTGAGGTCATCGAAAACTCCGGTCGGGCCGAAACGGAAATCCGTGGTCAACATCCACATCGGAATCCGAATATCCTCCAGCTCGTCGTAGATGTTATTTCTTGAGAAGTCGACCGGATTAATGATGTCGAGTACGCGGAATAAGTCTGTTCGACCCCAGATTACCTGCTGCTTACCAAGGCGAAAGTTGATCTCGTTATCGCCTTGCCCTAACAGCGTTGCATCGACATACAACTCCCGGAGCCAGTCGAGGCGATCGCTATAGATTTCGGGTGAGGCCAGTTCATTCTCGTCGAAATCCATGTAGTCCTTGATGCAGCCGCGACTGTCGACATCACAAGGCCTGACCGGCACACCAAAGGCGACGCCTGCACCATGAGGGCGTAAATGGTCTCCCAGTGTGATCATGCCTTCATTGGGGTTGTTGATGTAACCATCGAGAAAAGTGTTGGCACCCAGCGGTCCGGAGACTGCTCCCGGTGGCGCGCCCACAATCTCTTCAACGCGCGGTCCCAAAATGTTGATCACAGCGAAATTACCGACGGCGAGGCCGCCCGCTGGGCCAAGACCGGAGCCGTTCGCCGGGATGGATGTGGGTGCGCCAATGTTGGCCAGACCGTAAGAATTTACGAAGGCCTGACCGCCGGCCTCGTCGCCATAATCTTTGCTGTTGAGGCGATGGACTTGGTCATAAGACACGCGAAGTACGCCATTCACGCTGACGTTGGAGAAGGGTCCGACATTGCCGATAAACTTCAGGCCCTCGAGCTGCCCTAGGGTGCGAAACTTCGACAGGCCAATGTCGTCCCGGTAGTGTGTTGCTTGTTCGACGAAGCCAGACCACTCGGTCTCGTCTGCCAAGGCGGTTTGTTGGTGAGCTCCACTCACAGCCAATGTGGCTGTGAGCGCAAGAGCTGTGCGTTTAATAACCATAAAAGTTGCTCTCCGTTTTTATAAAATTAGCAACAGCACATTGAAAACCCCGTGCCGCGTTCTTCTTATGTCTCCGTGGGGTAAACCCCGTGGCTCCTATTTTTCACTTTCAATAAATGCAGGTTTGGTCACCAGTATCCATGCGGGTACCAACACCAGCGCTGCCAGTGCATTGAGTACCACCATGACCGACAGTAACAATGCGGCGTCGGCCTGGAACCGCAGGTCCGATAGGAAAACCCACATGATAATTCCCGCGATGAGCGTTATGGCCGTGAAGGAAATGGCTAATCCGGTGCTGGCCATCGCGCCGCGCACGGCAGCAAGTAGATCGGCTGAGGTGGCCCGCTGCTCTCTGATCCGATCCATCATGTAGATTGAATAATCGATACCGACGCCAATCCCGACAGCAATGACGGGCACGGTGTTGATGTTGATGCCCACACCGGCTAGCCCCATATAGGCGTAGGTGAGTGTCGTGGCAAAAGACATCGCCAAAAACATCATGAAGCCTGCGCTGAGTGAGCTGTAAAAAATCATAACCGTGGCGAAGATAAGCGCGAACACGAGGGGCAGTACTAGCTGATTGGTCTGAAATGCCGCTTCATCCATCGCCGCTGTCACGCCAATGGTGCCGCCGGCCATGCGCACTGTCAGGCCGGGTACGGCACCCTCATTTGCGTCGATCCATTGTCGAGCGGTGTGAATGGCTCGGCGAATGGTCTCTCCCTGATGATCTTTGTAATAGAAGACAAGGTTCGCCTGCTGCTCGGCCGGATCGATAAATTCCTTCAACGCGCCGGGAATGGGGCTGGATGCCATATAAGCGAACAGTAGCCCACCGACGTACATGTCATCCTTGGGGATCTGCTGCCAGCGCGGATCGTTGTTGTGTAATAAGCGATTGACCTGCTTTACAAGATCGGGGATGCCCTTTGCACCACCGACTTCGGGATCGAGCAGCATATGCCGTTCAAAGTCAGCCAGTGCAGCGAGCACGTCGGGCCGTTTGATGCCGCCCGGCTCATCTGTTTCTGCGACGATGTAAAGTTCTTCAGACCCGGGGAAACGCTCATTGATGATGCGTGATCCCAAGTTGTAGTCATGGCTTTGGTAGAGGATGGGTGAGCCGGGCTCGGATTCCCCTATGGTGACTTGGGATGCGGCGAGCAAGCCCGCCGCGATGAGGCACGCAGAGGCCAGCAACAACCCGCGCGGGTTGTGTGTCACAAATGCGCCGGCCCAATCGCCGAAACGAGACAGTGCGCCTTGGCTGGTTTGCTTGGTTTTTTGTGCCGGCAAGATTGATAAGGCGGCAGGCAGTGCAATAAGAACGGTGGGGATAATGCACAGTGCCCACAAAGAGGCGTAGTGCGCGAGTTTGGTGTTGAGCGGTATGGAACCGACCGCGATCAGCAACAGGCCAATGGCGTCAGATACTACGCCCAGTGTGCCCGGTCTGAACAAGCTCTCAAAGGTGCCCGTTGCGGCCTCTGCGGCAATTTTTCCTGTCTCGAGTTCAGCGTAGTAGCGTTTAACGATTTGAATGCCATGTGACATGGCTCTCGCAGAGATCAAAAAGGGAATCACCAACCCGAGAGGGTCTAGGTTGTAGCCCAGCATCGCAATGATGCTCAGACCCCAAATCGAGGAAATCAGCACGCCCATGAGCGGTAACATGACGCCGTACGTGGAACGGAAATGCACCAGCAACAGCGCGATCATGATCAGCGCGGTGAAGGCGAGTATCCGGAAGATCTGACTCTTGTAATGGTAGGCCCACCCAATGAGCACGGGCTGTCCGGTCGCGTAAATGCTGATACCCGCGGTTTTGAATTCCTCACGCAAAGCCTGCAGCTCTTCGAAGGTGACCTCGTAATCCAGCGCACCCTCGTTAAGCTGGGCCTTGACCAACGCCATCTTCATGTCGGGTGAGATCAGTGGCCCGTAAACAATGGGATTGGCAACCACTGACTTTTTGAGCGCGGCGAGCTGGTCCTTGCTAAGAGCCGGGTCCTGCGGCTGGTAATAGGGGTCAGACACGATATTGCCCAGCTCGGTCAGCCACACTTTGCGCGTCGTGCGGTGAGTGAAACTGGTCACCAGATTGTGATTCACACCCGGAAGCTCATCCACGGCTTGCGTGACTTGATGAATCAATTGCAGGGTATCGTTGGTGAAGATGTCACCCGATTCGACCGAGACGCCCACAATGATGACGTTAGCGCCACCGAATCCGTCTTTAATCTCATTATGGAGCTGAATATAAGGGTGCGACTGGGGTAGCAGGTCGGCAAAGTCAGAGTACATTCGGACACCGGAGACCTGTGCCAGACAGAAAACCGTGATGGCGCCGATGAGGGCTAGATAGGTTTTAGGCCAGGTAAATACCGTGCGCTCTACTACACTGGCAAGTCGCCCACCGACGCTCATGGTGAATCCTCAGTGGATTGGTTTGCAGGGTCGCCCAGTTGGGGTGTCTCGGATAGCGGGAGCTGCTGCAGCAAACCCCAGCCACCGGCCACCAATAGACCACCGTTGAACGCGGTTGCCGCAGCAAAGTGGATGGGCGTCTCCAGAGACGGGTGCGTCATCCATCGCATTTGGCTCGATTCATACTCTAAGAGTGTGCCCAGATCTCCAAAGGCAAAAACCCGGTCGCCGCTTTCGGTGAAGCCATAGATAGACGCTTGGGTTTCAGAGAGCTCTTTCGACCAGCTCTCGCCCCCATCTTTTGTCGCGTAGATCACACCCAGTACGCCACTTACCCACCCGGTGTTGGCGTCAGTGAAGTAGACATCAAGCGGGTAAAAATCCTCAGCGATAGGTGCCAGGATGTCCCAGGTCGCACCTGAGTCAGTGGATTTTGCAAACGTACCAAACTCGCCAGCGGCAAAACTGGTGCCCGTCTGTGGCACAAAACTCATCGCCGTCAACGTGAAATCGTCGTAGAAGCTGTGATCAACCCAGTCAGTGCTGCCCGGGGGACGCGACAGGAGGGTACCGAACGCGCCAGAGGTCCAAAGCGTGCCATCAGAACTGCAGGCAACGTCTTGTAATTGTTCCTGAGTGTCAACGGCCTCCGCCTGCCAACCGCCCCCTGCTAGTGTCCAAATTTCATTTTCGAAGCTGAGTGCGACGATCGAGCCGTCGGGACAATTGGTGCTCGCCAAAAAAGTGGGTTGCGGCAATCCAGATTCTCTCGCGGCCAGCACCTGCCGCCGCCAGGAGAGTGCACCGTTTTCAGCAGTGCCGAGTAACACAACTCCATTGTCAGCCAACGCGACGATTGAATCCGGGCCTGACGGTGAGACGGCGAGGAACTGGTCGGTTCTGAGCACGGGCTGCGCGAGTGTCGCCTCGACACCGTCAAGTCTCAGTTCTGCCTCGCAACCCAGCAAGCAGCCGAGCAGACTCAGTGTCATCAGCGCGGAATGCTGTGAAATGCGTCTTTCGGGGTGTTGAACCCTCAACGACCGACTCCCTATTACCCTGCGTCGTTCCCTTGTTTATACGTTATGGGTCGACGTCACATTTATCGTTTTTATGGCCAGAGATGGACCGATGCACCCGTCACTGCCTTTTCTAGGGAGTTTCCGTGCAAATATGATGCCAATATTGCTTGGGTAGCCGTAATGCCTTGCAGTGAGTGCTTTGTTGCTGGTATCGGGACTCCGCGTCACCGCACCGCTGGATGGCGGGAGGTGCTCTGCCTTCCGTTTTTAATTATTACATTAAAAATGACGATTCTGCGGCCAGAAAAGCCTCCGTTTTGTGAGGCGGGCTGGATTGAAGTCTCATCACCATGGAGGACATGGCTGTTACCAGCGCTAATCAAATAGGAGGTTACAGTGGCGTCGATGGCGATCGTTGTTCCTATTTGAATCATGGGTTTTACTATTTAGATAAAAAAGCTCTCAAAACCGGCGTTCTGCGGCAGTTTTGTCCTATTCGTGAATTTTTGGCAATTTGGTTTGCAACGCATATATCGACCGATTTTGAAAATTGGCGTGGATAAAGGGACGCAGCACCGAATTTTTAGTTGTGTCGGGTTTTGGCATACCTATTGCAAGTGATAATTGGAGAGCAATTTCCGTAAAGAGTACTCCGTTGCGGCGACCAGTCCGGTGGAAACCTTGACTGCGGTCAGCGAGCGACCCTTCAGGGAGTGAACAGCATGACAGACGACACATCGAAGACTGCCAAGTTAACGTTGGTACCGGGGAATCCGCTCAAGACGGCAGACCATTTGCCTCGCTACGTCAGAGTCACCGAGCGATTGCCTAACGGCGTGATCGCCTTCGATTTTGCCGTTGGTACTCCCGATATGTTCGTCGAGTTGATTCTGCCAGAGGACGCGTTTGAGGCTTTTTGCGAGAACAACAGTGCGGTTCATATGACACTGGAGCAAAGCGCTGAAGTCGATCTAGAAATGGAAAAATATCGCTACGGCGAAGAGGGTATGGAATTAAAGCGCGCGGCCGCAAGGATGCGTAGTGGGGAACACGAACCATCGTGATGGCGCGGGCTCTAGCCTGCACCGGTGAATCTGGGACAGTCCAATGACCTTAGAAATAAAAACATCGAATATCAAACCCATCAGAAATACCTATGGGCACATTGCGCGCCGTTTTGGCGATAAGCCGGCGTCGCGGTATCAGGAAGCCACCTATGACAATGCGGCGCTGGTTAACTTTCACTACAAGCCATTGTGGGATCCTGACCACGATCTGAACGATCCGCGCAGAACCGCGATTCACATGGAAGATTGGTACGCGCTGAAGGACCCCAGGCAGTTTTATTACGGCACCTATGTACAAAACAGGGCGCAAATGCAGGAGAAAGCAGAAGGTAACTTCAGTTTTTTCGAAAAGCGGGACTTGGCAGCGCGGTTGTCAGAAGACGTGTTGAGCAAGTGCGTGCGCTTTCTGCTGCCGTTAAGACATGTCGAGCAAACGGCGAACCTGAATAACATGCACTGCTCAGCGAGCACGAATTACTGTACCGCGCTCGCGCAAGCCACAAAGTTTGAAGCCATGGACCGACTTGGCAACGCACAGTACTTTTCGAGGGTCGGCCTTGCATTGGATGGCAATTCAGGTTCCACGCTGAATGAAGCAAAAGAGTTTTGGATGACGGACAGCGCCTGGCAGGGAGTTAGAGCTCTCTGCGAGAAAACGCTAACGGTCAAGGATTGGTATGAGACCTTTTTGGCACAGAATTTGGTCTTCGATTCCCTGCTCAACGACCTTTACTATCGCCAGATGGATGCATGGTTGAGCGCCAACGGTGGACAAGACCTGCTGATTCTGCTCGATTTCATGTCATCCAGGCTGACTGATTCACAGAGATGGGTCGATAGCGTTGTAAAGTTGACTGCGGCAGAGAGCGACGGGAATAAAGAGCTGGTGCAGTCATGGATTTCAGCATGGCGCATCTCCGCGCAACAAGCCCTTGAACCGCTGGCCTCGGCCATGTTGGGTGAGGAAGCCTTGGCCGACGCGTTCTCTGCATTGGAAACCCGGCTTGGAAAAATCGGACTTGGGGGTTAACGGCGAAGATGGCTAGAGTACAGATCGCGTTTCAGGACAACGACGAGTCTCGTTACATCGTCTCAGCAATTGAAGAGGACAACCCGGACTCGACGATTCACTACGAGCCAGCGTTGATTCGCATCGAAAACGAAGGCTCGTTACAGATAAATAAAGCGACAGTAGAAGCCCACATGGGAAGAGAGTGGGACGTTCAGAGTATTCACGTCAACCTGGTCACCCTGACCGGTAATATTGATGAAGACGACGACTATTTCAAACTGGCTTGGGGCGGCCAATAAAAATGGAGGCAACATCAATGCAAGCGAAGAAACTGAATGTCAAAGACAAGTACCGTCTGTTGACCCGGGATCTGGATTGGGAGTTTTCCTACGAGGATAGAAAGGAAGCTTTCCCATATGAGGAGTTTGAGGGCATCAAAATCACGGACTGGGACAAGTGGGAAGACCCTTTCCGGCTCACTATGGACGCCTATTGGAAGTATCAGGCGGAGAAAGAAAAGAAGCTGTATGCCATCTACGACGCGTTTGCGCAAAACAATGGACACCTGAACGTCAGTGATGCGCGTTACGTCAATGCGCTGAAAGTTTTCTTGACGGCAGTGAGTCCGGCAGAGTTCGCTTCCTCCAACGGGTTTGCTTGGGCGGGTCGCCATTATGGCGGTGCGGGCGCGCGCGTCGCAGCGCAGATGCAGTCAATCGATGAGCTGCGTCACTACCAGACGCAAATTCACGCGATGAGCCACTACAACAAGTATTTCGATGGCTTCGAAGAGTTTCCACACATGCATGACCGCGTCTGGTACATGTCCGTGGTGAAGTCTTTCTTTGACGACTGCCGTTCGTCGGGTCCCTTCGAATACATTGTTGCGGTGAGCTTTGCCTTCGAATACGTGTTAACAAACCTGCTGTTTGTCCCGTTCATGTCGGGCGCCGCCTACAACGGCGATATGGCGACGGTGACATTTGGCTTCTCGGCGCAGTCTGATGAAGCCCGTCACATGACGCTTGGCTTGGAAATTATCAAGTTCCTGCTTGAGCAGCACGAGGACAATGTGCCCATTGTTCAGGAGTGGATTGATAAGTGGTTGTGGCGTGGTTACCGCATTTTGGCGGTTGTCGCGATGATGATGGATTACATGCTGCCGCAAAAGTTTATGTCTTGGAAGGAAGCTTGGGAGCTGTATTTCGAGGATGCCGGCGGTGCCCTGTTCAAGGATCTTGAGCGCTACGGTATCAAGATGCCCGATTTCACCGAGACCATTAAGAACGAAAAAGACCACATCAGCCACCAGGCATGGTGGGTGTTCTATTCCTTCGGCCACGCGGCTGCCTTCCACACCTGGACGCCCACGGCAGAAGAGCTGGATTGGTTGAGCGAGAAGTATCCCGACACCTTTGATCAGTACTATCGGCCTCGTTTAGAGGCGGCAGCTGAGCTTGAGGCAAAAGGGGAGCGTTTCTATACGGCAGGCCTGCCGCAGTTGTGCCAGACGTGTCAGATTCCCATGTTCTTTACGAACGTCGACGAAGGGAAGCCCACCGAGATTGTTTATCGCGAGTCGACCTATAACGACGAGCGGTTCCACTTCTGCTCAAACGAGTGCAAGCACATTTTCGATAGGGAGCCAGAAAAGTATGTTCATGCCTGGTTGCCCGTGCATCAGATCTTCCAGGGCAACTGCGGTGGTGGCGGTCTTGACGAGGTCATGGAGTATTACCGGATGGGCCTCGGTGAGATGAACCTTGATTACAAGGGATCGCCCGATGAGAAGCGTTGGAAAAAGTGGAAGGGAGTCGCCTGACATCCCTTTTCCTGGGGGCGGTAGCGCCCCCTCACTAATAATTCCAAATAAGGGGAATTAACTTGCCGGTAAAAGCCATCCGTCCGGATTATCACGGAGAACATCGAGATGCGCGTGCAAATTTCGGTGGCGCGATTCTGGTGTACATCGATTGGGATTTTCACCGTTGGTTTTGTACGCCAAAAACTTTCCCGCTGCCCCCTGACATGCCTTTTGGTGCACTCATAGAGGCCGTTATTCCCGAAGGTTTTGGGCAGCACCCACAATTCTCCGAGATCGACTGGGGTTCTGTCGAATGGACACTGGATCACGAGCCCTTTACTCCGGATATGGAGCGAGGTATCGAGGAGCAGGGCTTTGGGCATAAGTGCATCCTGCGTTTCTCTACGCCTGGTCTGACCGAAAATATCTAGAGTGGAACGCTTCCATGTACGAAGTTACGATTGATACCACAGGCGAAGTGATCGAGGTGGAGGAAGGTCAAACTATCCTTGCGGCGGCACTCCGTCAGGGTGTCTGGTTGCCTTTTGCCTGTGGCCACGGTACTTGCGCGACGTGTAAGTGTGAGTTGCTGGACGGCTATGTAGAGCATGGTGACGCCTCACCGTTTGCGTTGATGGATATGGAGCGCGAGGAGGGGAAATTCCTAGCCTGTTGTGCCACGCCCGAATCAGATTTGGTTATCGAAGCCAACATCGATGTGGACCCCGATTTTCAGGGAATTCTCGTGGAGGACTACGCCGCCTCCGTTATCGATATCGAATCTCTGTCGCCCACGATTGTGGAATTGCGGCTCTCACTCGACCGGCCCATGCCATTTCAGGCGGGACAATACATCAACCTCGAGCTACCGACGGTTGACCGCGCACGGGCGTTCTCGATCGCCAATCGCCCCAAAGGGGCTAACGAGGTCTCGCTCCACGTTCGAAAAGTGCCGGGTGGGAGCGCGACGACCTATGTTCACGAAACGCTGGCAGTCGGCGATGCCTGCAATGTCTCGGGTCCCTATGGCCAGTTTTTTGTTCGCACATCTGACACCAAAGACGCTATTTTTATTGCGGGCGGGTCAGGCCTGTCCAGCCCCGAGTCAATGATTCTTGACTTGCTGGCGTCCGATGACACGCGCCAAGTCTATTTATTTCAGGGCGCGAGGAACAAGGCGGAGCTGTATCACCGAGACAAGTTTGAAGCGCTGGCCGCGCAACATGCCAATTTTCATTATGTACCGGCACTGAATGAGCCTGAGGCGGCGGATGAATGGCAGGGTTTTACCGGGTTTGTTCATGAGGCTGCTGAAGCGCATTTCGATGGCAAATTTAGCGGCCATAAAGCCTATCTGTGTGGTCCGCCACTCATGATCGACGCGGCGGTCACCGCCTTGATGAAAGGCCGTTTATTTGAGGCGGATATTCACATGGAGAAATTCCTGACTGCTGCAGATGGACAGAGCGAAATCACGCGCAGTGCACTGTTTAAGAAGATATGAGTGCTCTGAAGATTTTCAGAGTGGCAGAGGATATCTGGGTTCACCGCGGTTAAAAGTAGGGGTAAGAGGCAGACAACCGTGTATCGGATTGAAGTTGAGGGGACGGGGGTTGAGTTTGAGTGTGGCCCGGAGCGCAGTTTGCTGGCTGGCATGGAGGCGCAGGCAAAGAAAGCGATTGCAGTAGGGTGCCGGGGTGGTGGCTGCGGTTTTTGCAAGATCCGTATTCTTGAAGGGGACTACGATACAAAGAAAATGAGTGTGAAGTTTGTGTCGCACTCTGAACGCCTCGACGGCTATGCGCTGTCATGCAGGGTTTTTCCCCGCAGCGATATGCGGGTGGTGGCGCTCGAAGATGTCGAGGGAAACAAAATAATAGATACGGGGATAATTAAACTATGAAGAAAGGTGTGATGAGAGCAGGACACGTTCAAATCCGTGTTCTGGACATGGATGAGGCGGTCTCCCATTACAAGCAGCGCATGGGTCTGCTTGAAACTCATCGAGAGGGTGATCGGGTGTTTTTCAAAGGCTGGACAGAGTGCGAGAAGTACTCGGTCATTCTGCGGGAAGCCGACTCTGCTGGCATGGACTTTATGGGTTTCAAGGTCGATTCCGACGCGCGACTGGATGAGCTCCACGCAGACCTGATTGAGCATGGTCTTGAGGTAGACGAGCTTCCTGCTGGAGACTTGCCCGACTGCGGGCGGCGGATGAGCTTCCTGGCGCCGACAGGACACCGTTTCGAACTTTATGCCGAGAAGGAAGTAACCGGACGGCACGGCGTTGGCCATCATAACCCTGAAGCCTGGCCCGAGGATCTGGTTGGCATGAAAGCGACGCGCTTTGATCATTGCCTATTTCACGGCGAAGATCTCGATGGCGTCTACGATATTTTCGTCAATGTTCTGGGCTTTTGGTTGACCGAGCAGGCAATGGCGGGTGAAGAGCGCGTAGCACAGTTTTTCACTTGCTCAATGAAGGAGCATGAGATTGCCTTCATCAAGGCCGAGGGCAACACGGGTGCCTTCCATCATGCCTCTTTCCACCTAGAGACCTGGCAGGACGTGCTGCACGCTGCGGACATTATTTCTATGCACGATATCTCCCTCGATATCGGGCCAACTCGTCATGGTTTGACGCACGGTGCGACGATTTATTTCTTCGACCCGAGTGGTAACCGGAACGAGACCTTCTGTGGTGGCGACTACTTCTTCCCCGATCATCCTGTGGTGACTTGGGATGCGGACAAGCTGGGTAAGGCTGTGTTCTACCATTCTCGGGAGCTCAACGAGCGTTTCCTCACGGTTACGACCTGAGGAAATACCATGGCAGAGCAAGTGGTTCGCCATTTTATCAATGGCGAGTACCGAGAGAGTGCGTCCGGCAAAACCTTTCCAATTCACGCGCCTGAGCACGGTGGCGTCGTCGGTGAGGTATTCGAGGCGGGTCGGGAAGAGGTCGACGCTGCGGTCGCCGCAGCAAAAGCCGCTCTCGCGGGGCCGTGGGGCCAATTAACGGCTCAAGAACGCGCCAAATTACTGCACCGGGTTGCGGATCGCATCAACGAGCGTTTCGATGAGTTTCTTGATGCAGAATGTCTGGATACCGGTAAACCGAGGTCTTTGGCATCGCACATTGATATTCCTCGAGGTGCGGCGAATTTCAAAGTTTTTGCGGATCTGGTTCAAGGCATCCCTACCGAGAGTTTTCGGCTGGACACCCCTGATGGCGCGGGCGCGGTTAATATCGGTCACCGCTCACCGAAGGGTGTCATCGCTGTCATCAGCCCCTGGAATCTTCCGTTGCTGCTGATGACCTGGAAGGTCGGGCCCGCTTTGGCATGCGGCAACACGGTGATAGTGAAGCCGT
>CENU01415901.1_pt1 | contig 19453 bp, 21 predicted proteins | sample 361331 | NCBI WGS metagenome assembly CENU01 (sample SAMEA2619766, study PRJEB7988) | marine metagenome | isolation source: saline water (ENVO:00002010), including | reverse complement strand
GCCGGCCTAGAATGCGGGCAAGAGCGCTCTCACCAGCAAACAAAGGCGTTGTGTTGTCATACCGGTCGCCGCTTGTTCTTGGGACGCTAGATTGGTCGCTCACCCCGGTGTATCTTTTTTCGCAGGCGCCGTTATCGCGCGTAAATCCAGAGAGTGTGGTAAATGACCAAGTACCGGCTGCCTCGAGAACTGTGTCAGTTTCGCTATACCCATAGCTCTGGCCCCGGCGGACAGCATGTGAACAAGGTGGCAACGGCAGTGGAGCTTCGAATCAACCTCGCCTCACTGCCCCTTAACGGCGCGGCGAAAAGTCGGCTAAGAGAACAGCAGCGAGGCAAGATAAACAAGCAGGACGAGCTGATCATTCACGCCGATCGCCATCGCTCACAGCTGAAGAATAAGGAAGACGCCATCAACCGAGCAGAAACCTTTATCGGCGAGGCGAGCAAGCAACCAGTCAAACGCATCGCGACGAAGCCGACGAAGTCATCAAAACAGAGGCGATTAAAGGGGAAAAAACGACGAGGGGAGACAAAGAGCCAACGAAGAAAGCCCGAGGTCTAGCCGCTTTGGCTATTGGGCTTCCTTCGCTACCAGGAAATCTACGACCTCCAGCATCGCGACATTGGATCCAGCCGTGCGGCCACTGACTCTGTATTTGCCGTTGACGATCATGGTTGGAACGCCTGTCACGCCATAGGTTCGCACCTTCCCTCTCGCCTTGAGCACGCGGCTACGCACTGAGAAAGCCTCATACGCTGCTCTGAAGTCATCTTCCTTGACACCAGCCTCATCCTCAAAAAGCCTGGCGAGAACCGTCTCATCTCCCACATTCAATCGCTGAACATGTATGGCTTCAAACAGCGGCTCATGGAGCTGGGCGCCGACGCGGAGCACTTCCGCCGTATAGAAGATGCGCGCCAACAAATCCCACTCGGGCGAGAACACGGCGGGTAGCCGGCTAAAGGCAACGCCCTCCGTTTGGCGCTGCTGCCAACGACTAAGCTCCGGATCAAAGCTGTAGCAGTGAATACAGCCGTAAGAAAAGATCTCTTGGACCTCCACGGGATCGCCTGCCTTTGGGCGCTCTGCCGTGACAGAGTCTATTCGCTGATAGTGAACGCCTTCTACAAAGGCCTCCCCAGCCAGGGTTAGGGAGGAGGCTGCCATCAGCACCAGGGCAAGGCCTGACCAGAGGAGGGCGTGGAACACTTTGTTGAATCGTTTAGGTGATGCCCCGTTGCTGTGCATGATAGCCTCCGGCGGTTGTGCGACCGCTATTGTAAGCCGCTTATATAATCCGCTAGAAGCGAAATTTCGGTATCTGAAAGCCCCGCCGCAACGCCTCTCATCATCCCGCCAAACCCTTCATCTGAAGCACGCTTACCCTCCCGGTAGGCGGTTAGCTGAGCAACGGTGTAGGCGGCAGCCTGCCCACCAATTCGGGGGAAGCCAGCCTGGTCGTTACCCAATCCTCTTGGGCTGTGGCAGGCCGCGCAGGCCGCAACGCCCTTTGCAGCGATGCCACCCTTATAAATCTTCTTTGCGGTGTTCAGCGCGGCATCATCACCAGTGGCCTCACCAATTTTTCCCGGCAGAGAAGCGTAGTACGCGGCTAAATCTTCGAGATCCTGCTCTGACTTGCCAATCAGCTGAGCCGTCATCAGCGCTACGTCACGCTCTCCAGATTGAAACATTTTAAGCTGCCTAGCGAGATACTTCTGACCCTGGCCAGCGAGGTTCGGATAGCTTGGGTCTATTGCGGTGGCGCCATCTTGGCCATGACAGGCCGCACAGGTCACAGACAGCGCGCGCCCTGCCTCCGCATCGCCAGCCGCTAGGGCAGGTGATCCCATACCCAGCAGGATGATGGGGGCGATAACTAATTTAGCGATGCATCTCAGAGCACTCATGACTTCTTTTTCCTCAATTGCTTATTTTCGTCAGTTTTCGGTAAGCCCTGCAAAAGTGATTTTGATTCAAGGGCCTGCCGCCATGTTGACTGTGGCTCCTGGCAGGGAAGCCTGCCCAGAGAGCAGCGCGACATAACAGAAGCCGCCGATGAGCGGTGCTACACTCCAACCGAGGGAGTTATGACACCGAAGCAGCCGAGGAATTATATACAAGATGACTGAAAAAGTGTCTCTACCTGAACGCCTGGAAGCCACCTTTCTGACCAGTGCCCCGGACCTGAGACGATGCCCCCCGGGGGACTGCCCTGAAGTGGCCTTCGCCGGCAGATCTAATGCTGGAAAATCGTCGGTCTTAAATGAGCTGACGGGTAACCGCAAAACCGCCAAGGTCAGTAAAACGCCCGGCCGAACCCAGCTCTTGAACTTTTTTGATGTCCGCACCGGGGGACGAATGGTTGACCTGCCAGGATATGGTTACGCCAAGGCGGGCCGAGACGCCCAGCAAAACTGGCAAAAGGCGGTCAACCACTACCTATCCTACCGAGAGGCTCTGGTGGGCATTGTGCTGGTCATGGACATTCGACACCCCAATCAGGCCTTCGACCAAGAGTTATTGCAGTGGAGTCACGATAGCGAGCTACCCGTCCACATCCTGCTGAATAAGGCCGATAAACTGAGCTTCAGCGCACAAAGGCAAGCCCTACAAAAAATCCGCAGCGCCTACGCCGACTTCCCGCTGGTGACGGTTCAATGCCACTCAGCCCTACGTCGTATCGGCACGCCTGAGTTGCTCGCTCAGCTGTTCACCTGGCTTGGCACGCCGATAACTGAATCCGAAAACTCGGCACAACCGCAAGATTAATCCCTGCCGCGAGTACTGCGGCGCATCAATGGGCCTCGTCCCAATTCGCCCCCACCCCGGCATCAACCACCAGGGGAACTTTGAGCGTTGCGGCCGCGGCCATGCGCTGAATAACGGCTTGCTGCACCTCATCCAGCTGGTCTTGAGCGACTTCAAAGACCAGCTCGTCGTGCACCTGCATGATCATTCGCGCCTCTGCGCCGGAAGAAGCCAACCAGTCCTGTACGGAGGCCATCGCCAGCTTGATAATGTCCGCAGCCGTTCCCTGCATCGGGGCATTGATAGCCGTGCGTTCGGCTGCTTGCCGTCTGGGTACATTTGTTGAGCTAATCTCCGGTAGATAAAGGCGCCGACCGAATATGGTTTCCACGTATCCCTGCTCTGCGGCCAGCGCCTTAGTCTTGTCCATATAGTGCAAAACGCCAGGGTACCGCGCGAAATAGCGGTCAATATAGTCCTGAGCCAACGTGCGGGATATGCTTAGCTGTCGCCCCAGCCCAAAGGCAGACATGCCGTAAATCAGCCCGAAGTTAATGGCCTTGGCACTGCGCCGCTGCTCATCTGATATTGCCTCCTCGGATACCTGAAACACCTCAGCCGCTGTCGCTCGATGAATATCTCGGTTAGCTGCAAACGCATTCAGCAAGCCCTCGTCCTCGGACAGGTGCGCCATAATGCGAAGCTCGATTTGAGAATAATCTGCGGCCAGCACGATGCATCCGGGCGGGGCGACAAATGCCTGACGAATGCGCCGCCCTTCGGCATTGCGTATGGGGATGTTCTGTAAATTCGGGTCCGAAGAGGAGAGCCGCCCCGTTGCCGCAACCGCCTGATGGTAAGAGGTGTGAATGCGCCCGGTCTGTGGATCAATGTCTAGGGGCAGCTTATCGGTATAGGTGGACTTTAACTTAGCCAACCCTCGATAGGACAGCAAAACTGCCGGCAGCTCATAATCCCGAGCCAAGTCGACCAGCACCGGCTCAGCGGTTGAGGGTTGGCCCCCAGGCGTTTTTTTAAGTACGGGCAGCCCTAGTTTGTCGTAGAAAATGGCTTGAAGCTGCTTCGGGCTATCCAGGTTAAAACTTTCTCCAGCCAGCGACCAAGCCTCTTCCGTCAACTCCTTGAGGCGCGCCGTCAGTTCCCCGCCGTGCTGGTGTAGCATCCGTCCATCCACCAAGGTGCCCTGACGCTCAACCGAAGAGAGAATGGAGACAAGGGGCATATCAATGTCATTAAAAACTTGAGCTAGGCTGGGTTGGGCCTGCAGCTTGGGGTAAAGACATTGGTGAAGTTGCAGGGTGATATCCGCGTCTTCCGCAGCGTAATCGGCCGCAGTCTCTAACGGTACTTGGTTAAAGGTCAGCTGTTTCGCGCCTTTGCCGGCAACGTCCTCATAGCGAATGGTCTTTAAACCCAGGTAGTGCCCGGCAAGGGCGTCCATGTTGTGTCGTGTTGCAACGCTGTTCAACACATAGGACTCGAGCATGGTGTCGAACAGATCACCATTCATCACCACCCCATAACGTGCGAGCACGCTCATGTCGTACTTTATATTCTGGCCGATAATTGCAATGTCAGGATCTTCTAGGAGGACCCGCAGCGCCTCTAGCGCGGTTTCTAAGGATAGCTGTTCCGGAGCGGCGGGATAATCATGAGCCACCGGCAGATAGGCCGCACACCCAGGCTCTACCGCAAAGGAGAACCCCACTATTTCCGCCTGCATGTAATTAACGCTTGTGGTTTCCGTGTCAAAGGCGAAAATCCGAGCTGCCTGAATCTTTGCAACCCATTCGGTCAATGCGCCCTCGGTTAAAATGGTCTGGTAGTCCCGGGGCACCTCGTCCGGCGCAGGCCCTGCGGTTTCCTCAACGGCCCCGTCCAGCTCAGCGACCCATGACTTGAATTCGAAACGTCTAAAGGCCTCCGTCAGGCCTGCCTGATTCGGCTCGGCATGCTTGAGCGCATCCACTGAGTCGGAGAGGGCAACATCGCGCTTTATCTCGGTCAGCGCCCTGGACAACGGCAGCTGATCAAGATGCTCGCGCAGGCTCTCACCAACTTTGCCCTTAATCTCATCGGCACTTTCAATGAGCGCATCCAGGGAGCCATATTGATTCAGCCACTTCGCGGCTGTCTTAGGGCCAACTTTTGGTATGCCTGGAATGTTGTCGACGCTATCGCCCATCAGCGCTAGGTAGTCCACGATGTGATCCGGATCGACACCAAACTTATCCCGTACGCCCACAGCGTCCAGGGTCGTTTCCGTCATGGTGTTGACCAGGGTCACCGAATCATCCACCAACTGGGCCATATCCTTATCGCCCGTTGAGATAACGGTGAGCCGGCCCTGGTCACTGGCCTGCTGAGCATAGGTTCCAATGACGTCATCGGCTTCGACGCCCGCCACGCAGATCAGAGGCAGGCCCATATCCCGGATAATGCTATGTATGGGTTCGATCTGCTCGCGAAGGTCCTCGGGCATGCTTGAACGATTGGCCTTATACTCACCGTAAAGGTCGTCCCGGAATGTTTTCCCAGGCGCATCAAAGACCACGGCAATCGTACCTTTGGGATACTCTTTTTGAAGTCGTCGCAGCATGCTGATCACGCCGCGAATAGCGCCCGTAGGATGCCCATCCGAGCTTCGCAAATCCGGCAGCGCGTAATAAGCTCTGAACAAGTACGAGGATCCATCTACAAGGATCAGAGGAGAAGCGTCGTCCATCGATTTCGGTCCGAGGTTATTCGCCATGGGACAGCCATTGGCGTTAAGAACAAAGTGATTATGACGCGAAGCAAAGCATGGGCGCTAGGGTGAAGGCGCAAAGCTTTGTGACGGACCATGCAACTAGGGAGATGACATGGCAATGAGAGTCCTTATCGCCATTTTAATAAGCCTATACGTTTCGGGTATGGCCTATGCCAACGAACCCCTGCGCGGACCGGATGTAAAGATCATCGCCGAAAAAAACCGGGTGGTGTACGAGTTCAGACAAAATGGCCACTTAAAAATGGTGCGCGTCGTTCCGAACTTCGGTAAGCCCTACTACCTTATTCCCAAAGACCCAACCCAAGGCGTAAGCGGTCTTGAGCGTGTGGATGCCCTAGTACCGAGCTGGACCCTGTGGGAGTTCGAGCCGCCTGCAGAGAACTAGTTCGCCTCGGGCGCAACGCGCAGCAGATAGAGACCGAAGTGCTGCTGATCGTCGAGCCAATACTGGGCTGGGGCAAATCCTGCCTCGGCGGCCAGCGCCAAAAACTCCTCTGGGAAGTATTTGTAGGAATTTTCGGTATGAATCGCCTGGCCTTCTTGAATCTCTATGGTATGACCGCCAAGAGTCACCTCTTGGTAGCAGGAACTACGTAAAAACATTTGAATACAGCCCAGACTTTCATTGTATCGAGCCACATGCTCGAACCTGTCCGGACGAAAATTGGCCCCCAATTTGAGATTGAGATTACTTAGGGCGTTGAGGTTGAACTGAGCGGTAACGCCCTCGCTGTCGTCATAGGCGGCCTCAAGGATTTTGACGTCTTTTTTACAATCAACGCCAATCAGCAGAAGCCCCTCCGGGCCTAGGGTCGTGTTAACGCGGCGCATAAACTCCGCCGCGTGCTCTGGTTCAAAATTGCCGATGCTTGAGCCTGGGAAAAATCCAACCTTAGAGAGTGAGGAAAGCGCCTCCGGCAGCGCTAGATGTTGCGTAAAGTCCGCGCAGATGGGGAAAATGTCCAGCTCTGCAAAATCTTCGGCCAGCCTTTGTGCCCCCTCAAGCAGGTAGTCGCCCGAGATATCAACGGGGACATAGGCCGCCGGACGAAGGGCACTCAGGACTCTTCTTATCTTGAGCGTGGAGCCGCTGCCATACTCTATGACGCAACAATCCGGACCAATGACCTCCGCAATATCGCTCAGGTGTTCATCAAATAATGAAAGCTCGGTGCGCGTGACGTAGTACTCGGGCAGTTTGGTAATCGCCTCGAAAAGCTGAGAGCCACGCTCGTCATAGAAGTACTTGGGCGAGATGGAAAGCTGGGACGCTCGCAGCCCCGCTAGCACCTCGGCGAGGATGTCTTGCTCCGCCGGCTGAGAGTCCGTGTATAAAAATTGTGCGCTGGTGTTTGGCTTCATGTGCAATCTCGCGCCAGCCTGAGGCCAGAAAATTGCCACCCGTCTCCAGGATAGAAGAAGTTTCGGTAGGTACTTCGGATATGGTCCTGAGGCGTAGCACATGATCCGCCCCTAAGCACTAATTGGGAGCTCATGAATTTCCCATTATACTCACCGAGCACGCCCGCAAGGGGGCGGTAACCTGGATACGGACCATAGCTGCTCGACGTCCATTCCCATACATCACCAAAAAATTGGGGATTCCCCTCCTGGGCCGGTAGGGGTCGCCACATCCCCTGGTCGGCAAAATTCCCTTCCTGAGCCTTTGCGCGAGCCACCACCTCCCACTCGTGCTCCGTCGGCAGCCGACAGCCTGCCCAGGCGGCGTAGGCCATGGCTTCAAACGCCGTGACGTGAACGACGGGCGCATCCTTTTGCAGAGGCCCAAGGCCATCTAAGTGAAATTCAAGCCAGCCATTTTCCGTATCCTTGTGCCAATAAAGAGGATGTTGGCGGTCCAGCGTGCTCCACCCCTCGGAAAGCCAAAGGTCCGGCCGGGTATAGCCGCCATCTCCGATGAAGGCCAAGAACTCACCGTTGGTAACCAACCGGTTCGCTATCTCAAATGCGGGTATGAAGACCTGATGTCGTGGACTCTCGTTGTCATAGATAAAGTGACGGTCCGGAATCAAGTCCGCGCCGACCTCGCAAAGCCCCGGTGCGTACTCGGCAAAGTGCATGGGTGCCAGGGGCCTGGCGGGCGCGGTCTTCGGGTCAGGCGAGCTAACGAGGATCGGATAAAGCGGGTTATGCCCGAAGTTGTACTTTATGTCTGTGAGCAAAAGCTCTTGATGCTGTTGTTCATGATGGATGCCGAGCACCACAAGCTGGGCAATTTCTCTGTGCAGGTCCTCCCCACACTCTGCCAGCAACTGCACCACGCCCTCCTCGACGGCGGTTCGGTAGCAAAGCACCTGGGCTAAGCTAGGTCGTGACAGCGAACCCCGACGTGCCCGGGGAAAGGGATGCCCAACGCCATTGTAATAAGAATTGAAGAGGTGCTCGAACTGGGGATGGAACGCCTGGTGGTCCCTGGCGAATGGCTTTAGCAGAAAGGTCTCAAAGAACCAGGTGGTGTGAGCCAGATGCCACTTCGGCGGACTCGCATCCGGCATGGGCTGTATCCCGTAGTCCTCTGTTTCCAAGTTGCTGCAAAGCTCAAGGGATCGGGCTCGGCAGCCGGAGAATCGTTCTGCCAGCGACCAAGGGGGAGAGTGACAATCGAGATCATCAGCTGCGAGCTGGGGCAGCTTCTGCGGCTCCGCCGTCTCCATAGTGCTCCTAGAATTGCGAGACTAGTGTTTGAAACGTGAGCCTAATGGTCTCTGCATCATGTGGCAACTTAATGAATCCGTGATAGTGGCCCTTCGGGTTGATGATCACGATATTGCCCGTGTGGTCCATAGTATAGGTGCCGGGGACTGGCGTGCCTTGGGCGTCACGAAGGGGAACCTTAGCGAAGGCCACATTCACCTGGCGAGCAACTTCGGCCAATGCTTCCCGGCCGCCCGTGACGCCCCAAAAACGCGGCGAAAACGCCGTGGCGTAGGCGCCTAAGGCCTCCGCCTTATCGCGCTCTGGATCCACCGTGACCAATACCCCCTGGAATTGCGCCGATGTCTCTGGGTTATTAGCAAGCAGTGCCCGCTCAACCTGGCCCAAAACCGACATAGACGTTGGACATACGTCGGGACAATTGGTAAAGCCGAAAAACACGAAGGACCACTTGTCCTTCAAACGATCATTGTCGAAGGCCCGACCCTGATGGTCGATGAGTTCGAAGGGCGCGATATCTCGGGGACGGGGCAGAATGAAAACGCCCTTACTGCGCATCTCCTCGATTGAGAGCTGGGGCTCTCGGGTGACGCTGAGAACGAACATGCTCACCACAATGGTGATAAATACCAGGCACAGGCCAACCGTTGAGCGGATGTTACCCACCGGCCAACGCCACGATGGGGGTCATCAGGATCGGCGCGGCAGGCTCCCCCACGATGATTAGGTAATGATCTACCAACATCACCAAAAACAAAGCGCCAAGATAGAGGATGGAGTAACGGAACATTTGCATCGGTGCACTGGGATTATTATTTCTGAGGAGCACTATGGCCCAATAGAGAAATCCAGCGCCGAGAGACAGTGCGCCAGCCAGGTAAAGTGGACCCGACATGAGAATCACGTAAGGCAGAATTGACGCGACGATCAGCAAAATCGTGTACAGGAGTATGTGCAGACGCGTGAGCGCTTCGCCGTGGGTAACCGGCAGCATGGGCATACCCACGTTGGCGTACTCGTCTTTACGCTCTAACGCCAAGGCCCAAAAATGAGGCGGCGTCCAGGCAAAGATAATCAGCACGAGCAGCAGTCCGCCTGGGTCGATGCTGTTGGTCACGGCAGTCCATCCGAATAACGGCGGAGCGGCGCCAAACAGGCCGCCAATTACAATGTTTTGCGGCGTCGCACGTTTGAGATACAGGGTATAGACCAACCCGTAGCCAACCCAAGATGCCACGTTAAGGTAGGCGGTTAACGGGTTAATAAACACCCAAAGCAGCACCACACCGAGGCTGCCGGTCGCTGCCGCAAAAAATATGGCCTCCCGGGTCCCAACCCGTCCTGTAGCAACCGGGCGATTGTGGGTCCGCGCCATTTTTGCATCAATGTGTGCATCAGCGACATGGTTCACGACGGCTGCAGAGCCTGCCACGAGGGCAATGCCCGCAAGGGCGACAGCAACCGTCCATAGCGAAAGGCCGCCGTCAGTGGCCAGGAACATTCCCACCAGCGCACAGAGAAGCATTAGTAGCACCACGCGGGGCTTACACATCTCTAGGTAGTCGTGCCAGGAAGCTGACAGGGTTGCTTCACTCATTGCTATTGCTTCTTAGGCCTGGGCCAACGTCCTCAATCTGGGCGCGAAGTTTACTGTAACCACACAGAGCAGCAACAGGGCACCGACCGTATTGTGAGCAGTAGCATTGATGAGGGGCAGAACCCAGACGACGTTCAGAATGCCGAGGGCTACCTGGGTCGCTAAGACCGCAAATAAGACCCCTCCTAGCAAGGGCTGAATGCGCAACAGCCGCAGGGCAAGCAACGTGACCACAGCAACAACCACCAAGGCCCAAAGCCGATGCACCCAATGAATGGCCATCCGGGCCTCATTGGTAATTAGACCACCCAGGTAGTTGGGACCAATGGTCTGAAATATGTTGAAGCCCTCGGCCAGATCCATATCCGGACTATAGGTCCCGTCACAGCTGGGAAAGTCGTAGCAGGCTAAGGCTGCATAATTGGATGAGACCCACCCACCCAAGGCAATTTGAACAACCACGACAAAGAATGCCAGATTGCTCAACCAGGACGGAGAGGGCAGCTTTTGGATCAACGATGCCAGGCCGCCCTGTCGGAGGTAGAGCAACCAGATCAAGCTCAATGTCGTAAAGCCACCAAGTAGGTGTGCCGTGACAACCTGTGGCCACAATTTTAGCGTAACCGTCCATGCCCCGAAGGCGGCCTGGAGGATGATCATTGCCATGACCACACTGGTCAGCGCGACGGGCGAATTCTCGTTTCGGCCCCTAATCGCCAACACCCAGATCGCGAACACGAGGAGCATCAAACTACCCGCAATATACCGATGGCCCATTTCCCACCAAGCCTTGACCACTTCCACCGGTGCGTTGGGGTAAAGGGTCTCCGCTTGGGCAATATCGCCGGCCGTCTCAGGGACCGTCAAAAATCCATAGCAACCTGGCCAGTCTGGGCACCCGAGGCCAGCATCTGCAAGCCGGGTATAGGCCCCCACGGAGACCACGACTAAGGCCAGTAGAACGCCGGCTGCCGCCACACGCTTTATTTGTGTATTAACCAATTTGAGATACCTTAAGTAACTTTTTTAAATCCTTCAGAATGAGCTTTGGGTTTGTATCCAGAGCGTAGAAGAACACCAGATTCCCCAAAGGGTCCACGATGTAGACACCGGGTGAGGGTTGAGGGCTCGTTGTCCTGATGCCAAGCAGGTCTGGCTGATCCGACGGGGGTGTATAGTCCGACGACGTTGTTATGCCTCGGCGCACCCTCTTCGCTTCCCTGTTCAGCAAAATGTGGGTTGCACGCAGGTTTTTCAATGTCTCCGTGCAGGCTTCTTTACATTGAGCCGCCACGGTCCACAGCCACCACTGCCCAGAGGTAGATAGGGTGGCCCCGTCTTGAGTTGACCAGCCCAATTCTGTAATGGTCGACGGGGGGTCAACGAAGGCCCCGTTATTCGTTGTACCCCAGCCCTCTGCACCCCGCGCCAGATAAAACAGTGCATAGGATCCGCCCAGGGACAGGCTGGCAACGATAAGGATAAGCGTGAGTTGCCGACGCGCGCCGTTTTCTTTCGTCTCAGACATAACAATCTCGATTTACTTAGAGCGACGTGACCGCGTCGCGTTTAGTTGTCCCTTGCGGCCCTCAGGCCGTAAAAAATAAAGGCCACCATCAGCGTCAGCGCCAACCCAAACCAAGTGGCCGCATAGCCAAGGTGGGTATCGTCGCTCAACCGTTCTGCAAAGGGTGCTGCGTTCGCCACCCCGGGCTGTCCGGGTTCTAACCTTAGCTCTACGGGCTGCGCCTGGGCCGCAACCCCCATCCGCTTGAAATCACCGCGCTGAACTCTCTTCGGCCAGCCTAGGTTCCACGGTGTCTGTTCCCAGCTCGGGATCAAACCGAGGTCAGGCCAAACCACGGCGACTAGGGAGAGCCTGCCTGGGGGTGTCACCACGGCGGGGAGGTTACTCCTGTCCCGTTCTCCGGGAATGAAGCCGCGATTCACCAGAAGGCGTCCTGCGCGCTCGTCGCGAAAGACCTGAATCAACCAATATCCCGTTTTGCCCGCGCTTACCTGATTGTCGATCAGAAAATATTCGGGTTGAAAGACGCCCTCGAGACGCAGCCGGCTAAAGGGCGAACGCATCTTTTCCATATCGGGCGCAACCGGCAAAAGGGTGAGTTGGGTGAGATACTGCTCTTCAAGAGACCGCTTAAACTCACCGCGATCCAGCTGCCAAAATCCGAGTGAGAATAACACTGGCAGCATCAACAAAACGAAGAAGCTCATCTTACGTCCAGGTTTGAACCTAGACATTGCTTAACGACACCCAACGAATGCTATACAGTCCGTCTTCAATTTTAGGATTCCCTCATGCTTAAAGTCGTCATCGTTATTTTGTTGCTGTGCGTGATTGCGAGTCTGATGACGGGCCTATTTTTTCTATTCAAGGATACAGAGCAGCCCGGCAGCAAACGACTTTGGTATGCCCTAGGCGTTAGAATAACCTTTGCCACCCTGCTCCTGCTGACCATCGCCTACGGCTTCTATACCGGGGAGCTACGCATGGGCCTTAACGCACCATGGCATGGCAAGGGTGGTGACGCCGTGGGAGAACCCGTGGGCCCAGCCCCCTAGAAGTGAAAAAAAAGGGGCCCTTGGCCCCTTTTTTACAGTTTTTCAAATCCATACCGCATGGGCGCTCTAGGGCCGCCGCCTAGACCACGTAGACGAATATGAATAGGCCTACCCAGACAACATCCACGAAATGCCAGTACCAGCTAGACGCCTCAAACCCGAAACAGTCGTTTTTCGAAAAATGACCTTTAACCGCCCGGACCAGCTGCATAAGCAGCATGAAGGTGCCCAAGGTGACGTGGAAACCGTGGAAGCCCGTTAATATAAAGAACGTTGACCCGTAAATGCCGCTGTCTAAAGTCAGCCCGTACAGCTCATAGGCTTCAATATATTCCTCGACCTGAAGAATCAAGAAGATGATGCCCAAAAGAACCGTCACCGCCAGCCATGAGATGAGCTTCTTACGGTTTTGCTCCTTAATGCCATCATGCGCCATATGCACAGTGACGCTCGACGTCAGCAGGATCACGGTGTTGTAGAACGGCAGGTAGCCCGCCAATCCACCGAGTTCTGTTGGGGCCGCCATGCTCTTAATCGGATCTGTAAACAGCGCGGGGTCCGGGTTCTGAACCACCGGCCAGGTCGCCTGGAAGGTAGGCCAGAGATAGTCACCGATAATGCCTTTTTCGCCTTCGCCACCCAGCCACGGCACCACGAGAACGCGTACGTAAAAGAGCGCACCGAAGAACGCGGCGAAGAACATGACCTCGGAGAAAATGAACCAGCCCATGCCCCAAACGTAGCTCTTATGCACTGAAGCGTTGTTCAGCCCCGCTTCATTCTCAGAGATCACCTTGGTAAACCAGGCATAAAGCACGAAACTAACGATCACGAAGCCAAGTAGGCTTTGCGTCCAATCCGCCACACCCTGGCCGCGAATTGTGTTGAGCGAGTCGGCCATCCCAGTGACGAGAAGCATTAGGCCAAAGGCCAGAAACACGGGGTACCATCCCTGCTCTGGCACGTAATAAATATCCTTATCCACCTCTGTCGAGTTGGCCATCAATCTCCTCCGCTATTAAGAGAACCACTACCCCCCGGCAGCGATATCAGAATCTATCGGCTCCTGACTGGCCGTGCTCGTGGCCGCCATGTCCGCAGGCAGGCCGATCCGCTCCGTCACGTCAAACAGCGCGTAGCTTAAACTTATCGACTGAACATTTCTCGGCAAATCCCGGTCCACGATGAACCTCATGGGCATTTCCATTTCTTCACCTGGCTGGAGTAGCTGCTGCTCGAAGCAAAAACACTCGGTCTTGTGAAAATACTGCGTGGCCGCCACCGGAACCAAGGACGGGATAGCTTGCCCAATCATCGGCCGCGACGTTGGATTCTTAACAAAGAAACTCACCGTCTTGGGCTCGCCAGGATGGACCCGAACCGAGCCCTTGCCCGAACGAAATTCCCAAATCATGCCCTGGTTGGTATTCGTTAAAAAATTGACTCTGACAAGGCGAGACGTATCCGGTTGGGCGCTTGCTTCTTCAAAGACATAGGGCCCACCCGTTTTCCCGTTGAGCCCGGTGATCTCGCAAAACAAGTCGTAAAGCGGCACCAAGGCCACCACGAAGCCGCACATGCCGAGCACTATCAACCCCAGCTTACGCACCGTTTGCTTGATGTTCTTCTGTCGCTCCTCATGGGACGTCATCGTTTCAGCCTCGATCTTCGTTATACATCTTAGCCGTGTACTTCTTCGGCTTTGACTTCAGGTGGATGCGTGAAGGAGTGATAGGGCGCAGGGGACGGCAGCGTCCACTCTAGCCCACGAGCACCTTCCCATCCCCGAGCAGTCGCTGGCTTCCCGCTTCGAATCGCCTTGATCACAACAAAGAGGAAGAACAACTGGGAAAATCCGAAGATAAAAGCCCCGATGCTGGACAGCATGTTGAAGTCCGCAAACTGAAGCGCGTAATCCGGAATTCGACGGGGCATGCCGGCGAGACCCGAAAAGTGTTGGGGGAAGAACGTGACGTTCACCCCGATAAAGGACAACCAAAAATGTAGCTTGCCCAAGGCCTCGTCGTACATCTTCCCGGTCCACTTAGGCAGCCAAAAATAAACTGCGGCAATGATCGAGAACAAAGCGCCGGGGACCAACACATAGTGGAAGTGGGCTACTACGAAGTAAGTATCGTGATACTGATAGTCAGCCGGGGTGATGGCCAACATTAGCCCCGAGAATCCGCCCATGGTAAACAGCACCACAAAGGCGATAGCAAAAAGCATCGGCGTTTCGAAAGTCATGGATCCGCGCCACATGGTCGCAATCCAGTTAAAAACCTTCACCCCGGTCGGAATGGCGATCAGCATCGTGGAATACATAAAGAAGAGCTGGCCGGCCAGGGGCATGCCCACAGTGAACATATGGTGGGCCCAGACGATGAAGGATAAGAACGCAATAGACGCAACCGCGTACACCATTGAGGTATACCCAAAGAGCTGTTTGCGGGCGAAAGCCGGAATGATGTGAGAGATAATCCCGAAAGCCGGCAAAATCATGATGTATACCTCAGGGTGCCCAAAGAACCAGAAGATGTGCTGGAACATGACCGGATCACCACCGCCGGCAGCGTTAAAGAAGCTGGTGCCGAAGTGAATGTCGAACAACATCATGGTCACCGCGCCCGCCAGAACAGGCATCACGGCAATCAGCAGATAGGCGGTAATCAGCCAAGTCCAAACAAACATCGGCATCTTCATGAGCGTCATGCCCGGGGCACGCATGTTCAGAATGGTAGCGATGATGTTGATGCTACCCATGATGGATGAAGCACCCATCAGGTGAACGGCAAAAATAAAGAAGGTTACCGAATCTGGCGCATAGGTCGTCGACAGCGGCGCATAAAACGTCCAGCCAAAGTTCGGACCGCCACCTTCCATGAACAGCGTAGAGATCATGATTCCGAAGGCGAAGGGCAGAATCCAGAAGGACAGGTTGTTCATCCTGGGCAACGCCATATCTGGCGCTCCAACCTGCATAGGAATAAGCCAGTTAGCCAAGCCCACAAAGGCTGGCATGATGGCCCCAAAGACCATGATCAGACCGTGATTGGTGGTCATTTGATTAAAGAATTCAGGCTGGACGAACTGCAGTCCTGGCTGGAACAGCTCGGTGCGGATCACTAGCGCCATGAGTCCGCCGATCAAGAACATGGCAAAACTAAACCACAGGTATAGTGTCCCGATGTCCTTGTGGTTCGTCGTATAGAGCCACCGGAGAAGCCCCTTGGCTGGTCCGTGATCGTGGTGGTCGTGATGGCCTGCGTGTATTACTTCGCTCATGACTATTCCTTACTGACCGTTAGATAAATTCATTACGTCTTGCGGTTGGGACATGTCCCCCGCGTCGTTGCCAAAGGCATGGCGTTGGTAGTGGACGACCGACGCCAGCTGCACTGGATCCAGCTGCTTACCGAATGCCTGCATGGCTGTCCCAGCCACGCCGTTAATAACAAGGCTCAGATGCTCATCCCGAGGTCCGCTTGCAATGGCGGATCCCACAATAGCCGGGAAGGCGGGGGGAATGCCTTCCCCGTTAACCAAGTGACAGCTGGCGCAATAGGTGCCGTACACAGTTTCGCCATTGGCCATCAGCTGTTCATGGGTAAGCGTTTCCGCAAAACTTTCTTCACGTACCAGCTCTGAAGTCACCTTCGACGCGTACCAGGCGTCAAATTCCTGTTCGGGCAAGACCTCAACAACGATGGGCATAAAGCCATGGTCCTTACCGCACAGTTCGGTGCATTGTCCCCGATACACGCCAGGCTCAGGAACCACCGTCCAAAGTTCGTTTAACATCCCCGGCACCGCATCGCGCTTAATGCCAAAATCCGGTACCCACCACGCGTGGATTACGTCTTCTGCCGTCACCAGGAATCTAACCTTCCTGTTGGCTGGAATGCGCAGGGGCTCATCTACCTCTAGCAAGTAGTTATCAGTCTTGACGGACTGATTTGTGATCTGATCCCGTGGCGTCGCCAGATTTGAGAAAAACGAGTAGGTGTCGTTGTAGTCCCCGTCAAGGTACTTGTACTGCCACTTCCACTGATATCCGCGTACTTCAACCAGCATGTCCTCGCCCCCGGTGTCGTACATGGCGACCAAGACCTGGGTGGCTGGGATCGCCATAAGGATGAGGATCAAAGTGGGGATGACCGTCCATGCGATTTCGATACGCGTGTCGTCGTGAAAATTTGCCGGTTCCGCACCTAAAGATTTGCGGTGGTTGAATACGGACCAAAATAGCGCGCCAAAGACGATAATGCCGATCACGACACAGATACCAAGAATAATCATGTGAAGCTCATACACCTGGCGGCTGATCTCCGTCACACCAACTCGCATGTTGAGCTCGTCCGCAAGCGCTGAACCCGAGGCTACAGCCAGCAGAGCTCCTGAGGCGAGGCGTGCAATAAAATTCTTCATTCTGCTTGTCTCTTGTGTCGTCTTTGTTTGTCGTCTTTGTCGAAACCGATTCATTCAATCGATTTGCCAGGTTGTGGCGGGTGAGTCCACTCAAACCCTAGTGACCGGTCGTCATTGATCCCGGTCTTGCGGCCTTGGGTGACTATAAATCCCTTACTCTTCCGCTGAGCACATTGTTCTGGATTCCTGCCACACTAAAGCCACTGCCCCTTTGAGTGCCTCACGCTACCGGTCACAATCGGGCAGGGCAGAGGTCAAAGGCGCCTTATCACCCTAGGGTAAAAATGGCTGTCGTTTGAAGATTCACACAAAGCGACTTGTGTAAATCATGTGAATTATAGCAGCGATGGAGTGGCTGGCAAATCAGAGGGCCAACAATAGTTGGACAGTAACCCCTGGCTAGGCCTTATAGATCGAAATGTCTGAGACAGAGCCTGCCTATCCCTTGCGGCGCCCCAGCGCTAGGCCTTGCGAGGGTTCTTGAGCTGGTCGAGATTGATTAGCTTAACCGGGCTGGCCTTCTCCGCTTCTCTTCCGCTCTTCTCAAAGCGAGCGCGGGGTAATCCAACGCTCGACGATCCTGGCTCGGTGGCTAGCGCCTCCTCATACCCACAGGCCACGCACCGCCGAATAACCGTTTCGGCGTCAACCTCTTCCTCGCTGCCGGGGCCCGTGGGAGAGGTTTCCACAACCATTCGGTCCAGCGCTCTACAGCTCGGACATACGGCGCCTGCAATGAATCTTCTCCTCATGGCTCTAGGGTAAGCAGGTTAGCCAATTTGTTCACGTATTTTTGCAAACGCCAAGTTGGTATCAGGTCGGACTTGGTGCCAAATCGCAAAGCTTTCTGCCGCCTGCTCAATCAACATGCCCAGGCCATCCACTGCCGATATCGCACCTTGATGACTGGCCCAGTGGGCGAATCGCGCGTTGTTCCCGTAGCTCATGTCGTAGCAGTGCCGCCCCCGAACAAGCTCTGGGGCCAGCGTAATGTCGCCGCTGGAGAGGCCAAGCGAAGTGCCGTTGATTACCACATCGGCCTCGCATTCGGCCGCATCCGCCAGGCTGCAAACACTCAGTTTCGCACCGGGCATCAGCGTCGAAAACAGCCCGACCAAGGCCTCAGCCTTATCCACGGTTCGATTGGCGATAATAATCTCCTCTACGCCTCGCGCGAGCAGTGGAACGATCACACCCCTCGTTGCACCGCCGGCACCGAGAATTATCAATCGAGCCCCGTTTAGGGCCCAGCCGTGTCGGGCCTCGAGGTCTCTAACGAGCCCGAGGCCATCGGTATTATGGCCGCTTACCAGGCCGCCCTCACCTCGGGCCAGGGTATTCACCGCACCGGCTTGTTCCGCCAAGTCGTTCAGGCGGCTGGCGTAGGCGTAGGCGTCTACCTTGAACGGAACCGTAACGTTCAACCCCAGGCCGCCCTGTCCAAAGAAAGCATCGGCAGCATCCGAGAATGAGCCTGAACTCACCTCAATTTTTTCATAGTGCAATTTGATCTTCTCCTGGCTGGCGAAGATCGAGTGAATTTCAGGGGAAAGAGAGTGAGAAACGGGGAATCCCATGACGGCATAGTCACGCGACATCAGGATGTCCCCCTCAGGATCTCGCCCTGACTGTCCCGAATAACGCTGGGCCCACTGTACCCGGAGGTCTCGCCAGGCAAGATAAAGTCAACCACACCCGCGAACTGAACCTGAGCGTCTGCCTGTCGCGTGATGGGCGGCCGGCCCGCTCTGTTGAGAGAGGTGGAAATAAAGGGAAAACCGCAGAGTCTGGCCAACCGCCGGGCTTGATCGTGATCCGGGACCCGGCAGGCAACGCCCGTATGGATGCCCCGAACCCATCTTGGGTAACGCGTATCCGGCAGCACCCACGTATTGTGCCCCGGCCAACTCTTTGTAACGCGGTCTATCCGGCATTGCGGCAACTCTGCCAGCTGGTCTTTAAAGTCCGACGCGTCGCCGCCCAACAGCAGCAGGCCCTTTTCCCAAGATCGCTCCTTGATCTCCAGTAACCGGAAGGTTGCCTGCTCGCATAGAGGGTCGCAGGCAAACCCCCAAACGCCCTCTGTCGCATGAGCGATTAGGCCCCCATCGACTAGGATTCGAGCGGCCTGTTGTTCAGGGGTCACTAGGTGAGCGATGCCTGCACAGACGCATTCTGCGCCGCAACTTTCTCCGCATTCGCCTGGCGATCGGCCACCACGGTTTGATGAAGATCCGCATCGGCTATCGCCAGCATTTGTGCCGCAAGATAGCCCGCATTTTTTGCTCCGGCCTTGCCGACCGCAACGGTGGCCACGGGCACCCCGCCAGGCATTTGGACCGTGGACAGCAGCGCATCCATGCCCTGGAGCGGACCGCTATCAATAGGCACACCAATTACCGGGCGCTGGGTATGGGCTGCGGTAGCGCCTGCCAGATGAGCAGCCATGCCGGCAGCGCAGATGAATATGCGGCAGCCCCGTTTTTCCGCATCCATAATATATTCCTGCGTCGCAGCAGGTGTTCTGTGAGCGCTAGACACGCGAACCTCAAAATCGACGCCCAAGGCCGCCAACGTTTCCGTACAGGTTTTCATAACCCCCCAATCCGACTCTGAACCCATTA
>CENU01073765.1_pt1 | contig 19594 bp, 17 predicted proteins | sample 361331 | NCBI WGS metagenome assembly CENU01 (sample SAMEA2619766, study PRJEB7988) | marine metagenome | isolation source: saline water (ENVO:00002010), including | reverse complement strand
TTTTTTTTGCCAGTATATAATCTTTTTTTCCATTTAGGTTGAGGTTAAAAATTGTTACTTTTCTAAAATTGGCAGGTGAGGTGATTGATTTCATGGCAGAAAATTTTTTTGCTGCAGTAGAGCTAGGTGGTACCAAATGTATAGCGGGCATTGGAGATGGAATAACAATAGTTGATGAAGTCACTATTCCAACAAGATCGCCTGAGGAAACGGTAGGAACGCTCATAAACTTCATCAATCAGTCAAAGAGAACATTTGGTGGGATAAGAGGACTTGGGATAGCATCATTCGGTCCTATTGATCTAAACCTCCATTCAGCAGATTTTGGTTGCATTCAAAACTCTCCCAAGAAACATTGGGAGGGATTTAACCTCCAACAAGCTTTTTCTGTCATGGACTGTCCGACCGCTATTGATACGGATGTCAACGCAGCCTGCCTTGCCGAGGCGTATATCGGCGCCGGTAGAGATTCAAAAAATGTCGTCTATACCACGATTGGGACTGGCATAGGCGTGGGCATTGTTGCTGATGGGGTTGTTTTCAGCGGGAAAACTCATCCAGAGATTGGACACATTTCTGTGCACCAAGAGGCATATTGCGATCCATTTGAAGGTTTATGCCCATACCATCGCAATTGTCTCGAAGGTCTGGCGAGCGGTCCAGCTATTTTGGCTCGATGGGGACAGTCGCTATCCGATCTTCCAGTCGAGCATCCAGCACATGTCCTGGAGGCTGGGTATCTGGCACAGTTGGTAAAAATGCTAACACTAAGCTTTTCACCAGATAAAATAATTCTTGGTGGTGGGGTGATGATGACTCCTGGGTTAATAGAATTAGTGCGACTGAAAACGCTTGAGGCACTGAATGGCTATATTTCTGACCTACTCACGCTTGATGAGATGCTTTCCCTAATTAAAGCTCCTGAGCTTGGAAACAAATCGGGATTGCTAGGTGCTATGATTAAAATAAAAAATATAGTTCTTGGGGAAGATTTTAATGTAAGCGCCACAAGGCCGGTTGATGCCTAATTTTTAGTAATCTCCTTTATGCAGCAACAGACTGTTAGAGGAAGTTTCAAGAACAGAATGTCTGCTTAAGTTCGTAGAGCGCAAAATCAAAAGCGCTTTAACGAGGTGTATTAATGTATCGGCGAGAGTTATATAGTGTTCCTTGTTTGTTTTAATAAAATTGACTTGACTTCCATTAAAATCATAAAAAATCCTACCGCTTTATTTCAAGTATTATCTCCCCTGTATCCGCCATTTTACGTGCTGTGCGTGTAATATTTTTCTGAGCTAGTTCAATATCTGAGGCCCTTAGATCACCTAACATATCCATATCATCGCTGAGCCTTTTCTTTGCTCGTTTCGACATGTTCTTGTAAAGTTTATCCTGAACAGTTTTACTCGAACTTTTGAGGGCAACTGCTAGCTGATCATTGGGCGTTTTTTGCAAAATTTTTTGGATCGACCGATCATCAATTTTAGCCAAAGAATCAAATAGAAACATATTTTCTTGAATTTCAATAGCAAGTTTTTCGTCTTTCTCAGCAATATCTCCGATAATTGTATTGGCCATATTCATTTTCATCAGGCTCATTATCTTGGCCGCGGTCTCAACGCCACCGAGGGGCGTTGGTTGTCTTTGTCCCTTGATAAAAGTATTTTTCTTCATTGCGCCTCTTTAAATTTGAATCTCGCTAGTCATAGATCGTGCTTTTAAATTTGTGTCTTTGATAAGGCAGAGAAAATCCAATAAACACCAGGTCCTAATATGCTATAAACTTTGTCATATGTTGGCAGACTCATTCAGAATTTACAAAGAAATGACACAATGTTTAATATACATTTAAAGATTTTTCTTCTACCCAAGAGTTGACATCTCCCGCAAAATCTTTTGCTATAGCTCGTGCTGTCATTTTGGCAGACATCATTACACTTGGGGTGCCCGCGCCCGGCTGAGCGTTTGCCCCAACTAAATAAAGATTTTCGATATCTTCGGACCTATTATGGGGTCGGAAAAATGCAGATTGTGTTAATTTCGGCTCAACTCCAAAACTATTGCCGATATAACTATTAAGCGTGTTCTCAAAATAGTCTGGGGTAATGAATTCGCTGTGAACCAGGTTTGCCATCAAGTCTGGTATGTACCCCTCCTCGTCTAGGAATAACAGAACTGTATCAGTTAATTTGGGTCCCTCATTATCCCAATCAATGTTGCTTTGATTGTTTGGCACTGGGATTAGTGTGTATGCAGCATGATGGTTTTCAGGGGCAAGAGATGGGTCTGTAATTGTAGGGATGTGCAGGTATTGGCTGAAGTCTTGTGCTAAAATCTTGGTCTTAAAAATATCGCTCAATAGTTCCCTGTAGCGGGGGCCTAGAATAATATTGTGGTGCCTGAGATCCAATGGTTGCGTTGCTTTGAATCCAAAGTAAATTACGACAAGTGACATAGAATAACTCATCCGCTGAATTTTCCAATTATTATTCCATCTTCTATGCTTGCGTTCGATGAGCTTCATATAAGTATTTGCGTAATCGGCGTTGCTTACAATAATTTCAGCGAACAAGTTTTCTCCATTCTTTAACTTTAGGCCAGTCACTCGTGGCTTAGAAAAAATACTGTCTCTTTTGTCTACCTTAATACTCGCAACTTCCGTATTAAAGCGAATACATCCGCCTAATTCCTCGAATTTTTTGACCATCCCGTTGACTAATTTTCCTGTTCCGCCCATTACATAATGGACTCCCCAGGTTTTTTCTACAAAATGAATCATTGCATAGATTGCTGGGACCGAAAAGGGGTTCCCTCCGATTAACAATGTCTCAAAGCTAAAAACCTGACGGAGTTTTTCGTTGGAAAAATATTTGCTTGTAAAGGAAAATAAGTTTCGTACTGCATCCAGTTTTAGGAGATCTGGCAAAACTTTAAGCATCGTTTTGGTGTCTTCAAAAAAGGTGTAGCCTAATTCCAGAAACCCTCGTTTGAAAATTGCTTCTGCAGCCTCATGGAAAAGCTCGTAACCCTTTAAATCTTCGGGTGCAATCTCTTTAATTTGAGCCAGCGTGTTATTCCTATCTCCATCATAATCAAAGTGAGTTTTATCATCAAAGTAGATTCTGTAAAAAGGTGCTATCGGCACAATAGTTACATATCTGGAAGTTTCACTCCGCGTTGCTGTTTTGGCTAAGAGACGTTCACAAGATGGAAAATCGGGGTTATTCAAATTATGTTTCCCTCGTTTGAGTTCGAATAGCTCCTCAATAAAATGGGGAACTGTAATTACAGTCGGCCCCATGTCGAACACAAATCCTTTTGTTTTTTTAACATAAGCTCGCCCGCCTGGTGCATCAAGTTTCTCGACGATCGTCGTATCAAATCCGAGACTTTGAAGACGTATGCCGAGAGATAAACCGCCAAATCCGGCGCCAATGACCAACGCGCGATTATGTCCATTTTCCATATGATTTATTCCCGAGTTTACTACCCCCGATTCTATCTCAGATTTGTGACAATTTCTCGGACTTTAAAAATTACTATATTAGGGAACGATACACTAATCACTTGCTAAGTAAGATACTAATCTTCTATGATATTAAGGCACCGATTTGTTCAGCTTGCGGGTGCTTTATAAATTCTGCTAAAAAGATGTTGGCACCTGTTAGATTTAACCCCCTTCTTTAAGCAGCAATCTAGATCAATGGTGATCATCTGAGATTCTGGCTCTCAAAAATATAGCCATCAGATTTCCCCATTTTATTCGGGATGAGGCGTGCATTAGTCACGATTTATCTGTAAGGCGATAAGGTAATTTTCACATTTTCACTAAGAAACTGAAGAAAAAATGTCAATAGGAGCGCAATAGAATGAAATTTGAGACAAAGGTTATTCACTCTGGATTTAACGATGACCCTTCCACTAATGCGGTGGCAGTGCCGATTTACCAGACAACTTCATTTAGCTTCAGAGATACACAACATGGAGCCGATTTATTTAATCTTGCTGAACCCGGTAATATATACTCGAGGATAATGAATCCTACCTGTGACGTGCTAGAGCAGCGTATAGCCGCTGCTGAAGGTGGCATGGGAGCACTCTGCATGTCATCAGGGATGGCGGCAATTGCAGCGTCAATAACTAACCTTTGCAAGGCTGGAGATAACATCGTTAGTGTCAGCCAACTGTATGGTGGCACTTATAATCTTTTTGCCCATACTTTTCCACAGCAAGGTATCGAAGTAAGAATGGCTCCAGGGGACAATATTACCGCACTTGAAGCCCTAATTGATGACAACACAAAGGGTATCTTTTGCGAATCAATTGGAAATCCTGCCGGTAATATCGTTGATATCGCTGCTTTGGCTGCGATGGCTCATCGAAATGAAATACCTCTTTTAGTAGACAATACGGTGGCGACACCCTATTTTTGTAAGCCTTTTGAGTTTGGTGCAGATGTTGTGATTCACTCCTTGACCAAGTACATTGGTGGTCATGGGACGACGATAGGTGGAATTCTTGTTGATTCAGGAAAATTTAAATGGCGTGATAATCCGCGTTTCCCGCAATTTAATGTTCCTGATCCGTCTTACCATGGTGTGGTCTATGTGGATGCACTAGATGCTCCATACATCGGCAGGGCGCGAGTAGTCAGCCTCCGGAATATGGGTGCTGCGCTGTCCCCGTTTAATGCATTTCAAATTCTTCAAGGTCTCGAGACATTGCCATTAAGAATGGAGCGACATGCTGATAACGCATTAGCGGTTGCCAAATATTTAGCTGCACATTCTGCAGTAAGCTGGGTAAATTATGCTGGTCTACCGGATGATAAGTATTATGATCTAAGTATCAGAATAAGTAGCGGTAAACCATCATCTATCGTTAGTTTTGGCATCGCCGGTGGGGAGACAGCTGGAGGTACTTTTATCGACTCACTACAGTTGATCAAGCGACTCGTTAATATTGGCGATGCTAAGACACTTGCTTGTCATCCAGCAACAACAACTCATCGTCAACTAAGTGACGAGGAGATGATTCTTGCCGGTGTAAGTAAGGATTTAGTAAGACTCTCCGTTGGTATTGAGCATATCGACGATATCATAGGGGATATTGATCGTGCTCTAAATATTGCTTCAGCCAATGATGGCTAAATAATCTCGCTAATATGAGCTTAGTATTTTGCATCGCTTTTAAAGGATTTCGCTGGTTAAAGAGAATACTTTGTCCATAGACAGGCTAAAAAAGAGATCGATGTTGCCCGCCATCAATTACTATGTTTTGCCCGACGATATAGCGAGATAGCGGGCTGCAGAGCAATGCCGCCATGGGTGCCATATCATCTGCGATTCCAGCAAAGCCAGCTGGTATAGTGTTGTATTTACTGAAATGTTCTGCCACTGAGTCTGGATCTGGGTTAATATTGAAGGCTTTAGCATAAGCTTCTGTGTTCTCCAGAGATCCCTCTGTAGCAAACATTCCGGGAAGAATATTATTGATGTTTACTCCATATTGGGCTATTTCCCGAGATACGCTCGCCGTAAAATTTATTAAGGCGGACCGGGCGGGTCCTGACATCAGTCGCCAAACCAAGGGGTTTTTCGCAGAAAAAGTTGCAATATTTACAATTCTACCCCACTTTTTCCTTTTCATAACCGGTATGTAATGTCGCATGATCTCAATTGGTCCAATGAGGGCTGTTTCGATTGAGTCTCGCCACATTTGCGGGGTCACATCTAGAAAATTCCCATTCGGTGGAGGAGGTTTTATGGTTATTGATAAAATATCTGGGTTCGGGCATGTAGAAAAAAGGATATGTCGGCCATCTTCAGTAGATGAGTCAGCAACGATTGGTGTAACTTTTACCCGATACTTACTTGATATTTCATCAGCGGCCTTTACGAGTCTTTCTTCTCTGCGAGCGGAAATATACAATTCTACACCGGCTTCCGCAAGCCTTTCGGCAGTTGCTCGGCCCATGCCGGCACTACCTCCAGCCATGATAGCTGTTTTCCCTGCGATTTGAAGATCCATGAAGTTTTCCTTTTAGTGTGTTCAATGCACTGAGAAGAAAATAGAGTTCCGTTATGATCCTTTATGCTTTGTCTTTAAAACGAATTCTTTCAGAAGATAGATTTGAATCATTTTATTTACGTAGTTTTAACTCACACGTTCATCCTACTTAAGTACAGATTTAATGTATATCAGTGCCATGTTAAGTCTCTCTTATTGCGATGCTTTTACTGAATAAATGTGCTCACATTTTACTAACAGCTATAAATCAATCTAATTTTCTAATTCGATGTAAAACCGATAGTTTTTGTTTTTCGGACATTTTGCTCCAATCTCTAATTTCTTTGATTGTTCTTTTACAGCTGCTACATATCTCCAATTCTGGATTATAGTCGCATTGTTTTATGCAGGGAGAGTTTGAATTCAAACCTTGTTGTTCTTTGGAGTACATAGTTTTACTCATTGACTGATCCTCAGTCGAAAAAAGTTTTCGTATGGACAGAAAAAAAACGTAAAAGTGAGTGCAAAGAAGTCAGGAGGGTGATCAAAATCATATCAGTACGTCTCCGGTAAGCCATTTAAAATAAAGCGCTCTGTAGATTCAAAAGATCAATCATAATTATTCTGAGTATTAATTTTGTGATGGGAGTTCCTAAAAAAAAATCCCCTCATTTATAATTTACGGCGTGTATTTCTGATCAATATATACCATTAGTTTTATTGACGAATTTTAATTCGTCCGAGCCTTGTGAATTGCTTTTTTCTTGCTAAGAGCTTCTGGTATCACCAAATCTTTTTTCATAGTGTAATAGCTTTTCACTCAGGCTAATCAGTTCGGATTGAGCTTTACTTTTGCTGAATTCCGATGCGTCTGCTATCTCTCGCATTAGTATCAATTGGTTTTTTAACGACCGCAAGTCTCTATTAAGATTCTCAATTTGTTCTTCCAAGTCCGGGATTGATTTTTTGCTTTCGTTTAAATTAAGGATTTCGACTGTATTGAGTTGTTTTATTAAATCACTGAGGCGTATTCCTTTTGGTTTAAATGAGTCTCTCCAAGGTATCCGATCTGGCAATAAATTATATTGCATCCTTTGACGACGAAATCTAAATGATTCAAAAAGGGGGACATAAGGCTCCCACTTTGGATCCTCCTCAGCATAAAATTCACTCATATTGATATATGCACTCAAAGGTCGTGTCAAATCACAATCATGACTGCAATAATCTGGCAACATGAGGAATACATTACCCCAATGAGCGGGATGATCAACAGCTAATACGGAGTAACAGTTTTTGCAACATAGTCTAGTAGAAGCACCACCGGCACGTAGTTTTAAACCTTTGATGTTTTCCTTTCCCTCTACAGTTAATATATCTGACTTAAAATAAAAAAGTCTTGGCAGAGATACGGGGGAAACACCGCCTTTTAAGTGTGCGTACTGAGCGAATTGACGGCAGTCATTGCATCCACACCGGACGTAACAGCTTGCTTGGTTATTAGCAACAGTTATTGAACAAGCGCCACATAGACAGCGTATGGTGCCTGATGTCTCAGATCGTTGTTCAGAGTTCGGCTGCGTCATAATCTCAAGATCATTTAAATCATAACCTTACACTTTCTCCTTTTGTACGGGGTATTGTAATTCCTACAGGGTTCATTATGCACCTAGATTTGTTGATTGGATATCCCAATAAATCAGAGAAAAATACCGGTTTGGTCATTTTCAAAAAAAAAATTTGTAAATAGCGATTTGACGTCTTAATTTTAAAATGCTAACCATATTATTGTGACATGCCAAAGCTTGCTCCCTATTGGCTTGAAAGTTCGTACCAAGTTTCTTGAAAAACGAGCAACTTGTCGTACTTTGAGTTAATAATAATTTCTATAATCGACAGAATATTAAAGAACAAAATTCCAGACGCTGATCTAAGTGGTCGGTGAAAGACAGCGAGTGATTTAGTGTAAATAACAACCTTTTTGTTTTACGAAATTTTATTGGTAATACTTGTAGCCGTCTTTGGGGCGAAAACCACAAAGGTGTTGTAGAGCTACCAGCTGTTTTTGTGTCTAATTAAAATGACTAAGTTTGTTGCTTGCCTTTAGACATTGTGTTGAACCGCTGATTGAATTTAGCCACGCGACCCTCTGCTTTTGCGACTTGCTGTGCTCCCGTATAAAATGGGTGGGAAGCTGATGAAGTGTCAACTGTGAAATAAGGGTATGTTTTACCATCTTTCCAATCTATAGTTTGGCTGGTGCTTAGAGTTGAGCCAATAATAAAATATTCATCAACACTAGTGTCATGGAAGACCACGTCTCTGTACTTAGGATGGATTTCGGGTTTCATTGTTCGTTCACCGTGATAAATTTATGGGGTAGGTTGGTATGATTGAGCTACGCATCTTAGCGAAGATTAGCACTGCGAGTGTTTCATTCTCTTGAGATCGCGGTTTATTTTTCATGGCATGAGCAGTGTGAATTTTTACAAATTTGATAATTCTTGTAATGTGCAGTGGCGACAAACACAGATCCAAGCACTGTCAATCCTTTTTCCCCAGCCTCACTAAGAATCGCCTCTCCTAAAATAACTGCAACTATAAGACAAACTAATCCAAATAATGCTATCGGAACGGCTACAATAGTTTTGTGAATAGTGTACCCTTTAATGAGCGCAAATAAACTTATCGGGAACGCCACCAACAGAATAAGTGCATGGACAAACTCGTTGTCCAGTGCAAAAGGGAAAAACCCATAAGCAAGTATGGCAAAGGAAGGAGTCAGAAAACAGTGCGCAACACATGCCAGGGATAACATTATTGCTAGCTTGTCTGACATTACCGGTATATTTTTCATATTTTATGTAAAACACCTAAAGATAATAATTAAAAACGTCACAGCCTATCCACTTTATTCGGGTGAGTATGCTAACGGTTAAAGTCCGAGTTGTGAAGTTATATGTTAATTATTAAACCAAGCCCTTTCTTAAAGCGCGATCGACAGAAGGCTTGCTAATGTTTAAAGATTTATTAATCCTCTTGTTACAATTAAACAAATGTCAAAAATATTGGACTATACACTTTTGTATTATTGTTTTGATTATTTCGAGTATTGGTAAATTTTGTTTGTGGGGGGAGTTCTCCCAGCTGGTAACGCGCAGTAATTAGTAAGTTGACAGTAAATAACCAGTGATACCAATCGGAGCGTTTTAGATCTGCTCTTTGAGCCAAATTAAATTTCTCGACCTTTTGATGTGTTATCCTCAGTTACTGTTTAAGCTGTAGAGATGCAAAAAATATTTTTAAAGACTTTTAAAATGGTGTTTAGTTGCAAAATTTAGATTGGATAATTATCTTTGTGTATTTGTTGTGTATGTTCTCCATCGCCCTGATCACTGGGCGAGGCCAAAAGTCGTCGTCTGATTATTTTCTGGCAGGAAGGAAGTTTTCGTCTAGGTCCCTTGCAGCATCTACACTTGCTACGCAATGTTCAACAAATAGCTTGCTTGGAGCACCAGCCTTCGTGGGTTTTTCACTAGGAGGTGGATTGATATGGTTGCAGTACGAGTTAGCAGTTCCAATTGCTATGTTAATATTGCTTTATATATTGGGTCCAGCTAGGCGTCAAGGAGTGACCTCGATTTATGAGGTGGTCGAAAACAATATTGGCAGAAGGAGTCGGCTGACGGCGGCTGGATGTTTCTTGTTTTTTCGATCAATTGCCACTGGCGTCACTGTCTACGGAAGCTCACTAATTCTATCTTTTCTTCTTGAGATAGACCTTTGGCTGGCCGTGTTTATTTTAATGGGTCTCACTATTTTTTATGACCTCTTGGGGGGACTGTCCGCAATTATTATGAGCGATGTCGTACAGTTGTTTCTTCTTACAACTGCCGTTGTTTTTGCTTTAGCTATTTTAGGCGATGCTATTGCTTGGGATTTTTTTTTGACAGCCAGGAGTGAGACATTATCTAACGATTGGGGTTTTTCGGGCAACGATTATGGTTTTTGGCCAATGCTGTTTGGGGGTGTTTTTTTGTATGCTGCCTATTACGGTGGTGACCAAAGTCAATCTCAACGAATTTTGGCTTCTAGATCGGAAGAGGAGACAAAGCAGGTTCTGATGCTTAATGGGATTTTTAGATTTCCTCTAGTACTTCTTTACTGTCTAATGGGTCTTGGGCTCGCTTCACTCGCCCAACTAGATAAGGAATTTATACCCTCTCTTCCATTAATGGTCGACGGGACACCCAATTACAATTTAGTTTTCCCTGTTTTTATATTGAATTACTTCTCCCCAGGTTTCGTAGGACTGGTTTTAGTTGGGCTTATAGCTGCCGCAATGTCGTCAATTGATTCGTCCATAAATAGCTTAGCTGCTGTTACTGTCGAGGATTTCATTAAGCCATATCTACAGAGTGAAGTCACATCAGAAACCCTATTAAGTTATGGTCGAGTGTCTACGTTTTTTTGGGGCTGCGCGTCTGTAGTGTTTTCGTTTCAAGTGCCCTCGATCGCACCCACGGTACTGGAAGCGGTGAATAAAATTGGATCTATGGTTAATGGTCCGCTCTTTGCACTAATTTGCATCGCGACGCTCATTACTGAAGTTGACGAAGCAAGTGCTCTAGTAGGGTTCTGGATAGGAGCCTTATCGAATCTTGCCCTTGCTGTTTTTTTGCCCGAAGTGTCGTGGCTATGGTGGAACGTTTCTGGTTTTTTAATCTCGGCACTTGTATTCGTCATAATTTCTAAAGGTAGGGGTAGGGGTGTTATGGTTGTCTTCAATGTTAGTGGTGATTCAGTTAGTGGAGGTTTTTTAAAACGAGAGCACAAAAATATTTTTAATCGCCAATATAAATTGTTGCTTTTGAGCATGTTCGTAATAATTTTTTCTGTATGTTGGTACTTAGATAAATTGTAACTCTTGGTACATCAGTTGGAACCTGATGGGTGCATATAAATTTAAGTGCCAAATTTTGGTCCTCAAAGTAAGATTTTTAATAAATTATTAAATTGTTTGTTTTTCCAGCGACATCCATACATGCAAAGATAATATGCTTCTATATGGCCTGAATAGCTCAATTACACTTTCTTGATTCTTTCGCGATCCATCAAATGCTCTTTCTGCCCCTTTTTTGAGAGCGGAATCATTCCATGACCATATGTCTAAGTTCCGTTGATAAAAAAGTAGAAGCATTTCTGCAGACCACTCGCCAAATCCCCAAAAGCTGCTCACTAGCTTTTTTATTTCTTGCGGCGAGAGGTTCTTCACTTTGAAAATGTTGATTTCATCCTTAATAAACGACAACCGAAGCTCTTGAATCGCCCTGACTTTATTTCGCGACAGCCCACATTGCCTCAGCTTTGAGTAGTGTTCTCCATTACATAGATCCTTTAGCTCAAGGCCACCGTTGCACTGGTGTAAAACTCGATTCCATATTGCTATGGCTGATCTTGTTGATAATTGCTGTGAAACAACCTGGCGACACATGAATGTAAACAAATCTGGATATTGCGTTTGTTTGAGAGTGAGAATCCCATTCTTTGTTACAGCGCTATGAAAAGTTTTGAAGGGTTCTGATCGCTTTAAAATGTATCTATGTATATTTTGCCAGCATGGGTCAGTCATGGTACAGATAAGTGATGATTAATTTGAAAAGCATTATAGTAGGGGATTGGTGAGATATCTGAAATAAATAACGCATATTGATGCAGGAATTGTGTCCATATTATTCACACGTATGATTTTGCTGTAAATGGTTAACATCTCCGAAATACGCACCTTTTTAAATGTCAGGCAAAGCATTTTAAGGTCTTTTAGGTGGTTATTGAGAGGGCTAAAACTAGTGCGCATTTAATGAATAATCGTGATAAAAGCTCTGTATATATAAGCACTATATCCCATAAAATATCGTTAAATTTTAATAAAAAATGCCTGGCAAAATACAAGATGTTTGTGACATGCTACTTTTAAAGTTTTGAAACGGGAGTTTTGCTAATTATGGGCCTTACATTAAGGCATGAGATCTTTTGGAGGTCTTTTCGAAGACCAGCGTGGCCGTCAGTGTTTTCATGGTAGGAAACGCTCTTTTTAAAGCATGAAGATAATTTAGATGTTATTAAGCATGTTAATCTACACAGAAGCTTCGTTGATATGCGGCTATTGTGGTTGATAACCCTCTTGCACTTATTTTACGCATGGGATTATTTCTTATTTTTATTGGAGCAGCCTTGACTGAGGTTTGAAAGAAAAATGGAAAAAACTTATATTTCAGCTGAAAAATTGCTTAGTCACTCATATAAATTAGCATGGCAGGTATATCGGAGTGGATATCGCCCAAATTATATTATTGGGGTTTGGAGGGGCGGTGCTCCCGTGGGTATAGCAGTTCAGGAACTCCTTGATGTACTTGGTGTCGAGTCTGACCATATTGCAATTCGAACCTCGTCATACACAGGTATCGGAGAACGTAATCGCACAATTAAGGTGCATGGATTAAGCTATGTGATTCGTCAGCTAGAATCAGAGGATTCACTATTGATGGTGGACGATGTTTATGATACTGGGTTATCGATACAACAAGCTATTTTAGATTTAAAGCGCGCATGTAAAAAGAATACGCCACAAATTCGGGTTGCAACGCCATTTTTTAAACCCAAAAAGAATCTTACTGATAAGTCCCCTGACTTCTACATTGAGGAAATAGATAATTGGCTTGTTTTTCCGCATGAGCTACATGGATTATCAGTGGACGAGATTAGGGCGAATAAACCTGTGCTTGCGGGTTTAATCGATGAAATCGCATCTACTATTAAGCACAACGAAAAAAGATAGTAAATTGAGATTAAAAGAAAAAGGCCAACTTAAACTAGAATACAACTAGGTAGTGATAGCCTCGATAACAATAATTACCGTCTTTTTGAATACGAAAAAAAATCGGACGACATTAGACATTTAAGCGAGCATCGTCCTTTTGTAATTGACTAAAAGCTAATTCCTCATAAAATTTTGAACAAGAATACGATGATTTTTAGTTCTTTCGACTTTGCGGTACTACCCTTCATAAGCCTACATCTAAACAACAAAAAGGCATAGTAAGACTCATGCTTGACTTTCTGTGCCGATCCAGCTGGTTCTTCCTCAAGATTTTTTTCATATCAGTCATATCGGCTCTATCAATATCTCCAGGGGACATGAAACGAACATTCACCTCAGGGGTTAGCAAATTTAGAATTCGCCATAAAACAACTGCCAGCATAAAAAAGCTTTCGTCTGTGTGTTAGTTTTACCTATAACTTTGATTGGTTACTTAGCAAATCCGTGTTAATTTAAAAGACGGCTAATTTAAATTAAATAAAAAATTATTGTTTGGAGGTTTCATATGAAATTTAAAAGTCTTTTCTTACTGGTGACCTCGACCATCACGTTGGCTTGTACCGCCGCAACAGTAAATAAAGAGAAATATTTTGAAAAAACGGAGAACAATAAAAGTGGTTATACAAAAGATATCTCGAAATCCGATCTCGGTTATTGGTCCATAAAGGATTGCAAATTATTAAGTGATGGCGTGGGTGAAATGGTTGGAATCACCGGGTACCTCTTGGAAGAGTCCAGTCAAATGAGAGACTCAGGTAATGATAAGGGTAGTGATGAGATGTTTGAAGTAGCTGAGAGAACATCAGCTGTCTCGGCGAATCTCGCCACAACATTTTCTGCTTTTTGTAAATAAAACTCGGTAATACAGATGATTAATAGTGCTCAAAGTTGCGCGATTTGAATTCCACTTAAACGGAAGCATAGTTGGCTCACTTCGGCTTCTCTAATCATGGGTATGGTGACCCACACCCACCCGCTTAACCCCTCTCATCGTTCAAAAGTATTAAGTTAGAGGAGATGTTTTGCTCAGTAATTTTACGATGGTTCAGAGGAGGATGGGGACAAAACGAAGCTTAAAATTATTGCGGTTATACCTGACGTTGCTGGAGCTGAGTTGAAAATATTCTGTATGATTAGGGGGCTCCTCTCAAGAACATCAGGCACCATACTTATGCCAAGCCCCAAACCTAACGACACTGCTATGATCATTACCTGTCTTCGATCAAGTTGAAGGCTTGCAAGTATCTTTATCCCAGTAGCCGCTACTGTGCCAAACATTATAAGTACTGCGCCGCCAAGTACGGGTTTGGGTATTTGCTGTAAAATTTCTCCCAAGCCTTGAAATAAGCCGATTAAAATGAGGATGATCGCAACGTACATGCCTATATAACGACTTGCGATACCTGTGAGTTGAATAATTCCGGTATTTTGGCTAAATGTTGTATTGGGAAAAGTGTTAAGTAAAGCCGCAATCATAGAACTCACACCGTCCCCTAAAACTCCCCCTTTTACCCGCTTGATATAGGTTGGTCCCTCAATGGGTTGCTGAGAAACCACACAGTTAGCAGTAATGTCGCCAGTAGTTTCCACTGAAGTGATCACAAAGAGGAATATAAGTGGAATAAAAAAACTTAAATCGAAGTGAAAACCATATCTTAAAGGATGGGGGAGAGCAATAACTGAACTAGTTGACAAATCTGAAATATTCAACTGACCCATCAACATAGCGGCCACAATACCGCTTACCAAGCCAATCACTATTGAAGACAGCCTGACCCAATTGTTACTGACATTATTCATTACAATTATTACTGCAATAACGAATAAACCCAATAAGAGGTTTATGGGATCACCAAAGTTTTCAGCATCTGACCCTCCAGCGAGGTCAGTCACTCCTACTTTAATCAAACTCATACCAAGGCTAGTGATCACAACCCCTGTCACTAATGGAGTAACTGCGTGTTTGATATGTGGGATAACTTGACTGAGACCTATTTGTACAAAAGACCCTATAAAACATATAGTTACTATTAAAGCCATTATATCATCTTCATTTCCACCTGCATCTTTTACGAAGAAACCTGCGCTTAAAATTACGCTTAAAAAGGTAAAACTAGTACCTTGAATACAGATCATGCCAGCACCAATACCAAACGGCTGATAGGCTTGAATAAAAGTACCTAACCCAGAGGATATGAGTGCCATGCTTATAAGATAGGGCACTTCTGCTTCTAGTCCAAGTGTGCCACCAATAACTAGGGTGGGGGTGACGATGGCAACAAAGGAGGCAAGTAAATGCTGAATTGCTGCAAGAAGAGACTCTAATAAAGGCGGTTTATCCTCAAGCTCATACACAAGTTCTGACTGCTGGTTGTTTTGCAATCGATAATCTCCGTTCCTAGACTAAATTTTTCTCGATATCGAGCCGGGTTGATCTTTTCACTTAGGTTTTGGGAACCAGATCATAGTAAGTTACAACATTATAATAAAAACGTGAAATAAGATCTGAAGAGTTGAACCGATTGAGCCGAGAGTAGTTGACAACGTTAATAGTCTGTCACCCGCTGTCGATTCAACTTCTAACAGTGCCGTTGTGTAGCCATCTAAAATACCTCCGCCAATCAAGGAGATATTCAAAAAGAAAAATCATACGAACACGCAAAAAATGGATAGAGAGATTTTTGCAATATTTCTGACTGTGTCTCCGCGATTTACAGAAATCCTAATACCATTTGCCAAATTGAATGCCATTCAAGTAAATATAGTCATGCATAAAAAGTAGATGGCATTTTGAGTAAACGCTAAGTGCATTGAGCTGATTAATTCATATTCTGTCATGATGTTCTCTCTGTCGCCATTGGCGTTGATTTTGACTTTGTTAGGTATTGTGTCTCAAGGTAATTGATTATGTTATTCGAGAGCAATAGCTATTGAGATTATTTTTGTTTGATAAAGCAAAGTGATCTCCCCATGTCATCCTCTGAATTATTCAGGGTTGGGTGCATTATTCAGGCTGTTATGGCTGTAAAGTAGATATCAATTACAAACTTGAAATTGAGATGCCCGGCGCTTGGAAGTTTGTAGTATTTATGTTTAGTTATTAAGGCTTACAGTATCATAATACTAGACTTATTCTGCTTATCTAAAAAACCAGTATCTTTTTTTCATATAGTTTCTCTATCAACTTAACTGACTCTTAGGAGAAACAACATGATGAATATTCGTAAAAAATATTTAACCTCTTTATCTTTATCACTCGCACTACTACTAGCTCCAATAACAGGGTATTCAAATCATGACAACAACAGTTATGATTGCTCCTGGATTACATTAAACCTTGATTGCACCAGACACGAAGATGAAAAATATAAAGAAGCAGGTCAAAAAGTGGTAGCAATCATTTTTGGAGCTGGGTTGATCAAGTTAGCATATGACCGTATCGTGGGCTTGGAGAGACAAGAAATGTCTCTGAAACTTCAGGAATATTCATCCGGTAAGGGATGGAGATTAAATGAAACAGAGTCACCAATAAGAGTATCTTTGTTACCTAAAAAGAACGATTACGCTAATCCATATCAAGAAAACAATACTAACATGTCTTATAACTTCGGAAAAAAAGATCGGACGATCTTGTCTGTTAATTATGATTTCTGATATAGATTAGGTAATTATTCTGTTGTTCTCAGCACTCTAGTCGTTGCTTAAAAAACGAATAGAGTTACAAGTATGAGTAGTAGGAGTTTTTTCATAACATAAATGGAGAGTAATTAAAAAGTTAATTGTAGTGTGAGCATTAGCGAGGTTTGAAAAAAATTAGAAAGAAAAATGCAACAGAGTTTGGAGACGCCTAGCCTCAAATGAAAAATAGAATGAGGGCATAAGTAACGATATTTATGGCATTTATCGAGTAGATATCTAGCAATTGCCTATGAATTAATTCCAAATTATGGTTTTGGGGGTAGCAAGGTTGTAGATTACTAGATTTAATGAAAGGTGAAGCGAGATGTGAGAAAAAGAATTTGCAGAGAGAGGTGTAGGTGACGAGGTAGGAGAAAACACAACCCAGGCAACAGGGCTCCTTTTGATATTCTAATGCTTTGATTTAGCATGGCGGCTTGAGGGACACACTTTGCAACAAAATTAACCGTAATTACTACTAGGAAGTGTTTGTGGTGCCTACTACTGTTAGGGGATCTTAAATAAAAGTCAACTAAGTCAGATTCTCAGCAATCGTTAGATTGTGCTCGGTCTCAATAATATTTCTCTGTTTCGTTTTTCTTTAGCGCTGTGGCGTCACAATTTATATCTAAATGTATTATATTTCGTAACCTAAAGTTGTCTCAGCAACTCTGCGTAAAAAGTCAGCAAAAACGCAACACCAATTCCAGCAAATAAAATAAACTCACTAGCAACGGACGCACTATCTGCGTGAGATACCAACGCGCATGCAAGGAACGATAAAATAGCAACTCCAAAAAGAAAATTTATGACCCAAGATTTTTTAGGTATTCTATGGGGTATAGTATCTTCAGATAATTTCCCAATTCCCAGATGCAAGTTCTCGTCTTCGTTAACTTCCTGTGACAAAACTATTCACTACGATTAAGACCTATTTATGTATGTAAAAATTACTCTTAACTTAGCATCATATCTAAAAACACCTCGGTTTGACAGACTCAACGAACCATCCCAACCATAGCCATTCAGCGACTATTGCTGGACAGGCTTGGAGAACCTGTTAATGAATTTTATCACGTTCGAGGGCTACAAAAATGTGCGCTATTTGATGTAATCTTTTGCATATGTGTGGAAGGAATACATTAAGAAATACTCACACGGTTAAAGATAAACATTTATTAAATATTGATGCTAACTACAACATTGCTCCCTTAAATCTAGTTCTAAACAAACCTCCACTCCAATCTACATGAAGTGGTCATACAATCACACTTGGTCAAAGACACTCTTGAATCTAATAAATGCCAGGTGCGAGACAATAAATATTAAACTTAGCTTTAAAATGGCTAAGCGATGTCTATTATTGCAGATGGTTAGTTACAGTGGCTCAGAACTTATAACTCTGAGCAGCTCTGTGAATAACGAGCTGTTTTATCTTGCTGGTATCTATACTAAATATAATGGAGTAGGGGGCTGTTTTATTGTTACTAGAGAAGCAACACTGCTTTTGTCAGAAGTCCACCAAAGGATGTCAGTAATACTTGCTGATTATGATTTAGATAGTTGGCTTGCTAGAGAAGACGTTTTTGATCAAAAGTTATTAGAGAATATGGAGTGCCATCTCGTCAGCACCATAGTGAATTCAATAAGGAATAATGATAAAACTTGTGTGGAATCCTTGCCACCAGATAGCTAAGGATCCTATTAAAAGATAGTGTTTCGTGCACCGGCATGAAAGTCTGTCTATCTTTGGTGGTTCTCTCACTTTGTTGGTTGCTTTAGCAAGGCTAAGAAGCTTATCCAATCTCCTCAAATGGGGAGATCCCTTCTAATTTCCTTCGATACTTATTTCCGTCGGCGTAAACTCGCACTTTTTTTCCCTTATACAATTTTAGTTCATTAACTAACAATTGGCTTACGCGATTAAAATAAGTTGGTCATTTTTTTATCATGCCCTTTGAAACTCATATTATTCAAGTATATTTCTGAGTCACCTTAAATCAGGTCAAACTACTTTATCTATTTATTACGCCATTCATTGTGTTGTCGCCAAACTATTTATAGGAATTTAAAGATCACATAGATGTGTAATTAAATCTCCTATGCGAAATTTGGCATTAATTACAATTTACATTTAGTTATATCAAGCTTCATTGATTTATAAAAAATTTAAAAGGTATTTTTAATTCTGACCGTCCTATGTTTATATAGAGACCCCTTAATGTCGATGATTATTTAAAAGCGAGGTTCTATGAAAAATAAATTGAAACACCACGGAAGCTTAGGTTTTTTAGTTTTGTTGATGCTGTCAACTACTTACAACGTCGTTGCTGACAGTCATAAAAATGGTAATGAGAATTTAAGTGGCAAAAAGAAATATTTTGACCGTATTGATGTTGATGGAAACGGGATAATTGATAAAACTGAATTTAGGGGACATGTGGCTGGTTGGATAGAAAAGCAGGGCTCTAATCTAAATATCGATAGAACAACTGAAAATGGTTTTACTCGCAGGGACAGCGATAAGAGCGGTGACCTGGATTTCAAGGAATTCTCAGCACCTTAAATTTTATAATTAGTTGTTTAACATGAAACTAAATTTAATGGTCTTGCTTTACTTTCTGCATCTGGTACAGCAAGACCAGGGACATGTTTAGATGATAAGTCTCGACGGAACTTTTGACCCCGTTTTTAAATCAACCAAATTAGCGCTTTTGCAATGATGTACAATTCTTATCATCAAATCGGATATGAAGGGACTTTTGTAGCGTGATTTGGCTTTATAGAATCGCTCTGACATACCTAGTTCTATCGTCATTTCAAGATTTTCTAACCAAGGCAAGAAAAGATCCAATACGAGAACTTTAAACTTTTTTTGTAAGATGAAGTCTTACCTTTACCTTTGTGCTTGAATAAACCAGGAAAATAATGATTTCAAAGTGGCATCAACGATTGATTCTGCCTCAGGATGATCTGACCATCGGTGGCCATCTAAGGGTCGATAATTTTGTCGAAAAATCGTCAAAC
>CENU01158228.1_pt1 | contig 19609 bp, 18 predicted proteins | sample 361331 | NCBI WGS metagenome assembly CENU01 (sample SAMEA2619766, study PRJEB7988) | marine metagenome | isolation source: saline water (ENVO:00002010), including | reverse complement strand
CGACCTCATCCTGGCTTCAATCCCTAATGTATTTGATTCTTTTGGGCGCTTTAATGGCTGGAGCTGCACTGTTGGTGATGCGTCGGCTAAAGGCCTCTGGTGATGAGCTATCAACCCCGTTTGACACTGATGAGCTTGTCGCGGTGGACGATCCACTCAAGCCGGTTCCCTCTATTCCCGATGAGCCCGCGCCGGAGACAACGAACAATAATGATGCCGGCTACGGCGAGTCACTACTGACGGGCTATGCGAGTGATCAGACCTTAGCGGATGCGGTTGCCGAGGCGGATATCTATGTTGCCTATGGCCGGCATCAACACGCGCTGGATACCCTTGAGGCCGCCTCTTCGGCAGAGCCATCGAATGCTTCGGGGTTTCTGAAAATGCTCGAAATCTACTTGAGTCTTGATCGAATAGAAGAGGCAGAAGAGCTAGTTCCTATCATTGAAGCGACAGGAGACTTGGTTGCTCATTCTGCGGTGGTCGAGCGATTGAACAGTGTAGGCACTGTCTTGACCGGGGCATCGCAACGCCATGATTTATTAATTGACAGTGGGCAGACCCCGTTGACGCCCGACAATAGTGATTCAGCTGCAGAGGCCGACAGTACCGATGCGATAGCTGGCACAGGCACCCCTACTGATTCACCTGAGATCGATACGCCTGAAGACACGAGTAGCGTGGCAGCTGATGAGAGTCTCTCGATTGATTTGGAATTTGCCAATGATGCAGCGGATGAATCGCCCACTGATGTTGCGGACGCGCTTGATTCGGAAATGTCCGCGATCGATGAGGATGCGATTGATACCAATCTAGAGCTTGCTCGCGCGTATATTGACATGGGCGACCATGACGGTGCGAAGGAGCTTCTAGAGTCGGTGCTTGCAAAGGGAGATCTATCGCAACAAGCGGCGGCACAGGAGTTGCTTAAAACGCTTCCATGACACCAACGCCGCCTTTCAGCAGCGAGCCGTTGTCCCCTGGCACCCGAGTGGCCGCGCGGGTTGAGTACGATGGCAAATTTTTTAGTGGTTGGCAGGCGCAACCGCATCTCGACGTACCGACGGTTCAAGAGACCCTCGAAGCAGCGTTGTCCTCAATCGCAACCTCACCTGTATCAACGACTTGTGCGGGGCGCACCGATGCGGGTGTTCACGGCTTTGGTCAGATCATTCACTTCGACGATCCGGTTGGCCGGAGTCCTAAAGCCTGGATTATGGGGGTGAATAGTCAGTTGCCCAGGTCTGTAAGACTGCATTGGGCGCAAGCAGTAAGTGGAGACTTTCATGCCCGCTTCAGCGCCTTAAATAGGCGATATCGCTACCTAGTTGCCAGTAGCTCAGTTAGACCTGCTGCGCTCGATGGGCTTGTGACATGGTACCGAAAGCCAGTGGATGCGGAGCGAATGAACGAGGCGGCACAGGCGCTACTTGGAGAGCGCGACTTCAGTGCATTCAGAGCCGCATCCTGCCAGTCGTCAACGCCTTGGCGTTGCGTCGAGTCCTGCGACGTTGCCCGCTACGGCGATTTTGTGCTGATCGATATTCAAGCCAATGCATTTTTACACCACATGGTAAGGAATATCGCAGGTAGCCTCTTGCTCGTTGGATCGGGTATCAAGTCAATCGACTGGATTAGCGAGTTACTCGAGGGGGGAGATCGGACTCTCGCCGCTGATACCGCACCCGGTGATGGGTTGTATCTCGTTGCCGTCAATTACCCCGATTATCATGCACTGCCAGAAACCCCAGCGGGACCCGCGCTGTTAACACATCTTATTTGATATACTGGCGCACCTAATCTGGGTGGCATCTCGTGCAAGTTAAAATCTGTGGCATTACAAGGCCAGAAGACGCTTATCTGGCATCGAGTCTCGGTGCCGATGCAATCGGGCTGATTTTTTACAGCGGTAGTCCTCGACACGTATCGATAGCCATGGCGAAAGACGTGCTGTCGGCGACTGGGCCCTACATAAACGTCAATGCCTTGTTTGTTAACGCGGCAAAGAGTGAGGTCGAATCGGTATTATCGGCGTTACCTATTTCGATGCTGCAATTCCATGGAGACGAGTCTGCCGGCTTTTGTGAGCAGTTCGATCGTCCGTATGTAAAGTCGATTGCCGTGGCATCACATCGAGACTTTTCGCCAGTTTATACTCAGTATTCAGGTGCGAGTGCATTTTTATTCGATACAGCGGTAAAAGGTGCGCATGGCGGCACCGGAATAGCCTTTGATTGGACTATCATGCCCCTACGGGCGCCAAAGCCACGGATACTGGCTGGTGGGTTAACTGCAGACAATATCCAGAAAGCGATAGCGACTGCATGTCCAGACGCAGTCGATGTGTCCAGTGGGGTGGAGGCGTCACCGGGTGTAAAAGATGCACACAAACTTGAGCAATTTATTTTGAGAGCAAAGTCAGCAGTAAAGGAAAACAGCGCATGACGGTAGAAATGAGTCCCAATAAGTACGCGCAGGTGCCAGACGAGCATGGGCGATTCGGCGTTTACGGTGGGAAATTCGTAGCGGAGACGTTGATGTCGGCGCTTTCAGAACTAGAGGCTTTGTATCGATCCCTAAAGGATGATGCAGCCTTTCAAGCCGAATTCGATGCGGATCTTGCGCATTACGTAGGACGTCCATCACCGCTTTATGAAGCAGCGCGCTGGTCCGACATGATCGGGGGTGGACGCATATTCCTCAAAAGAGAGGATTTGAATCACACCGGCGCCCACAAGGTAAATAATACGATTGGTCAAGCGCTGCTTGCGAAGCATATGGGCAAGAAGCGCGTTATTGCGGAGACTGGCGCAGGTCAGCATGGTGTTGCCAGTGCAACGGTGGCAGCTCGACTAGGTCTCGAGTGTCATGTGTTTATGGGAGAGGAGGACGTCAAGCGGCAGGCACTTAATGTTTACCGCATGAAGCTCTTGGGTGCCGAGGTGATTCCCGTCACGTCAGGATCCAAGACTCTAAAAGACGCAATGAACGAAGCGCTCCGGGACTGGGTGACCTACGTTGATAACACGTTCTATATCATCGGTACTGTGGCGGGACCACATCCTTATCCGATGCTAGTGCGGGATTTCCAGAGCGTTATCGGCCGTGAAGCGCGGGCGCAATCACTGGCTATGACGGGCAAGTTACCCGATGCATTGGTGGCCTGCGTTGGCGGTGGCTCCAATGCTATAGGTCTGTTTCATCCTTTCCTGGCCGATGAGACCGTCGCAATGTACGGCGTTGAAGCGGGCGGTAAAGGTGTCGACACTGGTGAGCATGCGGCGCCATTGAGTGCGGGAATTCCCGGTGTGCTGCACGGTAATCGCACCTACTTGATGCAAGATGAGAACGGACAAATCATGCATACCCATTCGGTAAGTGCCGGCTTGGATTATCCAGGCGTAGGCCCCGAGCACTCTTGGCTAAAGGATATTGGTCGTGTCAACTATGTGTCTGCGACCGATACTGAAGCGTTGGCGGCGTTTCACCGGGTAACAAGAGTTGAAGGCATCATGCCTGCGCTGGAGACTGCGCACGCGCTGGCCTACGCTGAGAAGCTAGCCGCAACCATGACTCCAGACCAGCACATCATTATCAATTTATCAGGCAGGGGAGATAAGGATATCCTTACCGTTGCCTCAATCGATGGCATCGAGCTGGGTATCGAGTAGTGTCGCGCTTACCAGAAGTTCTTGAAAGCCTGCGGGAGTCGGGCCGAAAAGCGGTTATCCCCTATGTGGTGGCTGGAGATCCAACAGAGGCGCTCACGGTCCCGCTATTACAGGCGCTGGTGGCCTCGGGAGCTGATGTACTTGAAGTGGGCGTGCCGTTTTCGGATCCCATGTCCGAAGGCCCAACGATTCAGAAGGGTCACGAGCGTGCATTAGCTGGCGGTACGAGCCTCCGGTCGACGCTGGCCATTATCACCGAGTTCCGAAAGCACAATCAGGAAACCCCTATAGTGTTAATGGGCTATGCCAATCCGCTGGAGCGCCTTGGCTATGCTGCCATCGCCGATATGTGCGCTAACGCGGGTGTAGACGGCTTGATTACAGTCGACTTACCGCCCGAGGAAGTCGAGGCGATGAATCGCGAGTTACAGCGAGTCGATATCGATAATATTTTCTTGATATCGCCAACGACGAGCGATGCGCGCGTAGCGACCATCACGGCTCAAGCGAGCGGTTTCATTTACTATGTTGCCTTGAAGGGGGTGACGGGGGCGGGGCACCTCGACACCGCCGCTGTAGAGTCACATTTGAGCTTAATCAGGGAGCATACCGACTTACCAATCGCGGTGGGTTTTGGCATCAAAGACGGTGACACTGCGGGCACCGTCGCCAAGTGTTCGGATGCAGTGGTCGTTGGTAGCGCGTTGGTTGACTGCATTGCCGATGCTGCAGCGTCGGGCCTAGACTACGAGAATGTCATTGAAGTGGGCGCGAAACTGATCTCCGAGATCCGTTCTGGCGTAAATTTGGCAACTTCTCAACTGTAAAGGCCTGCGCTTATACTGCGGGTTTTGCTAGGACCATAGACCATGAGCTGGATTGATAAAATCCTGCCGTCGGGCGTTAGGCGCGCCGATGGCGAGCGCCGCTCAACAGTACCAGAAGGATTGTGGAAGAAGTGCATCAAATGCGATGCGGTCCTCTATCGTCCCGATCTCGAAAGAAACGCCGAAGTTTGTCCCAAATGCGATCACCACATGCGCATTACGGCGCGCCGGCGGTTGGACTTATTTCTCGATGAGCAGGGTCGCACCGAGTTGTTCCCAGAGATGGAGACGATCGACCATCTCAAATTTAAGGATAAGAAACGATATCGTGATCGCTTGACCACAGCGCAGAAGTCAACGGGCGAGAAAGACGCTCTGGTTGCATTTCGAGGGGCGTTGCACGGCATCGATGTTGTAGTGGTCGCCTTTGAATTCAACTTCCATGGTGGGTCGATGGGCTACGCTGTTGGCGAAAAGTTCACTCGCGCAGCAGGCGTGGCCTTGGAGCACGGAATTCCGCTGGTGTGTTTTGCGGCCAGCGGTGGTGCGAGAATGCAGGAAGCCTTGGTGTCGCTCATGCAAATGGCAAAGACATCTGCGGTGATTGAGCGAATGAAGCAATCGGGCATACCCTATGTGTCGGTGATGACCGACCCGATTTATGGCGGAGTCTCAGCTTCCCTGGCGTTATTGGGCGATATCAATGTGGCAGAGCCCGAAGCGCGGGCAGGGTTTGCTGGTCCTAATATCATCGAGCAAACGATTCGTCAGAAACTTCCAAAGGGCTTTCAGCGAAGTGAGTTTCTGCTGGAGCACGGGGCGATCGATATGATTATTCATCGCGCTGAGATGCGGGATACACTCGCGCGAGTTCTGGCAAAGTTTCTCGACGCCCCGGCGCCATCAGCCGAAGCGAGCAGTGCCGCCTAAGTCGCTAGCGGACTGGCTGGCATTTCTCGAGCAACTGCACCCGAAGTCTATCGATCTCGGGCTCGATCGATGTCGTGAAGTTGCCGCTCGACTTCGGCTACTCACACCGTGCGCGACCACTATCACCGTAGCGGGAACCAACGGTAAAGGCAGTACTGTGGCGGTGATGGAGCAATACCTCACCCACGTGGAAAAAGCCTGTGGCGCCTTTACCAGTCCACACCTGCTGAATTTTAATGAACGCATTAGGGTGAACGGTGCATCCGTTGCCGACCAGGAGATTGTTGCTGCTTTTGAAGCTATCGATGAGGCACGAGCGGACATCAGTCTCTCCTATTTTGAGTTCGGCGCACTCGCCGCATTACTCATTTTTGCTCGCCATCAGGTCGACTACCAGTTACTCGAGGTGGGCCTTGGCGGTCGTTTAGATGCCGTCAATATTATCGATGCGGATATTGCGATCATCACATCCATTGGACTTGATCACCAGGAATGGTTGGGGCCTGATCGAGAGACAATCGCTATCGAAAAATGCGGTGTAGCCAGACGTGATCGCATATGTGTGGTCGCAGAAAACTCGCCACCCGATAGCTTGTTGCCCGAGTTAGCGCGTATAGGCGCTAAAACGATCATCATCGGCACCGATTTTTCGTTTGCGGAAGAGCGTTTATTCTTAACCAATTGCACGGAGCCGCTCCAAATCAAGGCCCCTGACTCTCTCATCGCAAGTAACGTAGCGGCTGCAATGACCGCTCTATCGTTAGCAGGCTTGTCAGTCGTGAGCGATGATGCAAATACTGCATTGTCTAGAGTGTCGGTAGCAGGTCGGCGGCAAGTCATTAATCGAGATGATGCTTCTGTCATCCTGGATGTTGCTCACAACAGAGAAGCCGTTGGGCAGTTGGTGCGTTTTCTGCAGAACCACCCTTGTGAAGGGCGTCGAATTGCGATTTTTGCAGCCCTATCCGATAAGCCTATCGATGCTATGCTCAGCGGGCTCTTCGATTTAATTGACGAATGGCATTTGCCAAGGGGCGTCGGTGGTGAGCGAGCCAGTGATCCTAATCTGATGAATAGAGAGCAGCTATCGCAAGCAACAATTCATCCAGATTTTGACAGTGCTTGGAGTGAGTCCCAAATAGCTGCTGGAGATGGAGATCTGATCTTGGTATTCGGTTCTTTTTTTACAGTCAGTGAGGCTTTAAGCCGCCTTAATGTAAATACAGTGAGTGTGCCCGAATGATTAGACAGCGATTGCTGGGCTTTTTGATGTTGCTAGCCTTGGTTGTTGTGTTTTGGCCCATTGTTTTCGAGCCACCATCGTCCGAACCGGTCTTTGTCCTTCCCGACTACTCGATGCCGCCAAAGCCGGAGGTCGATATGAGTGACATGGCAGAGGCGCCGCGCTCTTTAATCGCAATCGATGAACGCCTTCCGATCCGAGAGATAATCGCCGATAGTGGCGTGAGAGTTGCTGTTGACCCTGTCGATCTGGTTCTTGATAGATCGCCACCTATAGCTCGCGATGGTCCCGACCAACAGTCCGCCTCGCTGAGCACGACCGAGCTTGATGAGCAAGGACTCCCCGTTGCATGGGAGCTCGAGTTAGCGCGATTCAGTTTTGAAAACAAAGCGGCTCAGATGACGCTTCTGTTGCAGGAGAGTGACTATAAAGCGTACTCAACGCCAATAACGCGGAACAACCGGTCGTTTTATAGCGTTAGAATTGGGCCGAAGCTTCAACGCGAGCGCCTTCTCGATATAAAATTAAGCTTGGACGAGTTTTTTGGTATCGACTCCTCGATAAGACGTTTCGAGCCCTAAGAGGTCAGTTTGGAAGATCAGGTCATAGACGTAATCAGCCAGCTAAATCAGTTCGATTGGGTCGTCTTGGGCGTCGTGGCTATTTCTTCAGCTTATGGTTTGCTTCGCGGCTTTGCGCGAGAGGTGACCTCCTTTTTAGGCTGGGTTGGTGCTTTCTTTCTGGCGAATACCCTTGCTTTACCCGTGTCTGAGACAATGGCTGAGCTCATCGATACCCGAACCACGCGCTACCTTGTGGCCTGGGGCTTGATCTTTATTGCCGTGGTCTTTTTCTTTGGAAGTGTTGGCCGTTGGCTGTCCAATCAGATGCGACAGCCGGGATTTAATTTCGGGAATAGGCTATTGGGCGCGGCATTTGGCGCTGGGCGAGGTATAGTGATCGCGTCTGTTCTCACCATCGTACTTCGAGCAATGCTACCAGCGTCTGAGAATGATCTGCTGCGCAATGCCGAATTCATCGAGCCGCTGGACACCGTTGCCGACTGGTTGGCCGATAATTTTGATGAGGTGTTGGAAGCGGACGCTGAGTCTATAGTGGACAGAGAGCTCACAGATGGCAGCTTGCTCTAGGAGTCGAAATACATGTGCGGTGTAGTGGGGATTTCATCCAATGATAGCGTTGCGGCAGATATCTATGACGCTCTGACGATGCTGCAGCATCGGGGGCAAGATGCTGCGGGCATTATGACTTGCCATAAAGGACAGTTTCTTCAGCGCAAGGGCGAGGGGCTGGTCCGGGACGTGTTTCAAGCGGAACACATGGCCTCGCTCTCGGGTAATTTCGGGCTGGGTCATACCCGCTACCCAACGCAGGGTAGTTCAGGTACTGCATTGGCACAGCCTTTCTACGTGAATTCGCCCTACGGGATTGCGCTCGCACACAACGGTAATCTAACTAACTCATCAGCCCTCTCTGAGGAGCTTTATCAGACCGACTTAAGGCATCTGAATACGGATTCAGATTCTGAGGTCTTGCTCAATGTGTTAGCCCATGAGCTTCAACGCCAGGGTAAATTGAAACCCGAAGCTGGCGATGTTTTTGCTGCGGTAACGAATCTTCACCGCCGATGTGAAGGTGGCTACGCTGCCATAGCAATGATTGCCAATGTCGGCATCGTGGCCTTCAGAGATCCAAATGGAATTAGACCCCTAGTCGTTGGTGTGAAAATCCAGGGAGAGCACCGAAGCTATATGGTGGCCTCCGAGAGCGTCGCTCTCGATGTACTTGGGTTTCGGTTAATCGGCGACGTAGATCCCGGTGAGGCCTTGTTTATTAATGCTGACGGCGAGCTGGAGCGCAAGCAATGTGCCGATAATCCTCGGCTGCGCCCCTGTATATTTGAGCATGTCTATTTCGCGCGCCCCGACTCACTCATGGATGGCATTTCAATTTACAAGACGCGGATGCGTCAGGGCGAACGGCTTGCCGAGAAGGTACTGCGTGAACGGCCAGAGCACGATATTGATGTGGTCATTCCGATTCCAGATACGAGTCGCGTGGCAGGCCAGTCGCTGGCACACGAACTTGGTGTGAAGTTCCGCGAGGGCTTTATGAAGAATCGCTATATCGGGCGCACTTTCATCATGCCAGGGCAGGGCCAGCGTCGAAAATCAGTACGTCAAAAACTCAATCCGGTACCCCTTGAATTTGAAGGCAAAACGGTGCTGCTGGTCGACGATTCGATTGTGCGTGGCACCACCTGTCAACAAATTATCCAGATGGCTCGAGATTCAGGTGCCAAGCAGGTTTATTTTGCATCGGCTGCACCGCCTATTCGATACCCGAATGTCTATGGGATCGATATGCCCTCTGCGAAGGAGCTTGTCGCTCATGACCGTTCGGTGCTGGAGATTCAAGAGCACATTGGCGCTGATTGGCTGATTTATCAGGATATCGATGATCTTATCGAGAGTTCACGCGAGGGTAATTCGCTGGTTGATGGATTCGAGTTGTCGGTGTTCGATGGCAATTATCAGACGGGGCATATTGATGAGTCTTATTTGAGTCACCTCAGAGACGCGAGAGGCGATACCGCGGTCGATCGCGCAGAAGGGGCTTTGGTCGGCCTGCATAATCGGGCGTAACCGAGATGCGCGGTAAGACAGAAAACGCTCGGTTTTCGACGCTGGCGATCAGAGCCGGTTTTGATCCTTCGCACCATCGAGAGCATTCAGAAGCGATCTACACCACCTCGAGTTTCACGTTCGATACTGCCGAACAGGCGGCCGAGGTGTTTTCAGGTGACGAGGCGGGAAATGTCTACTCGCGTTACACCAATCCATCAGTGAGGGTGTTCGAAGAGCGACTTGCTGCGCTAGAGGGTGGCGAGGACGCAGTCGCGACGGCCTCGGGTATGAGCGCAATATTGGCACTGTGCCTGTCAGTGATGCGCACGGGCGACCACGTTGTCTGCTCGCGTGATGTTTTTGGCAGCTCATTGGGCTTGTTTGCCAATACGTTGTCGCGACTCGATATTCAATGCAGTTTCGTATCGCTTCGAGATCTTGATGCCTGGGAGCAAGCCATTCAGCCGAACACTCGGCTATTATTTTGTGAAACCCCATCTAATCCGTTGTCAGAAATTGCCAATCTGAGTGCCTTATCCGACTTGGCGAAAGCCGGAGGTGCCGTATTCGCAGTCGATAATTGCTTTTGCACACCAGCCTTGCAGAAGCCCATGGCGTTTGGGGCTGATGTCGTGATCCATTCAGCGACTAAATACCTTGATGGGCAGGGCCGAGTTTTGGGTGGGGCGTTGGTGGGACGCAAAGATCTGATGGAAGAGGCTCGCTCTTTTGTTCGGGTTTGTGGGCCATCAATGAGCCCTTTTAACGCCTGGATCTTTACGAAAGGACTCGAGACGCTCGAACTCCGCATGCGAGCGCATTGTGAAAATGCGCAGGCACTAGCCACATGGCTACAGGAGCAGACGCCGGTAACGAACATTTTTTACAGTGGGCTCGCTGATCATAGCGATCACGCTCTCGCATCAAAACAACAATCCGGATTCGGAGGTGTGCTCGCATTTGAGCTGGCGGGAGGACAGGAGCAAGCCTTTCGCTTTATCAATGCCACCGAACTCATGTCATTGACCGCTAATCTGGGCGACGTGAAGACCACTATTACCCATCCAGCCACCACAACGCACTGTCGATTATCAGCTGAGCAGAAACAGAGCTCTGGCATCTCAAGCTCATTGATTCGAATCGCTGTGGGACTAGAACACATCGATGATCTCATGGAAGATTGCTCAAGAGGGCTTCGAGCCCTGTCGACATAGACGAGTATCAGCCATGAGCGATGAACCACCCATCAAAGACTTACTAAGTTTTTTAGATCAGCGCTTGTTGGGAAAGGAGCGTGAGGTGCGCTTAAGCCTGGCCTGCTTGCTTTCTGGTGGGCATTTGCTGCTCGAGGATGTGCCGGGCGTGGGTAAGACGACCCTCGCTGCTGCCTTGGCAGAGGGCTTAGGCCTCGACTCTACTCGGATCCAGTTTACCAGTGATCTGATGCCGTCTGAGATCACCGGGGGCACCATCTTTGATAAAGAGAGTCAGGATTTCATAGTCCGGCAGGGCCCCATCTTTACCCAGCTTGTGGTCGCCGATGAAATCAATCGAGCGACTCCGCGAACCCAGAGTGCGTTGCTTGAGGCCATGTCTGAATCCTCTGTCAGTATCGACGGACAGCGGTATGCCCTCGACGCGGCATTTACGGTCATTGCGACCTAAAATCCGGCACTACAGACTGGAACCTACTTGTTGCCTGAGTCGCAGCTTGATCGGTTTACCATGTGTTTGTCGCTTGGTTATCCGGCTCCCGAATTTGAGCGCGAGCTTTTAGCCAGAGGCGAGGCCCGCGCCAATATGACCGCTCCTGACTTACCTGCTGGATAGTTAATCGATTGGCGGGATGCTGTTTCTAACATTCACTGTTCGGATTCAGTGATTAGTTATTTACACCGCCTGTTGGCAGATAGCCGCAAGAATGAACAGCTTTCACTGGGTGTATCCCCCCGCGGTGGGCAGCAGTGGCTGGCGGCTGCTCGAGCATGGGCGTTTCTGTCAGAACGGGATCACGTGCTTCCCGATGATATTCAAGCAGTGGCTGTCCCTGTTATAGCGCATCGCTGTGTTGCGAGAAATCAATCGAAAGAAACCAGCGTTAGTGCAGTTGCGGGCATGCTCGAATCGATTCCAGTTGTAGTCTGATGCAGATGGTAGGACCTCGAAATCTCGGCCGAGCTTCTTGGAACAACTGGCTGACTAGGCGAATTCCCAAACAGTCGATAGTAACTCTCAATCAGCGTCGGCTCTTCATCTTCCCATCCGCAGCGGGCTTGGCGTTTTTAGCGCTGCAGGTATTACTGTTATTGGTTGCAATCAATTATCAGAACAATCTGATTTACGGGTTGGTGTTCTTGTTTGGCACTGTGCTTGTCGTCACGATTCACCTGACATTTATGAATCTTCATGGACTGACACTAAAAGCAGCCGGGGGTGCACCCATTTTTTTGGGTGAACGAGGCGCTGTTCGTTTTGAGCTTATTTGCGCGCAGCGCTCACGGTGGTCAGTTGGTTACGGATGGCAGCGCGCTGACCTGCGAACACAGCTCGCAGGGTTGGATCGGAAAACACTCGAATTACCTATAACCCCCGACAGGCGAGGGCGATTCAACGCGCCGCGGTTTTATCTTGAAACCCGGTATCCATTTGGCCTCATACGCTGTTGGTCCTGGGTCGAATTAACGTCATCGACATTGGTCTACCCACGACCCGTTCCACCGCCTGCTGACGCGCGGATAGTCCCAGAGAATGCCGACGGCGCCACGTTTCGTCGAGCCACTTCAGGGGATGAGTTGTGGGAGCTAAAACCGTACGAGCGAGGCGAGCCGCTAAAGCATCTTCACTGGCTATCGGTAGCGAAGGGCTTTGACCCGTCGATTAAGGTTATGGGTGAATCTGTGGGCACAGGTTCTAATAGCATTGACTTCGAGGACTACCCCGGCGTCGATACCGAGCTGAGACTATCATGGCTTTGCTTTCGTATTCTGGAAGCCTCGTCATTGGGTCAGAAATTCGCGCTCAAGCTACCCACTATCGAGCAGACCATGGGCTCTGGCATCGCTCATCGCGATCAAGCGCTGGAGGCTCTCAGTCTATTTCGTACCAACGATAGCGATTCGGTGGTTCGCGCCTGATGCGCTCTGATGATCCGTTTTGGCAAGCTCGCAGGACGATGCCGACCGTCGCTATGTTGCTTGCGTTCATGCCGGGTTTATCGAGCACCATTGGCTTGCTCCTTTCGAGCTTGGTCCTACTCGTCTTAGTCCTGCGATACCTCCCGTATCATCAAATACGACTCGAAACATCTGCCTGACCGATCCGACTGCTAATGACTCTAGGTCTTGGTGTTTGGTGGTGGACGTTTCCATCGAAATTGGCGCTAGAGCCCGCGGTGGGGCTTCTCTTTTTGGGCGCTTGGCTCAAATTAGTTGAGGCCAAAGATCGTCGCGACGGCTATGTATTTATCTATACCGGATTTGTATTGGCTGCGTCGGTATTCCTATTTCATCAAACGCTTTGGCAGGCAATGCTCGTGTTATTGGGAGTGGTGATGGGTTTTTCTGCTCTGCTGCAGTTCGAACTCGATTCGGAGTCAGGAAAACAACCGTCGCGATGGCTTCCTGTAGCTGCAGTGACCTTGGCTATCCCGATAACTCTAGTTTGGTTTTTGATCTTTCCCAGAATCGCACCGCTGTGGGCGATTCCGCTAGCGGCCGATGTGTCGCGGATGGGTATGTCCGACACATTACGACCGGGCGATGTCTCACAGCTTGGGCGGGATGCCAGCCTTGCCTTTCGGGTTGAATTTGGGGGCGAGCCTCCCTCGTATAACCAACTGTATTGGCGAGGAATAACGCTCGGTCGATTTGACGAGGGTACCTGGCGCCAGCATCGGTGGTTGAACCAAACTTCGCAGCGAGTGAGCGCTCCTGAGCTTATGGTGTCCGATAGTGATCGTCGCTATACCGTTCTTCAAAAGGCGAGTCATCGGCATTGGATATATGCCTTAATGCCTTCGGTGACAAGCGACGATCGTGTTCGTATCTATCCGGATTTCACCCTCAAAACACGCTGGCCAATAACATCCGATATGGCCTTTGATCTCAGCCTGCTAGAGCCGATAGCCGTAAACCCCGTTATCAGTGCTACTAGTCGACGAGTCGAGACTGCATTTCCAGTGGGATTGAACCCTCGATCGGAGGCGCTTGTTAGGTCGCTGGCGATCCCGGGTGACATCGGAGCTACCATTGACCGTGTGCTGCAGTGGTACCGCTCTCAACCCTTTGTATACACGTTGGAGCCGACACCGATTTCAGCGCCAGATTTTGTCGACCGATTCCTATTCGATACCCAATCGGGCTTTTGTGAGCACTACGCCTACAGCTTTGTGGCGCCCTTGCGACTGGCGGGGATTCCTGCGCGGATCGTCGGTGGCTACATGGGTGGAGAGGTCAATCCATTAAATGGCACGGTAGCAGTCAGGGAAATGGACGCCCACGCGTGGGCTGAGGTGTGGATAGAGGGCTTAGGGTGGATGCGTTACGACCCGACAGGTGTGGTGGCGCCTGAGCGTGTTCAAAGGGGGGCCTTGGAGAGTTTGGAAGATGCTGGGGGCTTTCTGACTGCGTCTCCGCTATCTTTAATGCACTTGCGTCACTGGCGGTGGATAAATCGATTAAGGCTGTCTCTCGATGATCTCAACTATCGCTGGCAGTCAGCTGTCATGGGTTATGACCGCGATCGGCAAGTCAGTGCACTGACTCGATTGCTCGGACAGATCTCGCCGGCACGCCTGCTCGCGCTGTTTGCTATTGCTATCTCGGTGACGTTCGTGCCGGTTATCGCTTTGTTCATGGTTCGCTATTACCGGCATAACCGTCAGCCGAGAGTTCGAGCCGTTCAAGTCCTCGACCGAGAGCTGCGACGTCTTGGTATTGTTCGCAATCCGGGTGAGACGCTGCGGGCCGCAGTCACTCGGTCACAACACAGTGAGCACTACTTAGAGAGAGCCGTCATGCTCTCCGACGCCTTGGCGCAGGCAGAAGCGACGTTATATCAAAGCTAGGAGGCCCCGCCGCATTGCAGGGCCGTTACTGATTAGGCCACCTCGTCAATGAGTGTTGCGGCGATTCGACTGCCATCGTCGGCGAGTGCTTGAAAACTCTGAATCTCATTGAAATTCATGTATCGGTAGATCTCGGCCGCCATCGAGTCGAGTTTTTCTGCAAAGCCTAGATACTCCTCTACCGTGGGTAGTCGCCCCAAAATCGCTCCAACAGCAGCGAGTTCAGCGGATGTCAGATAGACATTAGCGCCTTCACCCAATCGGTTAGGGAAATTCCGGGTCGAGGTAGAGAGCACGGTAGACTTAGGCTGAACACGCGCCTGATTACCCATGCAGAGCGAACAACCGGGCATTTCGGTTCGCGCTCCTGCGCGACCATAAATGGCGTAATAGCCTTCTTCCATCAGCTGGTGTTCGTCCATGCGGGTCGGAGGGCAAATCCACATGCGTGCTGCTACACCGCCGGTATGTTGGTCTAGTAATTTACCGGTGGCCCGGAAGTGACCGATATTGGTCATGCAGCTACCGATAAAGACTTCGTTGACCGTGTCGCCTGCAACTTCTGACAGCAATCGGGCGTCATCGGGATCGTTGGGCGCACACACCACGGGCTCAGTGACTTCAGCGAGATCAATCTCGATTACCGCTGCGTATTCAGCATCGGCGTCGGCGGACAATAGCTCTGGTGCCTCGAGCCATTGCTCCATGTTTCGGACGCGCCGCTCGAGAGTTCGAGGATCACCATAGCCCTCTGCAATCATTGAGCGGAGCAGAACCACATTCGAGCGTAGGTAGGAACCGATGGTGTCTTCAGACAGTTTGATCGTGCAGCCGGCAGCTGATCGCTCGGCTGACGCATCACTCAGTTCAAAGGCTTGCTCTACCGTCAAATCTTCGAGTCCTTCGATTTCAAGCACTCGTCCGGAGAAGATATTCTTTTTCCCTTTTTTCTCTACAGTCAACAGCCCTTGTTGGATAGCGTAGTAGGGGATTGCGTGTACTAGGTCTCGCAACGTGATCCCGGGTTGCATCTTGCCTTTGAAGCGAACCAATACCGACTCAGGCATGTCGAGTGGCATGACGCCCGTCGCCGCTGCAAAGGCAACAAGTCCAGATCCTGCAGGGAATGAAATCCCTAGTGGGAAGCGGGTGTGTGAATCGCCACCGGTTCCAACGGTATCGGGGAGCAACATCCGGTTTAGCCAGCTATGGATAATGCCGTCGCCTGGCCGGAGCGAGACACCGCCGCGGTTACGTATGAAATCGGGCAAGGAATGCTGTGTCTCGATGTCCACTGGCTTCGGATAGGCTGCGGTGTGGCAAAACGACTGCATGGTTAAGTCGGCTGAAAAACCGAGACAAGCCAGATCTTGCAGCTCGTCTCGTGTCATGGGCCCCGTAGTGTCTTGAGAGCCCACCGTGGTCATTCGGGGCTCGCAGTAGGTTCCGGGCCTAATGCCCTCAACACCACAGGCTTTACCTACCATTTTCTGTGCGAGGGTAAATCCTTTGCCCGTATCCTCGGGCATTTCGGGGGTTCTGAACAGATCGCTAGCCGGTAATCCGAGTGTTTCACGTGCTTTAGTTGTCAGCCCGCGACCAATGATGAGGTTAATGCGGCCACCAGCTCTGACTTCGTCGAGAAGTACGTCAGAACGCAGCTCGAATTCTGATATCACATCACCCGCATCATTAAGCACTTGTCCGTCGTAGACTCTGATATCAATGATATCGCCCATCTTCATAGTCTCGACGGGCGCTTCGAACACCAATGCTCCGGCATCTTCCATTGTGTTATAGAAAATAGGCGCGATTTTTCCACCGATACACACGCCGCCCATCTGCTTATTTGGAACGCCTGTCACCTGCTGGCCAAAGTACCAGAGCACCGAGTTGGCGGCCGACTTTCGTGATGAGCCAGTGCCAACGACATCCCCGACAAAAGCGACAGGCAGTCCGGTAGCCTTAACGGCCGCAACCTGCGCCATAGGACCGACCTTACCGTGCTCTTCAGGTTCGAGCCCGTCTCGCGCCATCTTGTACATAGCACGAGCGTGAAGTGGGATATCGGGTCGCGACCAGGCATCGGGAGCAGGAGACAGGTCGTCGGTGTTGGTTTCACCAGTGACTTTAAAGACAACCATTTTCAAAGACTCAGGCAGTTCGGGCCGCTTGGTGAACCACTCCGCATCTGCCCAGGACTGCATAACTGACTGCGCGTTGGTGTTACCTTCCTTAGCTTTGCTGGCGACGTCGTAGAAGGAGTCGAACATCAGCAGCGTGTGCTTGAGCTCATAGGCTGCTTGCTCGCCCAATTCGCTGTGATCGAGTAGTGTGACCAAAGTCTCGATGTTGTAGCCGCCGTGCATGTCCCCGAGAAGGTCAATCGCCTTCTTGGGATCGACCAGTGCGCAGTCGACCTTTCCCAATGCAACGTCCGACAAGAAGGCCGCTTTGACGTAGGCGGCCTCGTCCACCCCCGGTGGCACTCGATTTGAAATCAAATCGACGAGAAACTCTTCTTCGCCTGACGGGGGATTTTTGAGTAACCCTACGAGGTCTGCCACCTGCTGAGCGGTTAGTGGCTTTGGTGGTATGTTCATGGCCGCTCGATCAGCGACATGTTCTCGGTAGGTATCAAGCACGAGTTCTGTTCCCCCAGATGATGTTGTTCGCGAACGCTCGTTCCGGCATCGCGTATTATTTCGTATTACCAAGCATTGTAACCTGTGCCCAACTCTGTCGATAGCGATCTGGCTAATTCTGTGCATTCACGAGATGTTTGGCCTAGACTCCGAATCCATGCCTTCCGTCATTGACAAACCGAAAGCCGCGACGCTACCCCCGGTCCGCACACCCTGTATTGGCGTCTGTTCGACCGGTATCGGTGATGCTGTATGCCGAGGGTGTAAACGGTTCAGTCACGAAGTGATCGATTGGAATGGGTATACCCAGGAAGAGAAGCGTATCGTCGATAAGCGGTTGTCAGCCTTTTTATCGCAGGCTTGCGCACACAAGTGCACGGTCGAAGACGCTGGCCTGTTGCAATGGCAGCTTGATGTACAGCAGGTACGCTATGATCCTTCTCACGATGCCTACAGCTGGTTGTTTCAGCTGTTAAGAGCGGGAGCGAGTCAGATAAAAGATCCTTCGAAGTATGGTTTTTTTGTCCATGCTGAATGGTCAGATTTATCGCTGGTAGAATTGCGCGATAAGATCGATGAGGACTTTTGGGTACTGTCCTCGGCCCATTACGAGCGGTATCAAGCAACCCCTGACTTGTTTCAAGAGTAGGAGACCTAGTCAATGCCCAAGGCTGCAGTGGATTTATCATCAATCGACGCGTTTCTTCCGTGTCGCACACCTGATTCCTGGGTGCAGGCCGCGGTGGGCGATTTGGAGCTGCTTGTTATCGATCATGCTAATTGCGAGAAGAAGGCGGCGGCCACTGCCCTGAGCTTAATGCACCGATACACCGACAATCCCTCGCTCCTGCACAAAATGTCGCGACTAGCGCGAGAGGAACTACGCCATTTTGAGCAGGTCCTCTCGATTATTCAGCGACGAGGCTTCGATTATGTACCGATTTCAGCATCGCGCTACGCACAAGGTCTCAGAGACTGTGTTAGAGGCCGAGAGCCCCATAAGCTGGTCGATACATTACTTGTGGGAGCTCTGATCGAAGCGCGTTCTTGTGAGCGATTTGCCGCTCTCGTACCGCATGTTGATGGGGAGCTCGCCGATTTTTATCAATCGTTGTTGAAAAGTGAGTCTCGGCATTTTCTAGATTATTTGAAACTCGCCGAGCAGTTGACGACACCGGACGAGATCGCTGAACGACTGGTAGTATTGAAGCAAGTGGAGCAGGCGCTCATAGAAAGCCCCGACACCGAGCTCAGGTTTCACTCGGGGGTGCCTGCCATCGCTGAAGCCGCTTAAATCATTGGTTTAGCCGGAAACTAAACAGATACTCACTGGGGAGTGCTCTGCTTCTTATGTTGGGAATTGTTCCAACAACAGCTGGTTATCTCGTTCTCTGAGGCACCATCCCATGTCGGTCCAATCACCTAATACGATTCTCTCGCCTGCGTCTAGCGGGTGCCGGGCAGGACGGTGAGTGTGTCCATGGATCAGGCGTTGGACACCATATTGCGACATCGTGGCAGCGACCGTGCTAGCGTTAACATCCATGATGTCTTCGGCTTTGTTACTACTCGCCTCCGAACTCATCGTCCGCAATTGTTTTGCGAGCGCTCTTCGCTCTGCTAGAGGCTTACTGAGAACATCACGTTGCCAATCGGGGTTGTGCACTAGGGCCCTGAACTGCAAATAGTCTGTATCGTCCGAGCAGAGTAGATCGCCATGCATGATTACGGTTGGCTGGTCACAAACCGAGATAACTGTGATGTCGTCGAGCAGTTGGCCTCCGAATCGCTCGAGGTAATCGCAACCCATTAAAAAGTCACGATTACCACGGGTGAAGTAAATCTCCGTACCGCGGTCAGCAACGGATGTCATCGCCTCAGCAAATCGTAGGGCTAGGTCGCTGGTGTCATCGTCACCAATCCAGGCCTCGAAGATATCGCCCAAAAGAAACAAGCGACTGGTATGAGCCTCGCGCTCAAGAAAGCGATAGAGACCCTGTTCGATTGCTGTGGTGTCTTCACTGAGATGAAGATCGCTAATGAACAGGGTTTGACTCATGGTTAGTCGTCTAGAACAGTCACCGACTCGATAACGACAGGATCAACGGGTACGTCTTGATGACCGGCCTGGCTCCCAGTGGGTACCACGCGAATCTTGTCGAGAACTTCCTGCCCTTCGACTACTTGCCCAAATACCGTATAACCCCAGCCCTGCATGTTTTCCGCAGTGTGGTTGAGGAAGTCGTTGTCGCTGACATTGATAAAAAATTGTGCGGTGGCCGAATGGGGGTCCATAGTGCGGGCCATGGCAATCGTGCCACGATTATTTTTGAGACCATTGTTGGCTTCATTATCGATAGGGGCTTCGGTGGTTTTTTGGCGCATACCGGTATCGAAGCCACCGCCTTGCACCATGAAGTTGTTGATGACCCTATGAAAAATAGTGCCATCGTAGAAGCCTGAACTCGCATAGTTCACAAAGTTCTCTACAGTTTTTGGAGCATTTTCAACATCGAGTTCAAGAGTCATATCGCCAAGAATGGTGCTCATACGGACGCGCGTCATGGTCATTGTTACCGC
>CENU01087223.1_pt1 | contig 19729 bp, 22 predicted proteins | sample 361331 | NCBI WGS metagenome assembly CENU01 (sample SAMEA2619766, study PRJEB7988) | marine metagenome | isolation source: saline water (ENVO:00002010), including | reverse complement strand
CAAGACTCAGCTGGACTGATTGATGTCAATCGTGGTTAATGTGGATGTGCTCGCAGCTGCTGAACAGAACGTATCAGGCTGTTGCAGCCTTGGATTCCCCGTCTGGGGATCAGCGCCAGTGTGGTCGGGTGCCAGAGCAATTCACACGCTTCAATCAGTGCTTGGTGTTCTTCGGCTCGGGTGGAGTGTCTTCCGTCATGCGGACCTCCCTGTTGTTGTTGATACCACTGTTGCGCTTCAGCGAGTCTCTGCCAATAGGCCGAAATGCCGTTGCTGAAGATGTGCTGATGTGAACGAATCTTTCGCGACTGGGCTCCATCGCTGGCGCCTCATGAAGAAACGTGGTGCTCGGCCAAAGGAAACCTGTAAACCGGCTGATCCCAAAGGAAAGATGACAGTGTCAGCAAACGCACACGTTGTTGAGGCTGGTATGGCTGAGCGAGCTCCACTGCCGTGGTCCCTCACCTGGGATGCCAACGGTGAACTGGAGCGGCATGACCGCTACGACCTGCTAATGAGTACAGCAGCACTGGAGAAAGCCTGTGCCCTCGCTCCTAGCCCTTGGGCAGAGGAAAGCGCCGGCTGGCTTCCATCGTGCAGGTTTCCCGAGCGCTCCCCAGGTCGTCCCCCTCTCGGATTCGCTGATCCAGGCAGTCACAGGTGAAGGCGCCCATGCCCTGAGGTGGTGTTTTGCCAGCTCGTGCGAAGGCGCTGTTGAAGGCCGCCATGCAGAACTGCTGAATCACGGCACTGTCTGCCGCTGCCGGCTCAGCTTTGAGGGGAAGCCAGCCGAGACTGCCAAGGCTGAGCCCCAGAACGAGTGGGGCGGTGGCCGGTTGGAACCGCATGTGCAGCAGCCTGATATGCCTTATCTAATGCCCTGCAGCAGCCGCTGTCTGCCCTGCAGGTGCAGGTGCTGGGTTGGTCAGGCGGCGTCGAGCCGGCTGATCTGCAGTTCCTTCTGCATCACGCGCACCCGCTGAAGACTCTGCATCAGTTGCGGTGGCATGCCCTGGGGCAGATCCACGGTGCTGTGGTCATCAAAAATGGTGATCTTGCCGATCTGACGACCGTCGAGGCCGGTCTCATTGGCGATCGCGCCAACCAGATGACCCGGTTTGATGCGGTCGCGCCAGCCCACTTCCACCCGGAAGCGCTCCATGGAGCTGTTGGGGCGGCCCTGGCGGCGTTCACCCCGCTCTCCCTGGCGGCCCTGGCGGGGGGCTTGTTGGGGCTGGGGAACCACCAGCAGGGGTTGATCACCCTGGGCCAGCCTGAGGGCTGCCAAGGCGAGCTGCTCCGGGGTCGCTTCGGTTTCGCGGCTCAGCCTCTGGATGATCTCCTCCATCAAGGCCACCTCCTGTTGACGCTCCTGCGGTACGGGCTGCTCCAGCAGGTCGTTCAACTGCTGCTGCAGGTTGTCCAGTCGCTGTTGATTGATCTCGGCATCAGAGGGCACCTCCATGGCCTCGATCGCACTGCCGACGGCGCGCTCAAGGCTGTGCAGCAGGCGCCGCTCACGGTGGGAGAGGAACAAGATGGCGTCCCCTTCCCGCCCGGCGCGCCCGGTCCGGCCGATGCGGTGCACGTAGGCCTCACTGTCAAAGGGGGCGTCGTAATTGATCACCAGGCCGATGCGATCCACATCGAGTCCGCGAGCGGCGACGTCGGTGGCGACCAGCACATCCACCTTTCCCTGCTTGAGCCGCTCGACCGTCCGCTCCCGCAGGGATTGGGGCACATCACCGTTGAGCACCGCGCAGGCCATGCCTTCGGCATCGAGGGCTTCCGCCACCGTCACGGTGACGGCTTTGGTGCGGGCAAAAATGATCACCCCACCGGGGCCATGGGCTTCAAGAACCCGCAGGAGGGCCCCCAGCTTCTGATGGTGGGGTAGAAGAATATGGCGCTGGCGAATTCTGCTGGCATCCGCTTTCTGGGTGCGGATGATGACCTCAGCAGGATCCTGCAGATGCTGCTGGCAGATGCGCTTGATCTCAGGCGGCATCGTTGCTGAAAACAGCACCACCTGCCGCTGGGTTGGCAGCTGCTCCAACACCCACTGCACGTCATCAATGAAGCCCATGCGCAGCATTTCATCGGCTTCATCGAGCACTAGGGCATGCAGGCCTGAGACATCGAGGGTCCCCTGACGCATGTGATCCATCACACGGCCTGGAGTGCCGACCACCACCTGCACGCCACGGCGCAGCTTCTGGATCTGATCGCGGAAATCTGAACCGCCGTAGAGCGCCAGCACGTGAAGCCCCCTGGTGCAAGCGGCGTAGCGCTGGAAGGCTTCACTGACCTGAATGGCTAGTTCCCTGGTCGGTGCCAGCACCAGGACCTGGGGTTGGCGTGCATCAAGGTCAATGCGCGCCAGCAGTGGCAGGGCGAAAGCAGCGGTCTTGCCTGTTCCGGTCTGAGCCTGGCCGAGCAGGTCACGGCCGAGCATCAGCTCAGGAATGGCTGCGGCCTGGATCGGTGAGGGCTGCTGGTAGCCACATCGCTCCAGGGCCTCCAGCAGGGATTCCGGCAGGCCAAAGCCTGCAAAACCAGATTCGACTTCCGCAGTGGCGTCTTGCGTTACCACTTCAGCAGGTTGTGAGTTGTCGTCGACGCCCGTCACGGCCACGTCTTCAGACAGGGGAGATTGATGCGCTTGGATCACAGGAAAAGGCGTCAGACGCCGCGGGTTGACCTGAAAGTCCTTTGATTCAGGCCGGCAGAACCCACGTTCTGATCTGCCTTGCCCTCACACGGGGAATTTCAACTCATGAAACCTATCACCCAACGGCCGCTCGAACCCGGCCGTAGTCATCGGCCAAGCGCTCGATGTCGTCTTCGCTCAAGATGCTGCCGCGCTGGATTTCGATGATCAGCAGTCCCCCATCTCCAGCCGTGGCTCGGTGGACACAACCGCAGGCCACATCAAAGCTGCTGCCTGGTTGGGCCTGCAGCTGCTGACCATCCAGGCTCACATGGCCGCTTCCAGCGGCCACGTACCAATGCTCAAGGCGGTGTTGATGGCGTTGCAGCGACAGGCGCTGATCGGCATCAATCCAAAGCCGTTTGATCAGGTATCCATCCCCGCTGGTGAGGGTCTCGTACCAGCCCCAGGGACGTATGACGCGGTCCATGCCCTGCTTTTAGCAGGTCTGTGAACGTGGAGCCAGCACGGACTCGATGAAGTTCTGCACATGCTCACTGTCGCTGAGCAGTGGCCGCAAACGGGCACCAATGGCAGCCAGTTGGGATGGGCTGATGCGCTGCATCAGACCCTGCAGTTCCTCGCGGGCGCTCACCGACAACGGCACATCGCTGAGCCACAGAAACGCAGCCTCCTGCAACTTGCTCCAGGCCAGCAGGTAGAGATCGGAGTCCATGACATCGCCAGCACAGGGGCAGGCCCGGCGGGGCCAATTTCAGCGTGGCAGCCAGCTTTTTCCTTTAGGCCAATTGCAATGTTTCATTCCAAAGTGCTGCGCTGGCGATGCGCAATCGCCTACACCTCTGTGCCCACATGCTCGCCTGCGGTAGCCAAGGCGCCGTTGCTGTGGTCGCTGTTCATCGCCGCATCCAGCCCCAACGGCGTCTTCAGGCACGCCCTGAGCTCCGCCGCAGGGTCTGGACCATGGGGACGCCAAACCATGGATTCATGGCGGCTCAAGCAATCAGCGCCACGTGATCGAGCGCCAAGCTGATCAGATCAACGCGCGTCCGTGCCCTGGTCAGCGCCGTGTAGAGCATGCGGCGATCCATCGTCTCGCCCTGGGGCATCAAGGCGATCACTTCGCTGGCCTGGCTGCCCTGGCTTTTGTGAACGGTCATCGCCAGGGCAGGTTCTGGAGCGGGCACCAGCGCCAGGGGAAAGCGTTGGGGGCCATCGGCTGTGGCAATCACGGCTTCAGCACCCCTGGGCCCTGGGCGCACCACGCCCCGGTCGCCGTTGGCCAGCCCCAAGCCGGCGTCATTGCGTCCCACCAGCAACGGTGTTCCTGCAGGCCAACGCTGGGGCTGGCTTGGATCAAGCCCCAACCAGCGGCTGTTGAGCTGCTCTACACCATGGCGACCCCGGCGACGGGGTGACAACACCATCAGCTCATCCAGGCAGGCCAGGGCGCTGGTGTCATCGCAGCTGGGATCGAGGCAGCTCTGCTGCAATTGCAGGCGATGGTGGTCGATGCGCTGCACCAGGGCTCGGGGCCAACGGTGCTGCAGCGGCCACCAGCTCAAGTTGCCGCCGGACTGCTCCTGCAGCAGCTGTTGCAACTCCGCGCCGCCGACTCCCTGGCGCAGCCGTTGCACAAAGCGCCCCAGGGCCGTGGCGTCATTGAAGCGATGGGAGCGCTCCAGGCGCCGATGGTGCTGAGGCTGTTGCTGTTGCAGGTTCTGCTCAAGGGTGTTCAGCACGCCACTGCCGCCGATGGGCGGGAGCTGGGCCGGATCGCCCACAAGGATCAGGCGAGTCGTTGGCGGCAGCGCATTCAGCAGGGCCTGCATCAACCCTGAATCCAGCATCGACACCTCATCGACCACCACCACCTCCGCCTCCAGCGGGCGCTGGTGCCCCCGGCGGTATCCGCCTGCGCCATCGGCCTCCAGGGCGCGGTGCACCGTGGCGCAACGCATCGACTCCGGCAGTGGAGCCAGGGACTCCCGCAGCCGGGCGGCGGCCTTGCCGGTCGGGGCCAGGAGCCAAATCAGCCGTCCTCGCTCGTCTTGCAGCAGTTCCTTGATCAGTGTGGTCTTGCCCGTGCCGGCACCGCCGGTCAGCAGTAAGCCGTGCTGCTGGCTCAGGCGCTGCACCAGCTCCTGCATCAACCGCTGCTCTTGCTGCCGGCGCCGCTTGCTCCAGAGTTGGGCGCCTCCCTCCGCTTGGATCACCAGCTCAAGCGGCAGCTCGCTCAAGGCATCGCGTCCCCCAGCGCCCAGCGTGATGAGCTCCTCAGCGCTGATGTGCAGCGGTTCAGCCCCGTCATGCTGCTGCTGCAGGAGCCGCTCCAGCAATGGCAGCAGCACCTCTTGATAGGGCTGGACGTTGGCTGGTGCCAGTTCCAGCAAGCGCGCAGCCGCTCTCTGGCAGCGGTTGACACCGCTCATGTCTGCTCCTCCCCTGGCTGCAGCAGCCAGGCCCCTTCCCCGCTGCGCGTGAAGAGCATCACTGCATCAATGCGTCTGCAGCGCGACGCCGGCATCCTCAGGCGCAGCCAGCGCTGCACCGCCTGCCGATACAGCTGGGCCTGCAGCCAGTAGTCCTTGTCCGCCATGAGCTCATGGACCGGTCGTGCCAGACGGTTGGTTTTCCAATCGAGGACCAGCCAGTGATCGTGCTCGCCAGGCAGGCGCACGATCAGGTCGATCACACCATTGAGAAATCCGCTGCTCAGCTGCGGGGGGCGCTGCTGCAGACGCGTGTTGGCGTAGCGCCTCACTTCGGCATCAGGGTGAAGGGCCAGCTGCTGCAAGGCCTCAGCCAGCACATCCACAGCCGGGCCGCTGGCGAATCCACTGAGTGGCAGGTCAAAGGGCAGCTCGCGCAGGGTGTCCCCCTTGGCGACCTGATTGAGCCGCAGCGCCCCGGCCGGACCACCGAGAGGACGGCTCAACAGCATCTGCAGCGCCGGCAGCAGGGCCTCGTTCAGCTCACTCGGGAGCCCAGAGCGGGCCACCTCGTCCCGCACCAGGGTCCGGACCTCGCCGCTGAAGGGATCGCTTTGGAAATCCAGCTGCTCCAGGATCGCGTGCACCAGCGTTCCAAAACTGGCTCCCCCCGGCAGGCTGCTCCAGCTGGGATCCTCCTGTTCACCAGGATCAAGACTGTTGCTGTCGCGATCGGGATCAAACCCCTCCTCCTCACGCTGGGAGGTCATGGCATTGGATCGTTGCTCCAGCAGTCGGCTGTAACTCCAGCGTCCCCAGCGGCTTGCCGCTCGCTGCTGGGGCAATGGCTGTTTGTCAGCCGCACGGCTCAGCTCGCGTTCCGGGGCCGTGTAGGTCGCTGGGCTGGGGGCTGTCTCCGTTTCCAGCTGGATGCCAAGCGCTTGGCAGCGGCGGCGCACCCGATCCAGCAGATCCGGCGCCTCCTTGATCAAGGTGCTGATCGCCTCCCACGGCAGCTGCCCTCCCCGCTGGCGCTGTTCGGGATGCAGCAGCCAGGCCGGCAGGCTGGCGCCGCTGTCCTTGATGCGACCCCAGTCGATGCAGAGCTGGTGCTTGGCGCGCGTCAGGGCCACATAGCCCAGGCGTAGCTGCTCCTGCCACTCCTCCAGGCGGGCCTCCTCCAGGCGATCCCGTCTGGGGGAACTGCCGGGACGACGGCTGATGTCCAGCACCCGCCGCTGCTTCTGGTGGTCCCAGGCGCGAAAGGGGCCCTCGAGCGAGCGCGCGCTGCCGCAGTCCCAGAGGCTGGGGCACCAGACCAGGGGGAATTCCAGCCCCTTGCTCGAGTGCAGCGTGGTTAGGGTGACCATGGTTTCGCTGGCCACGATCCGCTGCTGGCTCTCCTCGCCGTTGTTGTTGCTGAGCTGCTGCTGGACCAGCCAGTGCCGCAGTCGAGCAGGGCCGGCCTGCCCCTGCTCCTGCCATTGCTGCTGCAGCAGTTCCCCCATCTGACGCAGGTCGCTCCAGCGCTGCTCACCCCCCGGCCGGCCCAGCAGTCGCTCAGGCGCTGAACCGGCAGCAAGGATCCCCTCAAGGGCCGCCAGGGGGCCCACCTGGCGCCAGCGCTGGCGTGCGTTTTGCAGCTGTTGCAGCCAGCGTCCCCACTGTTGCGGCTCCCACTGCTGCAGTTCCCGGGCCTGCCAGCCCCCCAGGCTGGAGATCGCCAGTGCTGCTGCTGCGCCTCGATCCCCCTCCCGTTCCAGGCTCTCCAGCGCCAGGGTGAGGCTGGCGGCCTCTGGGCTCTGCCACAGATCGCCGCCGCGGCCGATACGCGCCGGAATGCCCCGCCGTTGCAGCTCTTGCTGCAGGGCCACCGCATCGCTGTTGCGTCGCACCAGCACGGCCAGATCACCGGGGTGCAGGGGGCGCCAGTGTTCCCCGTCCTGCAGCTCGAGGCCAGCGGTCAGGGACCGCTGCAGGTCATCACAGACCCGCATCGGCATGCTCTGGCGCAGAGCGCCCAGCTTGAGCGGCGTGCCGCCCTCCTCCTCGCCCAGCCAGCGCAGCCGCACCGGCGGGGCGGGGCGGCCATCGGCCTGGCGCAGTCGACTGGGTTCCGCTCCCGGCGGAGCCTGCACGTTGCGGTAGCTGATGGCATCGGTGCCGAAGGCCTCACCCGCGCTGAAGAGGCCGTTGAGCACCTCCAGCAGGGCTGGATCACTGCGTCGGTTGGTATCGAGGGAATGACGCAGCCGACCTGCTCCGGTGGTGGCTGCGCGGTAAGTGCGGATGTCGCCGCCGCGGAAGCGATAGATGGCCTGCTTGGGATCACCGATCAAGGTCAGCGGGGCATGCCCATCGAAGAGCGCTGCAAACAGGCGCCATTGAATCGGGTCGGTGTCTTGAAATTCATCGATCAGACAGCAGCTCAGCTCGCGCTGACGCCAGCGACGCAGACCAGCTATGACCTCGGCGCTGAGGCGATCGGGATCGACGCGCTCCAGCAGGTCCCCGAAGCTGAGTTCATTGCGCTGCTGCCGCTGGCGGCTGGCCTGTTGCCGCAACTGGTGGACCAGCCCGGCGCTGAGCGCCTCAATCGGCTCAAAGCACAAACGTTCGGCGCTGCCATGCAGCCCACTGGTGGGGGCCTGATCGGCATCGTTCAACACGCGCCGCACCTGGCTTGTGCTGTAGGCCTGGGCCAGCAAGCGGTAGCGCCTGGCAATGGCGCTGCCCGGATCGCTGTGGAGCCCGCTGCGGGCGGTGGTGATCAGCGCCGGCAACTCCTCCAGTTTGGTTTTGCCCAGCAGCGTCCCGGCGGGGCTGCCATTGCCGCGTCCCTTGCAGATTTCTTGCAGCGCCTCTGCTGAGGCGAGCCCGTCCTCCTCGAGCTGGCGCATGAAGCGCTCCTCCAGCGTCCCCCACAACGCCGCCGGCTCGATGGCGGCATCGGCTGGGGCGGGCAGCAGCATGTCGCGGTCCTCATCCACCAGCGCCGCCAGCTGCAGCAATCCCTCGACGCCGAGGTCCTGGTGGGAGGCCACCCAGGCCTGCCAGGGCGCTGGTGACGGAGAGAGCTGGCTGCGACGCCAGTCAAGGACCAGTTCCTCCAGCAGCGAGCGATTGCTCTCCTGCAGCTGCACCTGCGGATCCAGTCCCAGCAACGCTCCGTTATCGCGGATCAGGCGCTGGATGAACCCATGGATGGTGCTGATCGGTGCCAGGTCAATGCGGTCAATTCCCTGCAGCAGGTTGAGCAGGATCTCGAGGGCGTCAGGCGCGGCGCTCCAACGCTCGATCAATGCGGCCAGGGTGGGATCCTTCACACCGCTGGGCGCCCCGGCGATGCGATAGGCCAGGGCCGTGGAGGCCTGCTCGAGCCGCAGGCGGATGCGGCAGCGGATCTCGGCGGCCGCGGCGCGGGTGAACGTCACCACCAGGATCGTGTCGATGGCGCGCCCGTTCTCACCCACCTCGCGCAGCACGCGATGGCTGAGGGCATAGGTTTTGCCGGTGCCGGCACTGGCTTCCAGCACCAAGGTGCCGCTGGGCAGCTCGCCGTTGAGATCCAGCGGGCTGATCACAGCACCAACCCTCCAGCGGCCAGGGCTTCGCTGAGGGGCAGCAGCACGCGCCGGCTCAGCTCCCCGACCTGGGGCTGTTGCAGCCAGTGCTCCAGCTCGGGTGTCACACCACCTTCCAGCTGCAGCAGGGCCTGCGGCCAGCGGTAGCCATCGCGCCCGCTGGGATTGAGCTCATCGAGCTGACGGCTGCCCAGTCCCGGCAGGGGTGATTCGCCAGCTCCTGCCTGCTGGCGACTGAGCTCCAGCCAGTTCAGCTCGGGCACAAAGGCGATCGGTTGCTGCAGCGCCGCGCGGCGCAGGTCCTGCAGGTCATCCAGATGCCCCTGGGCGATCGCCTTGCTCAGGGGCAGCAGTTGCCAGCTGGCTGCCACATCACCGCTGCGGCGGTTGATCAGCCCCACCAGGTGCGTGGTGCGCGAGGCCTCGGCATTGGCCCAGAGATGGTCCAGCCAGGCGTTGAGCAGCCGTTTGGGTTTGAACCCCCCGTTGCAGGTCAGAACGGCAAGCCCAGCCTGGGCCTCCAGTGCCGCGCTGTGCTGCAGCAACTGGCGGCATTGCTGCAGCGACGCTGAGCTGGCCAGTTCTGCCGCAGGACCCGGTGGTAGCAGGGCGCGCATCACCAAAGCCTGGCGTTGCTCTGGCCACTGCGCCTGGGCCAGTCGCTCGTTGCCAAGCGCGAGCAGCTGTTCATTCAGACTCCAGCGGCCCAGTCCATCGAGATCCGCCTCCTCGGGGTCGGTGTCGCTCAGCGCCCGCCTCACGGGCCGGATGTCGTGGGCCTGCAGCAGGGCTTGATGCGGATCGCGCAGCCAGCGCTGCAGCTCTTCGAGCCCCGCTGGTGCCACCGCTGGCAGGGTCCACTGCAGCTCTGCTGGCCACGGTGCCGTGCCCCCTGCAGCCACGGCCAACGGCGGCAGGGGCTCAGCCTGCTGGTGCACCAGGGTTGTGATGGGTTCGCCTCCTGGCGTTCGGTAGCTGCTCTCAAGGCAGCGCAGCAGGTCGCTCAGGGGTGCTGCGGGGTTGCGCTCCTCGCCGCTGCGGGGATCGATGGAGGTGTAGGTGGCGATCCAGTGGTGAGTGCAGGCCTGGAGCGCCTCCAGCAGGATGGCTCTGTCCTCTTGGCGCCGGTCGCGATCGCCGCGCCGCGGCTGCCGGACCATCAGATCGAATCCCGCGCGTGTGTCCCGTCGCGGCAGCCGCTGTTCATCCATGCCCAGCAGCACGACCACTTTGTGGGGGATCGAGCGCATCGGCTCCAGTGCGCTCAGGGTGACGGCACCGCTGACATGGCCGTAGCGCCCCTGCTCCTGGGCTTCTGCCTCCTCCAGCAGGGCCACCACTGCAGCACCGTCCAGCAGGGTCTGCTCATCCCCAGCCAGTCGCAGGGGCTGCAGCAGGGCGTAGAGCTCGGGGGATTGCCATCCGTCATCGCCGCCGCTGCCACTGAGGTCCTGCACAGCCGCGGCCAAGCTGCGATTCCATTCGGCCGGGCTCTGGGGCCGCTCCAGCTGTTGCAGCTGCTCGAACAGCCGGCCGCAGGCGTCATTGAGCGCCAGCACCATGGCGGCGGAAGCCAGCGTCGTGCTGCAGGCCGCCAGGTCTTGCCACTGGCCTGAGGCCGCCTCGCCAAGGGGAAAGTCATCCTCCAGTTGCAGTCCCAGCAGCAGCCGGTCCAGACCCCAGCGCCAGCTGTGTTGTCCCTCGGCTGGATAGCCCCAACGGGCCCGGTGCGTGCCGTCGCGGCCCCAGCGGATGCCGGCGGCCTGCAGCAGCGAGCGCCATTGCGGTTGGCTGAGTCCATCCAGCTCCAGGTGAGCCGCCACCTCCGGCAGCAGCAACAGATCCAGCACCTCCTCGCTGTCGAGGCGCGCTCCCACCAGATCCAGCAGGCGGAACACCAGATCAATACGCGGATTGCGCTGGCGCAGGGTGCGGTCGGTGACCCGCACGGGCAGGTGGCGTGGATCGGCGTTGCCCTTGGGCCGTTCAAAGACCGCTTGCACCAGGGGGGTGAAGCGGGCCACATCGGAGGTCATCAGCAGCACATGGCGCGGCTCCAGTTGCGGGTCAGCCGCCATCAGCGCCAGGACGGCCCGGTGGGCCTCCTCCACTTGGCGGCGATCGCCATGGCAGGCGAGCACCTGCAGGTTGAGCTGCTCCGCGCTGATGGTCAGGGGAGCCTCCACACCGGGAATACCCGCAGCCCGACGCAGGCCGCGGTGCATGTCCTCTTTCAGGAGCTGCAGCAGGCCCTGCTCCTGCACTGGCGTCGGTGCGGGCAGCGGTTCACGGCGGAAACCCTCCTGCAGCTCAGCGGCGATGAGCTCCAGCTGCCAGTGAAAATCGCGCTGCGTGCGTCCCAGGCTGGCCAGCAGGGGATGGCCTCGGTGCAGCAGTCGTCTCTCCAAGGCCTCCAGGGCGCTCTCGTTTTGGCTGCGAATCGGCTGCTCATCCCAGGGTTCGAGGCTGGGGCTGAGCTGATAGATCAGCACCGGCCTGGATCCGCTGCCCGCCTGTTGCGCCAGCAGCTCCCACATCACAGGCGGCAGGCTGGAGAGTCCAAAGACGTGAAGGGGGTCCGGCTGCGGAGGCAGCTTGGCTGCCCGCTCCATGGCCAGCAGCAGCCGTTCGGATGGATGGGCGACTCCCTGCGGGGCGAGTTGCTCCTGCAAGGCGCGGACCAGGGCCGGTTGCCAGCGCTCATGGGCGGGTAAGGGCACCCCATTGGCGTCGCCGTTGTCCCCGGCCAGCCAGCGCCGCACCATCTGGGGCCTGTACAGCCCGTATTGATCCAGGGTGTCGCAGATCTGCAGCAGGATCTGCAGGCGGTAGCGATCCAGGCCTGCAGCGTTGTGGCCCGGGCGATTCCAAAGTTGGTGCAGCGGCGCCCAGAGCTCCTGCTCAGGCAGCTGCTGCAACAGAGCAGCCACGCTCCAGCGCAGCCGTGCAGGGTCCCAGGGATCATCGGCTGGATTGCTGGGGCTGCCGCTGAGCTCAAGCACCAGCCGCCGCAGGGCTCGGCCACCGAAATCAAAATCCACACCTGCGCAGATGCCCATGTGCTCGCTGAGGGCAAGGGCCAGCCAGCGGCTCATGGCATTGGTGCTGATCAGCACCTGCTGGGCCTGGAGGGGATCGCGCGGGATCGTGCGGCAGAGCTCTGTGGCCAGAGCAGCGGCCAGTTGCTCGATGCTGTTGCTGCTGATCAGGCGAAGCATCGGCTCAGTGCTGGTTCCCTTTAGCTTTTTTCAAGGCGAATGTTGGATCTGGCACAACCGCCAGACAGCAATCACTGACAAAATTGGAATCTTATTTTGTTCGTTTGAGAGTAAAAGTGCCAACGCACCTGCAATGGTCGGAAGATGGAGAGTTGCATCCTGAGGAGTTGGCTCAGTTGCAAACCCTGCTTGCTGCAGGTTCAAGCGGTTGCGATCTAGCTTTCCGAGCCCTGGAGCAGGATCTCAAGTCGTCTGATTGGACGCCAGTGGATCCGGCACCGCTGCACTCGGCGCGTTGAAGCTGCCCTTCAGCACGTATTCCAGCCGCAGCTTCATGAAGTCAATGAAGGTGCTGTCGGTCGAGATCACTGCCGCAGCAGGACGCGGCACCGCCTTGGTCTGATCGGTCAGTTCATCGCAATCGAGGAAGCGGGGCTGGCGCACCAGCCAGAAATCAATCGTTTTGCCTTTCTCGCTGTAATCGCGGGCGCGCTCGCGCAGCACTTCCTCCAGTGGCTCCTCCTCGGTGAGGAACCGTTCACTGGCGGCCACGAAGTAATAGGTGTCCATCGTCATGGCTGAGCAACAGCATCCAGTGAAAGCGGATTCTGCAGCAGGGCCCCCTCACCGAAGAGGGGCTCATGGCGCGGACGGCTGACCAGCTCCTTCATCTGGCGCACCGCTTCTTGGAGACCCACCGCCAGGGCGCGGGCAATGATGGTGTGGCCGATATTGAGCTCTTCCATCCCCTCGATGGCCGCCACCGGTTCAACGTTCTGGTAGGTGAGTCCGTGGCCTGCATTGACCCGCAGGCCCAGCTGCCGTGCCCGCTGGCATCCCTCCACCAGCTTGGCCAGCTCCAGCGGCTGCTCCGCTGCTGGCGCATCGGCGTAGCCACCGGTGTGCAGCTCGACCCAGCGCGCCCCACTGCGGGCACAGGCCTCCAGCTGACTGGCCTCTGCATCAACGAACAGGCTCACGGGGATTCCGGCGCTTTGCAGCTGCTGCACATGGCTGCGCAAGCCATCCCCCGCAGCGCTGACATCGAGGCCCCCTTCTGTGGTGACCTCCTCCCGCTTCTCCGGCACCAGGGTGACCATGTCCGGGCCGAGCTTGAGCGCGATGGCCACCATCTCCGCTGTCGCTGCCATCTCCAGGTTCAGGCGGCTGCGAACCGTGCGGCGCAGCAGTTCCACATCACGGTCCTGGATGTGCCGCCGGTCCTCGCGCAGGTGAACGGTGATGCCATCGGCACCCCCCAGTTCCGCCATGAGGGCCAGGGTCACAGGGTCTGGTTCCACGGTCCGCCGCGCCTGGCGAACGGTGGCTGTGTGGTCGAGATTGACGCCGAGACTGGCCATCGGATCTGCTGTCCAGCGAACAACTTTAGAAAGCCCATCGCTGGATAGGGTTCGCCTATGGCCAGCCGCTTCGCCACCCCTGATCAGGTCCGCCTGCAACGGGCGCAAGCGGTCGCTAGCGATGTGGTGCCCTGGCTGGCGCCGCTGGCGATTCTTGCCACCGAGGATCTGGCCCTGCCGCTGTTCTTCCGCAGCGTCGCCATCAGCGGCAGTGCGCACCTGCCCCACCGAGGCCCTGTTCTGCTGGCTCCCACCCACCGGGCGCGATGGGATGCCCTGCTTCTGCCTCGCGCTGCCGGTCGTCGCATCAGCGGCCGCGACTGCCGCTTCATGGTGACCACCAGCGAGATGAGCGGCCTGCAGGGATGGTTCCTGCATCGCCTGGGTTGTTTTGCCATCGATCAAGCCAGGCCAGGCACCGCCAGCCTCCGCTTTGCTCTGGATCTGCTGGAGGCCCACCAGCAGGTCGTGGTCTTCCCCGAAGGCCGCATCAACCGCGATGGCTCCCCCATCACCGTGGCTCGAGGCCTGCCTCGCCTGGCCTCTCTGGCCTTCACCAAAGGCATCGGGCCCGTGCCTGTGGTGCCGGTGGGCATTGCCTACAGCCGGCCCCGGCCCCGCTGGCGTGATCACGCTGCTCTTTGCTTTGGCGAGCCCTTGCAGCTGGAGGGCCAAGGCAAGGCGGCTGCCGCCGATCTGGGCCTGCGCCTGGCCGCTGCGATGCAATCAGCTGAGGAAGCGGCCCGGGACAGCCTCAAGGGCTGAGTTCACTGCCCTTAAAGTCCCCCGACAGTCCCGGATCAGGGCCCATGCGCCGCCTTTTGCTCACCGCCAGCCTGGCCCTGGCCTTCGCCCCTGTGCCTGCCCTGGCGCAGGCCGCTACCGCATCAGCCCCTGCAGCAGCTACAGCAAGCAGCGGTGACACCTTCAATCTGAGCTCCGTTCAAGCCCTGCTGGCCCAGGGCGATGCCCAAGCCGCCAGCGGCGATCTCAGCGGCGCGATCGCGTCCTACGACAAGGCACGCAACGCCGCCCGTTCGCTGCTGTCGTTCTACCGCGACCTCGGTGGTGCGTTCCGCGGCCTCGATGCGCGGATCCCCCGGGCCATGGATGCCAAGGGCCGTGAAGCGATCGAGGCTCTGGCCTCGGCCAACCTGCGTCTGGCTGCGGCCTACCGCCGCCAGAGCCAATCGGAAGTTGCCGTTCCGCTGCTGGTGGAGGTGGTCAAGCTGATGACGCCAGCCAGTGCCGATGGTCGCAAGGCTTATCAGCAACTTCTGGAGGTCGGCTTTGTCTCGATCCCCTACAACGCACCTGCCCCCTCCTCCAACTGAGTCCGATGGTTCAGCCCGATGCGGTCATCGCTGCGGTGCGTCAGGCCTTGCCTGACGCACAGGTGGATGTGGAAGATCTGACCGGAGGTGGCGACCATCTCCAACTCAAGGTGGTTTCGTCCGCCTTTGCGGGCCTCAGCCGCATCAAGCAGCATCAATTGGTTTACAAGGCCCTGCGTCAGGAGCTGGCCACAGAATCCATTCACGCGCTGGCCTTGACCACGTCCTGTCCCCAATAAGCTCAACGTCTAAGTCGGGTTCCCCATGGACGCTCAGCTCAAGAGCCGCATCGAAGGTCTGATCAGCAGCAGCCCAGTCTTCATCTTCATGAAGGGCAGCAAGTTGATGCCCCAGTGCGGCTTTTCCAACAACGTGGTTCAGATCTTCAATTCTCTGGGTGTGGCCTTTGAAACCTTCGATGTGCTGGCCGATCCTGAGATCCGTCAAGGCATCAAGGAGTTCTCAGATTGGCCCACGATTCCCCAGGTGTACCTCAAGGGCGAGTTTCTGGGCGGTTCAGACATCTTGATCGAGATGTACAACTCCGGTGAGTTGCGCGAGACCGTCACCGTGGCCCTGGCCAGCTGATCAACGCGTGATCCGTCTCGCCAGTCCCTGCCGACCCGAAACGATCGAGACGTTGGCGATCCTCTCTTGGCCGATCTGGTCCTGTGATGCCAGCACGTTTCCCTGGCATTACGACCAGCGTGAGCAATGCCTGATTCTGGAAGGGGAGGTGACGGTCACCCCTGAAGAGGGGGAGCCTGTCCGTTTTGGCGCCGGTGACTTTGTGGAGTTCCCCGCTGGCATGTCCTGCACCTGGCAGGTGCACCAGGCGGTCCTTAAGCACTACCGCTTTGGTTGAGCTCAGCGACGTTCGCGCTCAAACAGGGTGCTGGGGTCCCCACCGGGGCCGATGAAGCTGGAGGGGTCCATCAGCCAGCGGTCCGCCATTTCCTCAAAACGCCGTTGGCTGATGGGATCGAGCTGCTGGCTCCGGCGCAGGGCATGGATGAATCCGTCGGCGTACAAGCGCAGCTCCGCTGGGCTGTGATAGCGATCGGTCAGTTCCTGACAGGCGTCGCAGAGACTTTGGAAGTGGCGAATCGCGTCGGGGTCTTGCAGCGCGGTCATGGGACAGCTGGTCAAGGCATCGCCTGCTACCAGCATGGCGGAAGAATCGACCTACGGTAGAGGTCCTTCGTTGTCGACGTGTGACCTCCTCCGTGGCGACCAGCCCGGCTTGCATCCTGGTGGTGGAGCCCCACCCCACTCTGCGGATGGTTCTGGCGCAGCGTCTGCGCCAGGACGGTCACATGGCGGCTGCTGTCGGCACGGCTGCAGAAGCGCTTGAGGTTTGCGCAGAGCAGCAGCCCGACCTGTTGGTCAGTGCCGAACTGCTGGAGGAAACGACCGCCTTGAAGCTGGCCGCACGGCTGCGTTGCCGCGTCATGGTGCTGACAGCCCGATCCGGTGCTGATGCTGTGGTCTCGCTGCTCGATGGGGGCGCAGAAGATGTTCTGCGCAAGCCCTTTGGGTTGGAGGAATTGGCGGCCCGCAGCCGCAAGCTGCTCAGCCGCAGCGGTGGCCTGCAGGAGCAGGTCACCGTTGGCCCGCTGTCGGTGCATCTGCTGCTACGTCAGGTGACGCTGCGCGACCAGCCGGTGGAGCTCAGTCCGCGCGAGTTCGCCTTGCTCTGTGCCCTGCTGATGCCCCCTGGCCATGTACGCAGCCGCCAAGAGCTGCTGACCATGGCTTGGCCCCCCTTCAGCGGTGGCCCCCGCTCGGTCGACACGCAGGTGCTGACCCTGCGCCGCAAACTCGAGCAGGCGGGTCTCGGCGAGGGCGGCGGCATCGAGACCGTTCGACAGCAGGGTTACCGCTTCAGCTTGGACAACCTGCCTGAGGTCAGCTCAGAGACCGCGGCTGAGCCGAATTCCGCCAACCATCAGTTCAGCGGCCAGCATCAGACCGCTTGAGGCGGCCAGCAAGCGATAGGTCCAAGGCGGCGTCAGCCGCTTGACGCCGCTGGTGTCCACTCCACTGCTGCGGCTGAAGCGGCTTAGAAAATCCTCGAAATTCACGACGCGCTGAGGCAGCAGGTGGGCTTTCCCGCCGGTGCGCACGTAGTAGACGCTTCCCCCCTGACTGGTGCCCACAGGCACCAGGGCTTTCACTTCGCTCCACTGCAGCTGCCAGCCGCGCCGCAGCAACCAGGCGCACCAGGGGGCAGGACCGACGCGCACCCCGTTGCTGTCGATTTCCACCTGTTCACTGACCAGGGCCAGGACCAGCAGCAGGCCAAGCGGAACCATGAACAGGAGCCATAGGCGCAACCCATCGGGTGCGAGCGCTGGCAAGGGCAGCACCAAGGCCAGGTAAAGCAGCACCAACGTGCCCCGGATCAGGGGCGCCATGGGGTAGCAGTGGCGTTCTGTTGCTGAACTGCTCATCGGTCCTCAGCTGAGCCGGGAAGCGGGTCGATCAAAGCACTGGGTTGATCACCCCCTGTGAAGACTTCTGCTTCTCGCCCTTTCCAGAATTCACCCAGGCGCATCAGATCAGCGTGAGCTTGCTCCAGCCTCAGCAGGTAATCCTCAGGGCTGATCTGGTCGCGAGTCTCCCTCAGCTTGGCGAGCCTGAGTTGATGGAGATGCCAGGGTTTAGTGATGTCTCCGCGGGCTTCCAGGTAGGCGGCCAGTTCGGCTGAGCTGGGCATCGGCTGCTGGGTCATGACATCGGTGCCGCTCCAGTACACCCTATGGAGAATGCCGCTCAGGCGGGGAGCGCCCAAGGGTTGAGGCCCAGGTCGGCACCGATGCGGTGGGCACAGGCAAAGCCGCTGAAGGCCACGGCGTTGAGCCCTTGGCCTGGGAAGCAGGAATCGCCGACGCAGTACAGCCCCTCAACCCCGCTGCGGTTGAACGGCATGGGCAGCAGTCCTGGCAGACGCAGGGCAGGGATCGGTCCATAACTGCCGTTGTGGCGACCCAGGAAGCGTCGATGGCTGCGAGGGGTGCCCACCTCGCGGTGGTGGATGGCTTGGCTCAAGCCCGGCAGCAGCAGCGCCTCAAGACGCTCGATGAGGCGCTCGGCATCGGCCTGCTTCTTGCTCCGGTAGGCGCTGGGGCTCAGGCCCTGCCATGGCTCCATGGCCGAGGGGGTGAAGCAGTGCAGAATCTGCCGCCCAGCGGGTGCCAGCTCGGGATCCAGCAGGCTTGGCATGGAGACGAAGATGACACCCTGCTCCTCCTCCATGGCCTGCCAGTCCTCCAGCAGCAGGTGATGGCAATGCATGTCATCCGGCACGATCGCAGCATCGATCCCCAGATGGAGGGAGAGGAACGATGGTGAGGCTTTGTAGCGGCGCCGCCAGCGCGCTTCCCGGGCCGGTGTGTGACTGGAATCCACCAGGGGTGTGCCAGCAGATCCAGCCCCACTGAAGGTGTCCCAGCGGGTGGCGTTGCTCACCACCCGATGCGCTGTGATCTGCTCGCCGCTGGCCAGCTCAACGCCGCAGGCACGCTCGCCTTCGAACAAGACCTTCGTGACCCTGGCCTTGTAGCGGATCTGGCCGCCATGGCGCTCCAGGCCGCTGACCAGCTTGCGGGCAATGGTGCCCACGCCTCCTTTGGGGTAGTTGATCCCACCGGCATGGCGATCAGAGAAGACCATGCCCGCATTGATCATCGGGGTCAGATCAGCTGGCATCACCGACCAGCAGAAGCATTCCATGTCGATGAACTGCAACAGCTCTGGGTCATGGATGTGCTGGCGCGCCACATCGCCGACGTTGAACGGCAGCCAGCGGGCCAGGCCGAGGCAGGCCAGTGGTGCGCGGAAGAAAACCTTGGCCAGATACGCCGGATCTTCAAGCGAGAGGAGCGGCATCGCGTCCAGGCAGCGGAACACCTGCCAGCACGTGTCGTAGAAGGCCCGAATCCCCTTGGCTTCGTGGGGGAACAGTTGGCTCAGGCGTGCCACGAAACTGTCGTAGTCGCGATCGACCGCCACGTTGAGATCGCCGGGCAGGTGATATTCCAGCTGCACCGGATCCGGCACCGTCTCGCAATGCTCGCCGACATCAGCCAGGGCTCGGGTCAGCAGGTTGGTGTGCCCGTCCTGGCCAAAGCCGAAAATCATCGAGGCGCCCACATCAAAGGTGTAGCCGGCCCGTTGAAAGCTGCCGCCACTGCCACCGGGGATCAGGTAGCGCTCCAGCACCAGCACCTTGGCCCCTTTGGCCGCCAGCTGGCTGGCGGTGACCAAACCGCCGATGCCCGAGCCGATGACGATCACATCCCAGGCTGGTGCGGTGCTCACAGAACTGCTGCTGCTGGTTCGGCGACCTTAGGGGCTGGGGTGTGCTGACAGAACGGGGCCAGATCGCTCAAGGCCCTGTCCCGGTAGGCCCCGTAACGGGCCCGTTTGTCGCGGATCCGCTCGGGCAGCTCAGGCAGCAGACCGAAGTTGGGTGGCATCGGTTGAAATTTGCCGCTGGGCGCTTCGCTGATGAAGTGCGTCAGAGCGCCGGCCATGGTGGTGGCGGGTAGATCGATCGGTGCTTCACCTCTCACAAGTCGCGCAGCATTGGTCCCGGCCAGCCAGCCACCGGCCACTGCAGCGGCATAACCCTCGGTCCCGGTGATCTGGCCTGCGGCTAGCAGGTCATGGCGAGCCCTGAACTGCAGGGTGGGCTGCAGCAGCTGGGGGGCTTCCAGGAAGGTGTTGCGATGCATCACGCCAAAGCGCACAAAGTCGGCCTGCTCCAGTCCTGGAATCAGGCGCAGCACGCGCTTCTGCTCACCCCACTTGAGATTGGTCTGAAAGCCCACCAGGTTCCAGAGGCGGCCATCACGGTCTTCCTGCCGCAGCTGCACCACGGCATAGGCCCGTTTGGCGCGGCGCACATCCCGGTCATTGACATCCCCCCAGCGCTGGTCCCACAGGCCGATGGGCTTCAAAGGGCCGTAACGCATGGTGTCCTCACCACGCCGAGCCAGCTCCTCGATCGGTAGACAGCCTTCGAAAAAGGTGGCGCTCTCCTGCTCGAAATCCTTGAGTTCAGCCTGCTCTGCTGAAAGCAGCGCCTCGCGGAAAGCGAGGTACTGCTCTTTGTTCATGGGGCA
>CENU01042635.1_pt1 | contig 19799 bp, 18 predicted proteins | sample 361331 | NCBI WGS metagenome assembly CENU01 (sample SAMEA2619766, study PRJEB7988) | marine metagenome | isolation source: saline water (ENVO:00002010), including | reverse complement strand
GGTATCAGCGGGGTGTCAGACAAACCGGTTGATGATGGCCTCGAGGATTTCCTGCTGACCTGACACCGGCTGCGGGCTCACCCCTGCCGCCTCAACATGCGTGGCGAGGCTTTGCAGGCTGTGGGTGCCATCCAGAATGTCCGCACCGAGGCCTGATTTCCAGCCGGCATAGCGCGCTTCCAGGGCGGCTTCGAGGGTGCCATCCTCCAGCATCGCCGCCGCTGCCTTCAGGCCGCGGGCGCAAATATCCATGCCGCCGACATGCGCTGCGAGCAAATCCTGCGGGTCGATCGACTGGCGCCGCAGCTTGGCATCGAAATTCGTTCCGCCTGTGGTAAAGCCGCCTGCTTTCAGAATCTGGTAATAGGCCAGCGCCACTTCGGCAACATTATTGGGGAACTGGTCGGTATCCCATCCTGACTGGTAGTCGTTCCGGTTCATGTCGATTGACCCGAAAATGCCGAGATCATTCGCCAGTGCCAGCTCATGCTCGAAGCTGTGTCCAGCCAGGATGGCATGGCCCTGTTCGATGTTGACCTTCACCTCATTCTCGAGGCCGTAACGCTTCAGGAATCCGTAAACGGTGGCCACATCGTAATCATACTGATGCTTGGTCGGTTCCTGAGGTTTCGGTTCAACCAGGATCGTTCCGGTGAAACCGATCTTATGTTTGTATTCGACGACCATGTTCAAGAACCGGCCAAGTTGATCCATTTCCTGGCCGATGCGCGTATTGAGCAACGTCTCATAGCCCTCACGACCGCCCCATAAAACATAGTTTTCACCATCCAGACGCTTCGTGGCATCGATACAACTTTTTACCGTTGCGGCAGCATAGGCCACCACCTCGGGGTCGGGGTTGGTAGCGGCACCAGCCATGAAACGGCGATGGCTGAACAAATTGGCTGTGCCCCAGAGAAGTCTGACGCCGGTTGACGCCATCTTTTCTGCAAAATAATCGGTGATTTCCTCCAGATTGCGTCGGCTCTCGGCAAAGCTGTCCCCCTCCGGACGGGCGTCCAGGTCGTGAAAACAGAAATAGGGAACGCCGAGGGCACTGAACATCTCGAACGCCACATCAGCCTTGTGGCGCGCTGACGCCATATCATTGCCAAACCAGGGGCGTTCAAAGGTTTCGCCGCCAAACGGGTCGGTTCCCGGCCAGGCAAAATTGTGCCAGTAGCAGACAGCAAAACGCAGATGGTCTTGCATCCGCTTGCCCATAACGATCTCGTCCGGATCATAGTGCCGAAAGGATAGGACCCCGTCACCATCCTCACCCCGGAAGCCAATGGGGGAGTCTAGCTGGAAATAGGAATCTGTCATTGTACCGAACTCCGTAACGCGGTGAATGCCAATGGTCATGTCCCGGTCAAAGCCATCCCACCCTATTCGGGAACTGCGCCAATGATATGTTGGTCGTAATTGATGACCGATCCGGTGATGATGCCGGAATCAGGGCTCAAAAGATAGGCAATCAGGGGGGCGATCTGGTGCGTTTTGACAAGCTGACCCATCGGCAGTTCGGCCTCGGCCTTTTCCAGCCAGTCGTCTGGCGCGTCGTGAAATTTCTTCTGCACAACATCCTCGCCTGGGGTGTCCATCCAGCCCGGCGCCACAGCGTTGCATCGGATCAAATCTGACCGATATGCGTTTGCCGCGTTCAGTGTCAGCGTCTGCAATCCCCCCTTCGAGGTTGCATAGGGCGTCAGGAAACTCTGTCCGACATGCGCCGAGGTCGACAGGATGTTCACCATCGATCCGCGCCTGCCGGTTTCCAGAAGATGCCGCACCACACCTTGCATCAACAGGAAAGGCCCTCGCAGGTTGATGTCCATGTGACGCGCCCAGAGCTCTGGCGTGGTATCCACCAGACTGCCGCGTGAGGTGTCGGCAGCACAGTTCACCAGACCATTCACCAAGCCGTGATGGTCGATCGCCATGGCGACAGCCGTCTCGCAATCCTCGACCTTTGCAACGTCGCAGGTCACGAACAGGCAATCGGCACCGGCAGCACGAAGAGCCTCGGCCGCCGCTTCCCCGCGTTCGGTGTTGCGTCCGGTGATGGTGATCTTGCTGCAGCCCTGCCGGATCATGCATTCGGCCACGGCAAAGCCGAGACCCTGGGTGCCGCCTGAAATCAGAACGCTGGTGGTGCTGTTGTCAATCATTTCGGTTTGCTCCTACCTCGACCCACTGGCCGCTGAGCGATGATCTGTCGACCGCATCCATGACCTGTTCGATGACGAGGCCGTCACTGAAGGAAGGCCAGGCGGCCGCCCCTGTCTCGATAGACTGCAGCAGCTCGTGCAACTCGCAGATCTTCACGTCCATATAGCCAAGGCTGTGACCGCCATTCGGAAGAAAGGCGGAATAGGGCGGGTGCTGCGGGCCGGTCAGAATTGTGCGGAAGCCGTCGGTGGCAGGGTCGTCCTGTCGGGTAAACAGCTTCAGCTCGTTCAGCCGCTCCTGTTCAAAGATGATGGTGCCCTTGGTGCCGTGAACTTCCCACCGAAGGCCGCATTTGTAACCCCAGGTCACACGGCTCGCGCCGATATGGCCGTGAACTCCGTTCTCGAACTGGACGAGGGCGGCGACCATGTCGTCATTGTCGACCGATTTCTGGCTGCCCTTGTTCTGGGGATCCTCTCTTTGTTCATGGACAATCGCGATGTCGCCCACCACACGCCTGATGGTCGAACCGGTGAGGTAATGCGCGACGCTGATCACATGGCTCAGCACGTCGCCATTCGCGCCGGTACCGGACTGGTCGCGCGACATGCGCCATGACCAGGGACGATCGCCATCGGCCTCATTGTCGACGTCATAACGGCAGAAGAAGGCGGCGACCCGTCCGATGGCACCCGATTCGATCAGACGCCTTGCGTGGGTCACGGCAGGGTTCTTGGTGTAGTTGTACCCGATGATGGTCTGTCCTGTGCTGTCGGCGGCGGCATCGGCCATTTCCCGCGAATCACCAAGCGAGGTCGACATCGGCTTTTCGCACCAGACATGTTTGCCGGCAGCAAGTGCCGCGATCGAGATTTCGGCATGGGTGTCATTCGGCGTACATACGGAAATCAGATCCACCGCCGGGTCGTTCACCACCTCGCGCCAGTCAGCGGTATAGCGGTTGAACCCAAGGTCGGTGGCGCGCTGCGAGGCGCGGTCAGGGCTGAGATCACAGACAATTTCCAGCCGCGGTCGCAGGCCTGTGCCGAACACGGACGCCGAAGCGCTATAGGCGATTGAGTGTGCCTTGCCCATGAAGCCGGTGCCAATGACGCCGATGCCGATTTCTTTCATGACGATCTCCAGATGCAGTGCAAGCCAGCAGATTTATGGCAAACAGGTTGGAAGCAAAAAAGGTCGACAGAAGTGGTCGCGCATGCCGGCTTCCGGCGCAAGATGAAAAATTATGTATCGGGTGTTTTGAAATATTTTTTCTAAAATTGGTCTTTACATGCTGGTCGTTCAATTTACTGTTTCTGTATGGGGGAAGTCAGACTGGATGAATTTCCCCGTCAAACCTTTGGAGGATATTATGAAGAAGCTTCTTCTTGCGATGTCTGCTGTCGTCCTGTTCTCGGGCGCTGCTCAGGCCGAGCGTTATGTTATGGTTACTCACGGCGAAGGTAAGGATCCGTTCTGGCCTGTCGTTCAAAAGGGTGGTGAAGACGCCGCTCGTGCCGTTGGTGCCGATTTTGAATACATCTTCACACCGTCCGGTGACATGAGCGACATGGCGAAGTCGATCGCTGCCGCCGCTGCCACCCAGCCTGACGGCATGGTTGTTTCGCTTCCCGATCCGGACGCGCTTGGCCAGGCCATCAAGGACGCTGTTGGTGCCGGTATTCCGGTCATCACCATGAACTCGGGCCTTGAGTCGTCGAAGGATGTAGGCGCGCTGATGCATGTCGGTCAGCCGGAATTCCTGGCAGGTCAGGCCGCTGGCAGCCGCGCCAAGGCAGAAGGTGCGACAAGCGCCCTTTGCTTCATTCAGGAAGCCTACAACACCGCGCTGAACGATCGTTGTAACGGTTATGCCGAGTCGGTCCCGACAAAGCTGGCTGACAGCTCGAACGACCCGGCCACCATCCCGACCCGTGCGGCTGCTGCGCTGCAGGCGAATCCTGACATCGACGCCGTCCTGTCTGTTGGCCCGCACGTCTGTGTTGGTGTTCAGCAGGCGATCGACGAGCTTGGCATGTCGGTTCACCACTCCTGCTTCGACCTCAGCCCGCCGGTCATGGACATGATCAACGCAGGCAAGGTGCAGTACACCATCGACCAGCAGCAGCGTCTGCAGGGTTACATGCCCGTCATCGCGCTGCACCTGTACAACACTGGCGCGGGTCTGCTTCCGGGTGCGAACATCCCGTCCGGTCCCGGCTTTGTTGACAAGTCGAACGCATCTTCGGTTGCGGCGCTTGCTGGCGTAGACCGGTAATCGCAACAAACAATCAGGTGGGTAGCGTCACGCTGCCCACCTTTTTTTAGGTCCAGACAATGAACCAGTCCGCAAGCACCAGAAAAGAATCGGATCGCCTCGCATCCAGGTCATGGCTGAAGTCGCTCTTTGCGCGGCCGGAGATCGGCCCCATCGGGGTCATGCTCCTGTTGTTCGGCATGCTTGGCTATTTTTCCATTCCTGCAGGTGAATTCTCGCTCAACCCCTTTGCCGGGGAAGGCTTCAACGCTCTTGGCATCCGCAACAACCTTCGGGTGATTGCGCAGTTGGGCATCATCGCGCTTGGCGCGGGCCTGTTGATCATTGCCGGCGAATTCGACCTGTCCATCGGATCGATGATCGGGTTTGCGGGCGCCTGCATGGCCATGGTGCTGCGATGGGGCTTTGCCATCGTGATCCCCTATATTTCGTTTGAAGGGGGCATGCATGTCGAATTTTTCACTCTCATACATATAACGGACATATCGCCCATCGGCGCGATCACGATCACCATGTGCTTCACGCTGTTCTTCGGCTGGTTGCAGGGGTACATCGTGGTGCGTTCGGGTCTGCCGTCCTTCATCGTGACGCTTGGCGGCCTGTTCTTCCTTCGGGGACTGACCGAGGTTTCGCTGCGCGCGTTCAACCACCGCCCGGACCAGACCAAGGGGGCGACCACGGTTACCGAACTGCCTGACATCAAGAACATCATCGATGTGCCTGGTCATGGCGAAATGGAACGCGACGCGGCAAAGGCATTGTCCGAGGCAGACCTGATGGCAATCCTCAAGGATGTGCCGGCAGACACCATCGCCAGCCTGACCGAACGTCTGCAATATACGGCGCAGCGCGTCGCCGATGCGAAGACCCAGATCATGGCGGCAAAAGGCGTCAAGCCGCTCGAGCGCGCGCTGGAGAATGCGATCGAGTCCGGCAATACAGTGATGGCCGATACCATCCGCAACAAGATCGAGACCTTTGTGGTCACGCCGACTGTGCCGAAAGAAATCACCGACATCGACGTGGCCAGAGCCTATATCGACACCATCGGCTCGGCCCGTCCGGTTGCCAATTTCTTCGGTGGTGACATTCTTCAACCGATCTTCGATTTCCTGTATTTCCCGGTCGACTGGAACACCAATAATTTCGGCAACCAGTTTGCCCCGGGTCTTTATTCCTGTGTGATGATCTGGGTCATCCTGGCGCTGCTGTGCTATGTCGTTCTCAGCCGCACCCAGGCTGGCAACTGGATCTATTCCACGGGCGGTAACCTGCAGGCGGCCAAGGCCAACGGCGTCCCGACGGACCGGGTGAAGATATCCCTGTTCGTCTTCTCGGCCTTCTGCGCGACGATCTTCGCCACCTGCCAGGTGTTCGAGGTGAACACCGCCGATGCCGCGAAGGGCAACCTCAAGGAACTCGAGGCCATCGCCGCCGCCGTGATCGGCGGGATCGTGATGACCGGTGGTTTTGGAACCGTGGTTGGTATCATTGTCGGTGCCTTCATCTTCGGCCTGGCCAAAGAGGCCTTCTTCTATATTCCGGGAATTGACGGGTCGTTCTACCGGGTTTTCCTCGGTCTTGTGATCATCGCTTCGGCATTGCTGAACGAGAACATCCGCAAGCGCATCATGGGAGCGCTCTGACATGGCCGCCAACACCACAGAACCACTGATCGAAACCAAGGGTCTGGTGAAGAACTTCGGATCATTCACCGCGTTGAACGGCGTCGATCTGCAGGTATTCCCGGGAGAGGTCCACGCGCTTCTTGGCGACAATGGTGCCGGCAAGTCAACGCTGATCAAAATCCTGTCCGGTGTGTTCAAGCCGACGGAGGGTGAGATCTTTGTCGAGGGCGAGAAGGTATCGTTCACCTCGCCGCGAGACGCCACCGGCGCCGGCATCGGCACGGTGTATCAGGATCTGGCGCTCAATGCCCTGACCTCGGTCACCCGTAATTTCTTCCTTGGACGTGAGATGACACATTTCCCGGGGCCGTTCGGCATTCTCAAGACCGCTGAGATGGATCGGATCGCCACCGAGGAAATGGCCAAGATCGGGATCAATGTGGCCGACCCGAATCAGCCCGTCGGCACCATGTCCGGTGGCCAGCGGCAGACACTTGCGATCGCCAGAGCGATATATTTTGGCGCGAAGGTGCTGATCCTTGACGAGCCGACCTCGGCGCTTGGTCAGAAACAGCAGATGGAAGTGCTGAAGACCATCCGCAAGGTGCAGCAGTTTGGCGACATCGCCATCATCCTGATCACCCACAACGAGATTCACGCGCGCCTGATTGCCGACCGTTTCACTTTCCTCAGTCTTGGCGAGGTGATTGGGCAGGGCACATCGAAGGATCTGGAAGGTGATGACATCAAGCGTCTGATGGCTGGCGGTGCCGAGATCGGTGACCTTGCCAAGGAGCTCGCGGTCTAGCACGTCGGGGGAAGAGACAAAATATGGACGCCACCGAGCTCCCCATCAGACCGGAGACCCTTGATCAACTGGTCGCGCAGATCGAGACGCAACATGCCACGATGCCGAAGAGACTGCGCGAAATAGGAAGCTTTGTCCTTGGTCATCCGGAGGCCATTGCCCTCTCGACGCTGGCGGAACTGACAGCAGAAACGGATATCGCCACATCGGCCTTTGTCCGCTTTGCCCAGACCCTTGGCTTTGACGGCTTTACCCAGATGCAGGCTGTCTTCCGGCAACAGGTGCGCAGCAGCTGGCCGCAATATGCGAGCCGTCTTTCCGATATGGCCCATGTCGAGCCTGCGGACCATCTCGAGGCGTTGTCGGTGTCGGCGGTTGACTCCATCAACCGGTTTGCCAACACGGTGTCGATGGACACTCTCGAGACTGCCTGGCAGAAGCTTGCCGCTGCGGAGACCATCTGGATTGCCGCTTCCGGTCGCACCAAGCCGGTCAAGGTCTATATGAGCTATCTGCTGACCACGCTTGGCATCCGGTCGCAGGAAATGCGGGAATCCCCGACCGAGGCGCTGCGCGAGGTCAACCTGATCGGCCCGAAGGACGTTCTGTTCGTTGTCAGCTTCGCACCCTATGGCGAAGTATCGGTGAAGCTGGCGCAGGAAGCAAAGAACCGTGGCATACCCATTGTCAGCATCACTGACACCATTGTCAGTCCGCTAGCGCTCGACACCACCCTGCTGGTCACTGAAGAAAACCTGTTCGGCTTTCGTTCGCTCTGCGCAACCATGAATCTGACCCAGTATCTTGCTATCGAGGTGGGGTTGCAGCGCGAAAAGGGATTGAGCGATGGGTGAGCCGCTACTGGATGTCATCTGTATCGGCAGGTCATCTGTCGATCTGTACGGTGGTCAGGTCGGTGGCCGGCTGGAGGACATGTCCGGGTTTTCCAAATATATCGGCGGCAGCCCCACCAATATCAGCATCGGATGCGCACGGCTGGGCCTGAATTCCGCGCTGATCACGCGTGTCGGTGACGAGCATATGGGGCGTTTCATTCGCGAAACCCTTGACGGCGAAGGTGTCGACACAAGCCATGTCACCACCGATCCGGACCGGCTGACGGCCCTTGTCATTCTCGGCATCCGCGACAGCGAGCAGTTCCCGCTGATCTTCTATCGCGAGAACTGTGCCGACATGGCGGTCGGAGAAGAGGATATCGATCCGGATTTCATCGCGTCGGCGAAGGCTGTTCTCGTGACAGGCACGCATTTCAGCACCGATCGCGTCGCCGGTGCCAGCTTTGCCGCCATGAAACTTGCCCGGAAATTTGGACGCAAGGTGGCCTTTGACATCGATTACCGACCCAACCTGTGGGCGCTTGGGGGGCATGCTGACGGCGAGAGCCGGTTTGCCGAGAGCGCGCGGGTGACGGCGCATCTTCAGACGGTGCTTCCATATTGTGATCTCATTGTCGGCACCGAAGAGGAATGGCACATCGCCGGCGGCACAACCGATACCATCTCCGCCCTGCAGGCGGCGCGTCGCCTGACCGATGCAACAATTGTCTGCAAGCGTGGCCCGCTTGGCTGTGTCGTCTTTGAAGGTGACATTCAATCCTGGGACAGCGGCGTGGCGTCACCGGTCCGCGAGATCGAGGTGTTCAATGTTCTGGGGGCAGGGGATGGCTTTATGGCCGGCTTCCTGTCGGGCTGGCTTCGTGACGAAGCGCCGGCCAACTGTGCCCTTTATGCCAATATCTGCGGTGCGCTGGCGGTCTCCCGCCATGGCTGTGCGCCGTCATACCCGTCGCAGATCGAACTCCGGCATATGATCGAGACGGGAAGCGAGGAATTTCGGCTTCGCAAGGACAGCAAGCTGGAACAGATCCACTGGGCAACCACCAGGCGGCGGCGGTATGACAGGTTGCTGGCCTTTGCGTTCGATCATCGGAGCCAGTTCACCGAACTGGCGGAAACCTATGGGCGAACGGAAGCCGATATCGACCATTTCAAGAGGATTGCCCTTGATGTGGCGGCCGGCACGGCGGGGCTACGTGACGGTGTTGGTCTGCTGGTCGATGACCGGCTTGGTCGCTCAGCACTCCACGCCGCATCAGATCACGACATGTGGATTGGCCGGCCGATCGAACAGTCGGGCGTGTTCCCGCTGGCGTTCGAGGAAGGGCCGGACCTTGGCAGCCGCCTGGCCGAATGGCCAGCCAATCACTGCGTCAAGGTGCTGGCGCCGATCCGCACCGATGATCCGGCTGATCTGATTGCCTATCATGAATCGGAACTGCTGAGGCTGGCCGATGCCTGTCGCCAGACCGGGCATGAATTCCTGTTCGAGATCATAACGGGCAACCGCGGAAAGACCGCCGCGCCAGAGCAGGTTCTGGAATTGATGGCCAGATTCTATGACCTTGGTGTCGCGCCTGACTGGTGGAAGCTGGAGCCGATCGAGGACGCGTCGTTCTGGACCGCTGCCGGAGATATTGTGCGGGCCAACGACCCGCATCTTCAGGGCATCATTGTGCTTGGCAAGGAGATGCCGGACGAACAGCTGGCACGGGTCTTTGCGCTGTCGCGGCCAGAGCCGCTTGTGCGGGGCTTTGCCATCGGGCGGAGCATTTTCAACGAGGCGGCAAAGGGCTGGTTTGCCGGCACACTCGATGATGCCGCCGCGCATGACAAGATGAAGGCGATCTATCAGGGGCTGATCGCCGCATGGGACAACGCCGCCTGAGCGCGGTCGGATGTAAGCAGGAGACACAGATGGCAACGGTCCGTTTGACGATGTCACAGGCGCTGACGCGCTGGATGACGGCGCAGAGCATCGAACAGCTTGACGGCAGCATCGAGCCGGCCTTTGCCGGGGTATGGGCCATCTTTGGGCATGGCAATGTCGCTGGCCTTGGCGAGGCGCTCTATGGTGTTCGTGACGAGATGCCGACCTTCCGGGGCCATAACGAGCAATCGATGGCGCATATTGCCATTGCCTATGCCAAGCAGAAGCAGCGCCGCAGGATGATGGCGGTGACAACCTCCATCGGCCCCGGCGCAACCAACCTGGCCACCGCTGCGGCGCTGGCGCATGTCAACCGTCTGCCGGTGCTGTTGCTTCCCGGTGATGTGTTCGCCACGCGTGCCCCTGATCCGGTGCTGCAGCAGGTGGAGAGTTTCGGTGACGGCACGGTCTCGGCGAATGACTGCCTTCGCCCGGTCTCGCGTTATTTCGACCGGATTACCCGTCCGGAACAGCTTCTTCAGGCGCTGCCGAAGGCGATGTCGGTTCTGACCGACCCTGCCGATTGCGGGCCGGTGACGCTTGGCCTGTGTCAGGATGTTCAGGCCGAGGCATGGGATTATCCGGAAAGTTTCTTTACCCCGCGTGTCTGGCACATGCGGCGGGTGATGCCGGATGGTGGTGAGCTGGACCGTGCCATGGCGGCCCTGAAAGCCGCCAAACGCCCGATGATCATTGCCGGTGGCGGGGTGCGCTATGCCGGTGCCTGCGCCGCGGTAACGGCGCTTGCCGAACAGGCTGGCATTCCGGTGGCGGCAACCCAGGCCGGCAAGTCCAGCCTGGTTGAATCACACCCCATGTATGTCGGATCGCTTGGCGTGACCGGCGCTTCGGCGGCGAACAATCTGGCCGCAAAGGCCGATGTCGTGCTGTCGGTCGGAAGCCGCCTTCAGGATTTCACCTCCGGGTCGAACAGCCTGATTGGTGGGCAGGTCGTCGCGCTGAATGTGCAGGCACATGACCTGGTCAAGCATGGTGCGATGCCACTGATGGCAGACGCGCTTCGCGGGATTGAGGCGCTGACCGCCGGCTTGGCTGGTCACGCAACAGACAAGGCCTATCAGGCCGAAATCGCGGATCAATGGTCAGGATGGATGGACGCGGTTGGCGCCGTCTGCGATTCCCCGTCCGACAGCAACAGCCTGCCGTCGGATTCGCAGGTGATTGGTGCCGTGAACCGGGCCTGTCCTGCCGAGACGATTGTCGTTGGCGCGGCCGGGTCGATGCCGGGGGAGTTGCACAAGCTGTGGCAGGTTGGTGCGGTTGACGGCTATCACATGGAGTATGGTTTTTCCTGTATGGGCTATGAGGTGGCGGCCGGCATTGGCGTCGATATGGCGGCACCGGACCGTCCGAATGTGGTCTTTGCCGGTGACGGGTCCTATCTGATGCTGAATGCCGAGCTGGCGACGGCAGTGATGATGGGGTCGCGAATGACGCTGATCATCACCGACAACCGCGGATTTGGCTGCATCAACAGGCTACAGGCCGGCACCGGCGGGGCTGCCTTCAACAATCTGTTCGTGGACTCACACCATGAGGTGTTGCCGGAGATCGATTTCGTGGCACATGCCGCCTCGATGGGGGCACGGGCACAGAAAGCAGGCTCGATCGCCGAGCTGGAGAGCATGACCGCAGAGGCGATTTCGCGTGACGGGGTCGATGTCATTGTGATCGATACCGACCCCGGGCCATCGACCGCGGCAGGCGGTACCTGGTGGGAGGTCGGCGTTCCCGAGGTCTCGGAACGCACCGAAGTGACAGCCGCCTATGAAGGCTGGCGTGATGGCAAACAGCGCCAGCTGTTGCGGGGAGAGTGATTGTGTCGAAGCTTCTTGTGCACCCTGACCTGAGTGGCACTGGCCCGGTTCATGATGTGACGCCGGCTTCGGCAGGCTGGGGCCATGTTGGCTTCGCGCTGTATGACATTGCGGCTGGCACCAGCGTTGAACTGGAGGGCACGTCGGATGAAATCTGCCTCGTGTTGCTGTCTGGCAGCGCCCGCATTATCGCCGGTGATCTCGACACCGGTATGCTTGAGGGGCGCGCCAGTGTTTTCGACAAGGTGGCGCCGCACTCGGTTTATGTGCCGATGAAGACAGGCTGGCGGGTCGAGGCTGGCAGCGACGCCGAGCTTGCGGTCTGCCGGGCGCCTGGGATCGAAGGCAGGCTTCCCCCGCGTTTGATCAGCGCGGAGAACATGCCGCTCGAGACGCGCGGCACCGGATCAAATGTGCGCCATGTCTGTAACATCCTTCCCGAGACCGAGCCGGCGGACAGTCTTCTTGTGGTGGAGGTGATCACCCCGGCAGGCAACTGGTCATCCTATCCGCCGCACAAGCATGATACCGATAATCTGCCGGAAGAATCCTATCTCGAAGAAACCTATTATCATCGTGTGAATCCGCCGCAGGGCTATGTCCTGCACCGGGTCTATGATGACAGCCGGGAGCTTGACGAGACCATGGCCGCCGAAGACCGGACGGTGGTGCTGGTCCCGCGTGGCTATCACCCGGTCGGCGCGCCGCATGGCTATGAGAGCTACTATCTCAATGTCATGGCAGGGCCGAAGCGTATCTGGAAGTTCAAAAACGATCCGGCGCATGAATGGATGCTATCATGAATGACATGTCGATGAACTGGGACCAACGGGCCGAGGAAGCCATCGAGGCGCTTCTTCATGGGCCTGGATTTTATCTTGCCGAAAGTGTCTTTACCGCCGAGCAGGTGGCACAGGCCAACCGTATCATCAACGCCCATTCCGATGTGGCGCAAGCAGCGACCCATTTCCACGGCGAGCACGCTGACAAGATCCATCTTCAGCGCCGTGTCTGGAACCTTCTGAACAAGGGAGATGTCTTTGTCGATATGGTGCAGCACCCGCTGGTGATGAAGGTGTTCGGCCCCATCCTCGGGCGCCAGTTCATCCTTGGCTCCTACGCTGCCAACAGGCTGCTTCCCGGTGCCCCGGGCCAGGAGCCACATATCGACTATCCCTATTGGGACCTGCATGACACAGGTGAATTCCCGATCGGAATCAATGCCGGCTTTCACATGAACTGCCAGTCGTTGATCAGCCTTCATGAATTCACCGCCGAGAACGGCGCTACCGCCGTGGTGCCGGGCTCGCAAACGCGCGGCGTCTATCCGGGAAAGGACGAGTTCGCGAAGGAACATATCCAGCTCTGCTGTCCGCCCGGCAGCCTGTTGCTGTTTGTCGGCATGACCTGGCATTGCTCGATGCCGAACAACAGCAGCGGCGAGCGCACCTCGGTCCTTGGCCAGTATCTGCCGAAGTTCGTCAAGCCGATGGAAGCCCTCGACCGTTCAATCAATGCGGATGTGCTGAATGCGGCCACTCCGGAATTGCGCCAGCTTCTTGGTGTTGACCTGCGCTATCCCGAACTGCTTGAGGATGCCGAGGCAGGCAATGCCGAAGGGCGCAACAGCTGAACAACCCTGACTGCCGGTAACATGATCCTGAAAGGTTTGCCCGTATGAAACTTCGTCTCGGGATGTCTCCCATTTCCTGGTCGAATGACGACCTGCCGCAGCTTGGCGGTGATACGCCGCTGGAGGTCTGCCTGTCCGAAACCCGTGAGGCCGGATTTGTCGGCACCGAAACGGGTGGCAAGTTCCCCAAGGAGGCTGGGGCCTTGTCGTCAGTCCTTGCCGATCACGATCTGGCGCTGGTTTCGGGCTGGTACAGCGGCACGCTGATCAACAATGATCTGGAGTCGGAACTCGAACAGATTGCCGACCAGCTGGCACTGTTCAAGGCAGTCGGGGCCTCGGTCATCGTCTATGGCGAGACCTATGAGACGGTGCAGAACAGGCAGGAACGGCCTTTGTCCAGCCGTCCGAAACTGGATGATTTCGATGTCGCCGCCTATGGCCGCCGCCTGACCGCACTTGCCGAACATTGCGCGGGTGAAGGGGTGCCGCTCACCTTCCATCACCATATGGGAACAGCGGTCGAGACCGAAGCCGAGCTGGATGCGGTGATGAATGCCACCGGCGAGGCGGTTGGCCTGCTTCTGGATACCGGCCATCTGGTTTTCGCCGGCGGTGACAATGCCGCCGTCATCGCCAGACATGGCAAGCGGATCAACCATTTTCATACCAAGGATATCCGCGCTGATGTCCTGTCTGGCATCGACCGCAATGAAGAGAGCTTCCTTGATTGCGTTCTGAAAGGCGTCTTCACCGTGCCGGGGGATGGGATGATCGATTATGACGACATCATGAAGCGGCTGTTCGATAGCGGCTATGAAGGCTGGGTGATCATTGAGGCTGAGCAGGATCCGGCCACGGCCAACCCGCTGGAATATGCGAAGATCGGCTATAACAAGCTGCATCAGGCGCTTCACGATGTGGGTTACAGCCTCGCATGACCCTGCCGTCCGAACGCATCGCCACCCATCTTGCTGGACGCCCTGTCCTTGTTGTCGGACGGGCCGGGATGGACATCTATCCGGTGCCGGACGGAACGCGGATCGAGGATGCCAAAGAGTTTGTGAATGATGTTGGCGGGTCGTCCGGAAACATCGCTGTCAGCATTGCCAAGCAGGGGCATGAGGTGATGCTGATGGCCGCCATGTCGGATGACGGGGTTGGCCGCTTTGTCACGCGATCGCTTGGCGATTATGGCGTGGACACACAGCATTGCTTTGTCACCACAGGGCTGGAGCGGACGTCGCTTGCCATGGCCGAGACCACGACCGACAGCCCCGATGTCACCATCTACCGCAATGACGCTGCCGATCTTGCCATCACGCCGGCGCATGCCGAGGCGGTTGATGTGGCGTCACTTGGGGCCATCATCATCACTGGCACCGCCCTGTCGCGTGAGCCGTCACGAAGCGCCTGCGCGCGTCTTGTCGAGCTTGCCGCCGATGCCGGATGCCCGGTGGCGCTCGACATTGATTACCGGGCGCAGGCCTGGGCCGATGCTGGCGAGGCGCGTGAGGTCCTTGCCGGTCTGGCGCGGCGGGTCGACATGGCTGTCGGTAATGACGAGGAATTCGACCTGATCGCCGGTGGCGATGGCCGCGCCTTTGCCGCCACATTGGCCAGCGCGGGCGCACTGGTCCTCTACAAAATGGGCGAGGGCGGCTGTGATATCATGGAAAACGGCAGCGAGACCCATGTCGGCATCTTCCGGGTCACGGCGCTGAAACCGTTTGGATCGGGAGACGCCTTTCTCGGGACATCGATGGCGTCGCTTGCCGCCGGACCCGGGATCGTGGCGGCTGTCACACGCGGTGCCGCGGCAGCGGCCATCGCGGTCTCCCGGCGGGGCTGCGCGCGGGCCATGCCGACGGCAGCAGAGATCGATGGTTTCATGGACCGGAGCCCCATGGAAACTGACGTGCGGAAACCAGACTGAACGGAGACTGAGCCATGCATATCGCCCCCTATGACAACGGCAACAAGCCGATAGTCGATGCCGAGAACAGCACTGTGCCGCTCAACTATTTCAACATCGTCAAGCTGAAGAAGGGCGAGGCTTTCGAATATCAGGTGCCGGGATACGAGACCTGTATCGTGCCGGCGACCGGGACAGTGGATGTCGACGTTGAAGGGGTCAGCTTCGCCAGCCTTGGCAGACGCGGCGAGGATGTCTGGGATGGCGATCCCGAAGGCGTCTATGTCCCGGTTGGGGCAAAGGTGACCATTGTCTGCCAGTCCGACGAGACCGAAACCTTCATCGCCGGGGCCAAATACGACAAGGTGCTGGAACCGTTTGACGTGCGTGAACCCGATCTTGTCCAGTATGGATCGGACGACACCAAGACGCATCGCAAGATCAAACACATCCTTGGCCAGAAGCAGCATGACAGGGTTGGCCGGCTTCTTGTCAGCGAGCTGTTCACAGTGGGCGCCGGTGGCTGGTCGGGCTTCCCCAGCCACAAGCATGACACCAACCGCCTGCCTGACGAGACACGGCATGACGAGACCTATAATTTCCGCTTCAAGCCGAACTGGGGCTCGGGACTGCAGATGCTGCAGCGTGAAGATAACGAGCCTGGCGACGCCTATCACATCGTGGATGGCTCAACCATCTGTATCGACAATGGCTATCACCCCTGTTGTGTGCTGCCCGGATACGAGATGTATTATTTCACAATTCTCGGGGGGCTGACGCAGCGCTCGCTGGTCCAGTATTTCCAGCCAACCCACGCCTATCAGATTGAGACGATTCCGGGCATCAAGGACATGATTGCGAAATTCAAATGACAGGTCCGTCGGGATGAGCCTTGCAACGCTGTCAGAGGTACTGCGGCCCGCGCTGAAAGACGGGTATGCGGTGGCTGGCCTGGTGACGCTGGGTTGGGAAGAGATGCGCGCCTATGTTGCCGCCGCCGAGGCGGAGGCTGTGCCGGTCATCCTGCAGGCCGGCCCCGGCTGTCGTGAACACACCCCGCTGCCGGTCCTTGCGGCGATGTTCCGCAGCCTTGCTGAAGAGGCGTCGGTGCCGGTTGTGGCGCATCTTGACCATGGCTACAGCTTTGAGGAATGCCGCATCGCGCTTGAGTGTGGCTTCACCTCGTTGATGTATGACGGCTCGAAAAAGCCTCTGGCGCAGAATATCGACGAGACAGCCCGCATTGCCGAGATGGCGCATGCAGCCGGGATGTCCTGTGAGGGGGAGATCGGCTTTGTCGGTTATCATGGTGGCGCGGACTCCGCCGGGACCGACCCGGATGAGGCGGCGCAGTTTGCCCGCGACACGGGCGTTGATGCCATGGCGGTTTCGGTTGGAAACGTGCATCTGCAGACGCGCAGTGGGGCCCGGCTCGACGAGGACCGTATTCGTGCCATTGAGGCGGTCACCGATCTGCCGCTGGTGATCCATGGTGGATCGGGTGTGCCCGACGCCCAGCGCACCGCGCTGGCGCGCACCTCCAGCATCTGCAAGTTCAATATCGGAACCGAGCTGCGCATGGCGTTTGGTGCCGCGCTTCGTGAAGCGGTGGGGGCCGATCCCGCGCGCTTCGACCGGGTGCAGATTCTCAAGGAGACGCATGACCCGGTGATGGCGGCCACCCGCCGCGTCCTCGCCGCACTCAAGCCGGCCTGAGCGCGCTTCAGCTTCCGGGCAGGTCGCGTTGCAGGTGGAATTCGGGATCACGGCGTTGCCGCAAAAGCACCGGTATGATTTCGCTGTATCCATGCCAGAGCGATGGAGATGGGTCTGGCAGATCGTGGCTGATCATGTCATGCAGCTTCGGCAACTGGTGATAGGGAACCATCGGGAACATGTGGTGCTCGATATGATAGTTCATGTTCCAGTATATGAACCGACTGACCGGATTGATCAGCACCGTGCGTGAATTCAGCCGGTGATCTCCGACATTGTCCGCAAGCCCTGCATGCTGCAGAACGCCTGTCATCATATGATGCCAAGCCCCATAGAGGCGCGGCAACCCGATCACCATCAGCGGCAACAGGCTGCCAAAATAAATGGCAGTGGCAATGGTGACCGCATAGATGGCAACCCAGACGCGCGCGACAGTCACAACTTTTGGCTGTTCCTGTGCGGGGATATAGGTGAGGTCCTGCGGGTCAATATATCCGGCCGCATTTCTGAGCATCATAACCCAGCCGCCAATGGCATCCGGGATGCCAATGAAATTCAGGATAACGGTGACAAAGGCCGGCGGCCGCATGACCTGGATTTCCGGATCGCGTCCCACGATAATGGTGTCGGTGTGGTGGCGGGCGTGGCTCCATCGCCAGACAGTCGGGTTTCTGACCATGCAGAAAGATGCAATCTGATACAGCCACTGATTGTAACGACGCGTCCGAAAGGCTGTTCCATGACCACATTCGTGCCAGCGCGAATCCATCGCCGACCCATAGAGAACGCCATATATCATCCAGAACGGTACGGCGGCCCAGCTGCCCCACAATAAAACGCCGCCGGCAAGCGAGGCAGCCATGATGCCGAACAGGAGCGCCGTGTCACGCAGGGCGGCGGCGTCATCCCTCTGCATCAACGACTTCAGTTCATGTCGGGGCAGGGCAGTCTGATACCAGGTGACCCCAGCCAAGCCGGTGGCTTCAGCTTGTCTGGTGGAGTCCCCTGTCAGGCTATAGTCACGCAGCGTTTCCATTGAAAACATGCCTCTTGCTCAACTGCCCCCTCAGCAAACCATATCTGAGCCGTCGTCTCAAGACGGTCGTGAAGCAGGCGCCGGGTCATCATCTGCCTCGGCCGAGCGCCGAGATCTAGGCCGACAGACCCAGAATCTGCCGTGCCTGTGCCGGCGTGGCGACCGGCCGCTCGTGGCGCGCGCAGATCTCGACAACGCGCTGCACCAGCGCGGCGTTTGACGGCGCAAGTGTTTCGCGATTCATCCGGATATTGTCTTCAAGGCCGGTGCGGGCATGGCCGCCTGCGGCAACGCACCATTCATTCACCTCGATCTGGTGACGACCGATGCCGGCAGCACACCATTCGCTTCCCGGCAACAGACGCTCGACAGTCCTGATGTAGTAGTCGAACACATCGCGGTCGGCCGGCATGGCGTTCTTCACCCCCATGACGAACTGCACATAGGCCGGGCCCTTGAGCCGTCCGTCAGCCTGCATCGCGGCGGCCTGATGGATGTGCGACAGGTCGAAGGCTTCAACCTCCGGCTTGATGCCATAGGTCAGCATCTCGTCCGCCAGCCAGTCGACAAGGTCGGGCGGGTTCTCATAGACGCGTGTCGGAAAATTGTTCGACCCCACGGTGAGTGAAGCCATGTCGGGGCGCAGCTGCAGCATGCCGCCGCGTTCCCTGCCGGCCCCTGAGCGGCCGCCGGTTGAGAACTGGATGATCATGCCGGGGCAATGTGTCTCCAGCCCTTCCTTCAGGCGGGCGAATTTCTCCGGATCGCTCGACGGGGTCTGGTCGTCATTGCGGACATGCGCATGGCAGATGGTGGCGCCGGCTTCAAAGGCCGCCTGGGTGCTTTCCACCTGCTCGGCCACGGTGATCGGTACCGCCGGATTCATCTCCTTGCGCGGCAGCGATCCGGTGATGGCAACACAGATGATGCAGGGCTTTGCCATGGCCTATCCCTTTGGTGCCAGAACAAAGTCGAACTCGACATCCCAGTAGAAATCACCGTCGAGACCAACCTCGGCGATGCGCGCCGGATCATCAACCCGGTTGAACTCGGCAATCAGGCTTTCCTTCACCCCGAACACCGCGTCGCTGTCGATATAGGGGTCATCGGGGTCAAACACATGCGTTGTGACCTCGTCAAACCCGTCCTTGGAGACGATATAGTGAAGATGCGCCGGCCGGTTGCCATGGCGGCCAAGCTTGTCGAGCATGTTGCCAACAGGGCCGTCTGTCGGCACCGAGTAGAATTTCGGCCTTACGGCCTTGAACCAGTAGCTGCCATCGGCGCCGGTGCGGAACACGCCGCGAAGATTGAAATCCGGCTGGATGCCCTTTTGCTGCACGTCATAGAAGCCGTCATCATTGGCCTGCCACACGTCGATCTTCACGCCTTCAACCGGCGTGCCATCGATGTCCAGTACCCGCCCCCGCACGACCATATCCTCGCCCTTGCCATCGAGGCAGATGTTGGTCCCCATCTCATATTCCGGGGTGCCACCGATATGGAACGGGCCGAGAACCGTGTTCTCCGACGCGCCCGCCGGCCGCCGTGAATTGATGGCGTCCACCAGCATCGACACACCAAGCACATCCGACAGCAGAATATATTCCTGGCGCCAGTCGTCGCATTTGTGGCCGGTGGCGGTCAGGAACTTTATGGCCTGCATCCATTCTTCCTGCGTCGGCTCGATTTCCTTCACCGCGGCGTGAAGATGGCGGATCACGACATCCATCACCTCGCGAAGGCGCTCGTCCTTCGCATTCTCGTTCTGGCCGGTGACGATTTCGGCTGAGTTGTGTTCGGTGAAATGCGCTTGCGCCATGATGTGCTCCTAGCGGGCAAGAATTGTTTTCAGGACTTGGTGACGTCACCGTCCGGATCGGTCGTCATGTCTGCAGCGTGCCATCCTGCCTGTGGGTCAGATCTTTCAAGAAGGCCGTCGACACTCCAGAAATACGGCATTTCGGGTCCGGTTTCCAGCTTCAGAA
>CENU01201977.1_pt1 | contig 19806 bp, 18 predicted proteins | sample 361331 | NCBI WGS metagenome assembly CENU01 (sample SAMEA2619766, study PRJEB7988) | marine metagenome | isolation source: saline water (ENVO:00002010), including | reverse complement strand
CTGTGCATCGGGTGCCACACGATTCGCTGTCGGTCCTGAACCGCGAATTGCATCATCAAAACCCTGAATTGGGGACTGCTCCCTTATGCTTTTGGGGTCTGTGCCAACGGGCGTGAAAAGTTCCGTTATTTTTGAGCGCACCGCAACCGCTTCTCCGCGAATAGAGTCGAGCTGCCTCTGGCCTGGCAACACACCGACCCTACTTATCAGACTCACATCCTTCGCATCTGGGCTTGGGGTTCTCTTATTCGCATCGGGCAAAACAGCGCCTTTGACCATCGGATTAGCGACGACTTGAGAGCGATACAAAGAGGATTCAGCCAACTCCTTGCTACGTAAAACGAACCGACTTTCTGGAACCTGCGGTCCTAGAACATACACGTCAAAGTCTTTAGTAGAGATGTCTGGCAACACCGTTTCAAGACTGTAAGACGACTTTGGGCTGATGAGCCCACTGGCGATGAGCGGCATATTCTTGCCGTTAGACAGCCTTTGCAAGGCCGCAGACTCGGCGGTATCTTTAACGGGGTTTTGCGCCCGAGCTATAGATTCGAGCTCGGCCGAGAGGGCTGCCTTAAACTCAGCACTGACGGGGCTTTTGGCTCCCTTGCCGTCCCCTTGCAAAGCCGCTTTTGGTACATCGACTTGAAGTTTACTGAATTTTGATTCCATCTATTTTACTCTACGTTTCTTGCGCACGCATAGTGTAAAGCAATAAGAGTGCCAACTTTTCTTAGAGGAAGTCGGATGAGACCCACTCCTCGATCCGCTCCTCTTCTTCTAGCGACTGCTTTAGCAGCAAGGCTTTGATTTCCCTCTCTTTGAGCGCGGCATATTTCATTTTATTTTTCACCGCGTCATTCAACCCAGTTTCAATCTTTTTCATATCGAGCTGTATCACCTCGATATCTCTGTCAACAGCGGCTTTCAACTCACCCAAATCTTTAGAAAAATTGATGATCAAAAATACGTCGCTGCTATTTAGCTCTAATGCCCCCTTTAGGTCTGCAAGCACCTCTGCGTTACGAAGTTGCAGTTGCTCCTTGTTAGCTCTCGAGAGAGAAAGTCGATTCACGAGTTTCTCCCGCTGGGACAGCCACTCTGAACACTCAGCCTCAGCTATCTTTAACAACGTGTCCCACTTGGTGTCCACTGAATTGTCGTCCCATAAGTTGATCAAGCTGTTCTGTCGAGGTGCCTAAACTGCAACCGACACTTAAATCTTGCTCGATGAAGCTTTCCATTTCCTTGCGCATTCTTATCGCTCGATCGAGTTCTTCATCAGAACCCGACTCGTACGCCCCTACCATAATAAGGTCTCTATTCTGCTCAAACTTAGTCCACAAACGGCGAAAGTCTCGAGCAAGGTCAGTCAGATTTTTATCCACGACCCTCTGTGACAGACGCGATATCGAGCCTTTCAGGTTGACAGCAGGGTAGATGCCCGCGTCTGCCATTTCTCTCGAGAGCATAATTTGGCCATCCAGCGAGGAACGAGCAACCTCAACAATGGGATCATCCCCGGCCTCAAATTCGACAAGCACCGTATAGATACTGGTTATGCTCCCTTCCCCATCACTCATTCCCCCTCGCTCCATAATCCGGGGCAACTTACTAAAAACTGACGGTGGGTATCCCTTGCTTGTGGGTGGCTCTCCTGCAGAAAGCCCAATCTCTCGCTCTGCATGCGCAACTCTTGTGAGACTATCAACCAGAAGTAGGACATTTAGACCCTGATCTCTGAAATACTCAGCAATCGTGTGACCAGTATCGTTTGCTTTTCGCCTGAGGACTGGAGACGCCTCTGAGGTGGCGAGTACCACAACCGAGTTTTCGAGACCGGCCTGCCCGAGCGTTTCCTCTATAAACTCTGTCGCTTCTCTCCCTCGCTCACCGACAAGCACCACAACAACAATGTCGGCGGTGGTATGTTTTGTCATCATAGCCAGCAATGAGCTTTTACCAACACCAGAGCCGGCGACAAGCCCAACTCTTTGGCCGCGTGCCAGCGTTAAAATACTGTTAACAACTCTAACGCCCACGTCTAACGGTTCATCATTGGGTCGTCGATCAACGGCTTGAACTTGCCTCCCATGAAAAACTGAAAATTTGTTGATATCGGGAGGAGGAAGTTTGTCTAAAAAATTTCCTAGGGGGTCAATTACTCTGCCCTTGAGCTGAGGCCCTACTCTCACAGAGGAGATCTTCTGAATCATTCTGACTCGACTCCCGTGACAGACACCAGCCAGATCATCGAAAGGCATCAAGACCAGCCCATCCTCAGAAAACGCGACTACTTCAGCGAGAATGGAGGAGGCCTTAGCATCTTCTATGGTGATTTCGCAAAGCGCTCCTACGGGCGCTTTAAAACCATTACAAATTGCGGTGGCTCCACTTACCGCAGTAACCTCGCCCCATAAATGCCCCATGTAGGGATTAAGGGACGCGGCATCTTTTACTCGCCGCCCTAAGTAATATTTTTCCGAAAATTCAGTCATCGGGCGCTAGTGCTTGATCGAGCAGCTGACTCCGCGCGACTGCTAGCGCCTCATCCACTGAATAACTCAGTAAGGCTGGTCCCAACGAGACCTGTACATCCCCGATATCAAAGGAATTGTCGGGGGTGATTATCCAATTAAGATCTTTGGCATGTTGTTCATCGCTAAGTGCCGCTGCCAACTCGCTATGGAGCTTAACTTCTAATGGCGCGTCAAGTGGGAGCTCTGCAGCTTCAACTATGCCCTCAACGTAACGAACTACAAGCTCGCGTTTTTCTAGAAGTGAACTATGAAACAGGCTTTTACTCACAATTAGGGCCAAATCCACAAGAAAATTATCTAGTTTTATCTCTCGAAAGGAGACCTCCTCTAACTTTTGAGTTACTGACCGTAAACCCTCAACGAGTTGACTGTTTAACTCCGCCGCCTCTCCAACGCCAAGCCGTCTACCGTCCTCAAATGCTTGTTGCAAATCAGCCTCTGTCAACGGGGTCTCTTCGGACTCTTTCACTTCATCCGGCTCTTGGGTCCCGGTAACGTCAATTTCAACTTTTTCAGCCTCGCACTGCTCCTCAACTATCGGCGGGCTCACCTCCTCAGTAATGTTCATTGGTATGAAATCAGAACCTGACGCCACACCGCCATTGCCAGATAGTCCATCTGCAAACTTCTTTGCTCTGTGCCCAGCGTCCAGCAGGGTATTTAGCTCCCACGACACCACCCCGTTTCGATCAGACAAAGTCATCACCTCGACCTGCTAATACTAACTCACCAGAATCAGAAAGCTTACGGGCAATCCGCATGATGTCTTTTTGTGCCTGTTCGACATCGGAGATCCGCATTGGTCCTTTTGCTTCCATGTCATCAACGAACATGGCTTTTGCTCGTTGTGACATATTTTCGAAGAACTTATCCTGGGTGTCCTCTGCAGCACCCTTGAGTGCAACCATGAGTAGATCGGACTCTACATTTCTCATGAGAACCTGAATCGCGCGATTGTCGACCATAGACAAATTATCAAAGGTGAACATATTGTCTTGAATTTGAAGCATCAGCTCTTCATCTATGGCGGCAAGTCTCCCCATTATGTCCGTCTCAAGGTCAACTTTGACAAAATTCATGATTTTTGCAGCAGTTTTCACGCCACCAAAACTGGATGACTGTGCCGAGGAGTTGTTAGCAAATTGCTCTGCCATAATCCGCTCTAGCTCTTCCATGGCCGAGGGCTGCACAGATTCCAAACTTGCAATTCTCTGCAGGATCTCGCCTCTATTCTCCCCCGGAAGAAAATTAATTACGTCAGCTGCGGCTTCATATTCCAAGACTGATAAGATGATGGCGACTACCTGAGGGTGCTCATTTACTATCATGTCTGCAATTGCCCTGGGATCCATCCATCTAAGGATCTCTAAGCCTTTACTGCTGGACCCTGGAAGGATTCTGTTAAGCACCGTGCTTGCCTTGTCATTGCCTAACGCCTTTTTGAAGACAGCCTCGACGTAGTCTGTTGTGCCCAGACCTAAATTCGTCTGTTTTTTAATCGTGGAAACAAAGTCGTCTAGAACCGCATCGACGGTTTCTTGAGACAAATCGACAACGCCAACCATCGCAGAGCCCACAGACTGCACTTCTTTCGGACTCATGAAGCGGATGATGTCAGCAGCTTGACTCTCCCCCAACAAAAGCATTATCACTGCGGCACGCTCGGCGTCTGTTAAACCCTCAAGCTCTCGAAGCACCGCTTCCGGCAGTCCGTCGCTATTGGACTCCACTTTGTCTACTACGCCCTGCTCAGCCATCTGTTATCCCGCCCTATTTAGCGTCGATCATCTTTTTCAAAACGTTTGCTACACGCCCCGCATCTTCAGCAACCAACAGGCGCACCACGGCGACTTTGTCATCATAACTGTTGGCTGTATCCAGCATGTCTGCTGAGATTGAAGACTTTTTCGGCTTCAACTTTGCTTTTATTTCGTCAAGCGACTCTCCGTCCTCAAGTGCTTTTCGATCAGCTTCGCTGAGCTCGCCATCCGCTAAGGCTTCCATTAGCTCCTCAGAAACAGCGTCAGTAGCGGGCAAATAAGCGCGAAGTAATGGTCGAACAACGACGAGCAAGAAGGCGAGAAGGGCCACTACGGTCATACCGTGTTTTCCCCAAGTTAAGAATTGCTGATCCTGATACCACTGGATGGGACTCTGACTTACTTCTTCTCTGAAAAATGGAGCGGCCGTTATACTCAGGGTGTCGCCCCTGTCTTCGCTGTAGGGAATTGCGCCTATTACTAATTGTCGGAATCGCTCGATCTCAAAGTCCATTGCCTCGGCTAACTCAGTAGACGAAATATCTGCTGCTACAGCATTGGTCGCGGTAAGATCTTCAGCTAAGGCGCCACCTTCGGCACCCACGGCAGAGGGAAGCACACCAAGCAATCGGCGAGTCGCCAGATTTTTGAGTGCCTGTTCATCGACGATAACTGCCGCGCTCAGCGATAAAATTTCTCCAGACATCTGCTTCGTATACCGAACTTCCTTGTCAAGCTCGTAATTACGAGTCGTTTGTGATCGTGAGGACGTTGTTTGTGTTTCCGCCTCTTGCTGAGCTAACTCTTCGGCTTCTTCAATTATTTCTGGCTCATCCGGAGGAACGTTACTTAGAGCGCCCGGAATGCCCTCTGCCGCTTTTAGACCCGTTTGGGTATCTTCGGTTAGGACCTCTGACCTGATCTCGGGACTATCATTCTCAGCATCGAAGTATTGCTCAAGCGTTGACTCTACCTCGGTAAAGTCTAACTCTACGTTCACTGCAACCCTCATGCTTTCTTGACCAAGGACTGGCGAAAGCAACTTCCTTAGTCTCGAGGCAAGCTCAGCCTCCCTTTGAGCAACGAACTGCGCATTGTTCGCAACTGGAGAGGACGAGATGTCTGTGCCATTTTTTGTAAGCAGATTGCCAAAATGATCAACTACCGTAACGTCTTCGAGCGCCAAGTAAGGCACACTCGAACTCACGAGATGGACTATTGATTGAACCTGTGACTGATCAACCACGCGACCGGGAAAGGGCGTCACAATCACGGAAGCCTTTGCTGGTTGTCTATCTCTTACGAATACACTCTGCTTCGGCGCAGCAAGGTGAACTCTGGCGGTTTCTATTGTACTTATGCGGGCAATCGAAGCCGCGAGCTCTTTTTCCATGGCCCCCTGGTAGCGCACTTGCTCCATAAACTGGCTGGTGGTCATGGAGCTATCGTCGGATAATGACGCAACGCCGCCATCCGTTGCGGACCTTGGCAGCCCTTGAGATGCCAAAAATATTTTTGCTTCCTGATACTTGTTGGACTCAACAAGTACTTGGCCAGTCACAACGTCTATCTCAACATCGTAATTTCCCGCTACCAGGGCCTCATAAGCAAGCTGGATATCAGCAGTGTCCATGCCGGTGGACACGCTTCGCATCTCTTTCGACGATAGAGTTGCCCAAAATAATAGCAGTGCAAGAAATGCAAAAATTGCAATTGCGGCGGGCATGGAACGCTTTACTGCCGGTTGTGCGAAAAATTGCTGCACTGCGGGTAAAGAACCAGAAACCGTCGTTACTGCGGTCCCTTTTTCACCCTCTGAAACAGCAGTCATTGCTTCACCTGCTCGTGCTGGGCCGGCTAAACTTGCTTGTGCAGAAGAACTTAAAGTATCCATTTAAAAGCCCCTTAGACCGGCATGCTCATGACATCTTGATATGCCTTGAGAACCTTATTTCTAATTTGCAAAGTCGCTTCGAATGCGACTGATGCCCTTTGAGAGTCCACCAACACGTCAGTAATCGAAGCCTCAGGGCTAGCCTCAAAATCGATTTTGTTCTGAGCTGATGTAAGCTGCAGCTCGTTTACTGACCGCAGTGCCTCGACCAAATCCGATGAGAAGTTCGCTCTAGCATCACCGCTTCTATCCGCTAAAGAAGCGGCTGATTGGGAGCCTCCAATTTCTGCTTGCCGGATCATGCTCAATACATTCTGCGCTTCTATCGACATGGTCATAACATTTTCCTTTGTAGCTGGTCTTCGCGCTCATTTAGTTTCTGAATCTTGTGTCTGAGTGTTCTGGGACTTATCCCCAAAACCTTTGCTGCATCAGCTTTTGAGGCTGTATTGGCGAGCGCATCCTGTATAGCCAGCCACTCAGCGGACTCTTTCGTAGTCGCGAGTGAGTCTGAAGGTTGTATGGTCGCTTTTGGCGATGTTCCCAGGCCGGAGTAATTAGTCGGTAGTGAAGAAACACAAGCGTCCAACAAGATATGCTCTTCACAAATCACATCCATATCTGCAACAACTTTCGCCCGCGAAATAACATTTTCCAGCTCACGCACATTTCCGGGCCAATCGTGTGCAAGCAAGCGGCTCAGAGCGTCTTGGGATAACTGCATAACTCTTCCCGCGCAGGCATGTGATCCCGCAAAGTGAATGGCGAGAGCCTCTAAATCTAAGGGTCGTTCTCTTAGCGGGGGGATGCTTAGATGGAAGGAATTCAGTCGGTACAACAGGTCTTCTCGAAACTCACCACTCGAGACCATGATACTGAGGTCGCGATTAGTTGCTGAGACAAGCCGTACGTCAACATCAATGCTCTTGTTGCCGCCTACCCGACACACTTTCTGGTCTTGAATCGCCCTTAATAGTTTGGGCTGCGTATGCAGAGGTAGCTCACCAACTTCATCTAAAAAAAGCACTCCCCCGTGCGCCTGTTCGAACACACCCTCCTGGTCCTGATGAGCGCCTGTAAATGCCCCCTTCACATGACCGAATAAAATACTTTCGACTAAGTTTTCGGGAATTGCGGCGCAATTTAGTGCAACAAAAGGTTGAGACACTCTGGGGGATTGATCATGAAGAATTTTTGCAACGACCTCTTTACCGACACCAGATTCACCGCTCAACAAAGTGCTTACATCGAAACCCGCTAATCGCCTCACAAGCTCCAGCATAGATTTGCTTGTTTCGTCGGCGAAAATAACTGCTCGCTTTTCTGTATGAGACTTACCGTGATTTCTTGACAAAGAGCGTCCGCCAGAGCGTGCTGCGAAAGATAAAATATCGTCAACCAGATTAGAAGGAAAGCTTTCAGTAGTCTGTGTATATCCCGCGACCTTACGAACGCCGAACTCACCTAACCTGCGAGCTGCCGTGATATCACCGCTGGGTATTAATGCAACTCCAAGCGGGTGAAGTCCAATTAGCTCCGCGGACTGATCGAATAAGGGAATCGCTTCCTCCCATTTTTGGCCTACACAGAAAACTGGAACCTGATCATCATTCAGTTTGTCGAGGACTGAGGAATCTTGTGTGGTTTGGTACTGACAGGACAGCGTCGCCTCGAGGCTATTGATCGGAAATTCCGAACCTCGAAGTTCCAAAAGTGTTAGTGACAAGTTCTTGATCGGTGATCTCATTTTTGATTGCCTGCGACCGTTATGGACTCAAAAGCAAAGATAAGACCACCCAAAGAAAATACTTCCAAATCAGATGCTTAAAAAAAATTTCCGATAGAAATTACGGGCATGTCGTAATTTTGACACCCACTACTTAGGCCAACGAGATATTTTCTCAATCAAGGTGGTCCGTTTAACTCCCAGACTTTTTGCGGCGCGTGAGACATTTCCAGATTGCTTGTCCAAAGCAAACTCGATGAGCTTCCGCTCATAGTTGTCAACTCTGTCTTTCAAGCTTTTGGCGTCTCCTGTGATAGGCGATTTTTCCAACGCAACTAAATCAATCAATTCATCTACAGAGGTTTCAGGTGAAGAGCTCCTATTAGCGGTAGCGGTACGTTTAACCTTTGCAGGTTCGTCCGTTTTTAATTCATCAGTGGCCGAACGCAATATCGTATTGCTCATACCAGATGGGAGATAATCAGGCGGCACCTTGTATAAATTAATTATTTCGCCTGGATATAAAGCGGCAAGCCTTTGGCAAAATCCCTCTAGCTCTCTAACATTTCCCGGCCAGGAGTAATTGCGCATTAACTCCCAAGACTGTTCTTCGATAGAAAATGGCTTAATTGAAGCGTCAAATTTATTCGCAAAAAATTCGAAGAATTCAGTTATCTCCTCTCCTCGCGCGGATAAGGCGGCTACACTTAATGGGATGACATTTAAGCGAAAGAAAAGATCTTCTCTGAAGTCGCCCTGCTTTATTAAATCCTCCAATGGCTGATGTGTGGCGGAAATAATTCGGGTGTTAGCGGCGAATTCTTCATTCGAACCCACGGGGGTTACTACGCCTTCCTGCAAAAATCTGAGCATTTTTGACTGCAACGAAGAATCCATGTCTCCGATCTCGTCTAAAAATAATGTGCCATTTTCCGCATGCCTAATTCTGCCTGCGAAACTGCTCACCGCACCCGAGAAAGCACCCTTGGAATGACCAAATAACTCGCTCTCCATCAACTCAGCAGGGATGGCACTACAGTTGATTGCAACGAATCGGCCGGTACGGCCAGACTGCTCGTGCAAGCGCTTCGCAACCAACTCTTTTCCAACACCCGTTGGCCCGCGGATTAATACCGGCGCATCTGTGGGTGCCACCTTAGAGACAGCCGTTATCAATGACGCAGTATGGGGGCTGGACCCTATGAACATATCCAGCGCTCCTGATGCATGTCATTCATGCGCACATGATCCCCAGAATCAAACGTATTTTGTTCACACCTGTACGTCTTACTGTGACATATTAAATCTATAAAGTTAATGCCAAACGTCGCATTTGCAATTGGGGTAATGTCAATGAGATCCGCAACAGAGCTAGTTGCAAGCTATTTTGAACCTGAGCCAGATAACCCCAGCCGAGCTAGCTGGACCGCGTCTGTGCTCGCGCTCCTAATTTTTATGAACCTTTTAGCCGTTGTGTTGGAATCAATCGACGACATAAACAGTAGATTTGCAACGGAGTTTTTCTTATTCGAGTGTTTCTCAATCTTTTTTTTTACAGTGGAGTACATTGCAAGGATCTACAGCGCTCCGGCCCTTGTTACGACTGTCCGGCCTCTTGGTAAATCCAGAAGGCTAGGATACGTATCGAGTTTTTCTGGTCTCATAGATCTAATAGCAATCCTCCCTTTTTTACTCCAGTTTTTAATTCCCGGGATAGACTTGAGGATATTAAGAGCCCTCCGCCTTTTAAGGCTATTAAAATTAAACCAATACACCTCAGCTATTGACGATCTAATCGCAGCCGTTGTGTATGAAAGAAAAGCACTGCTTGCAACTGTTTATCTTTTGATGGTCTCTCTCTTTCTCTCAAGTACTGCCGTCTACCTCGTAGAATCGAATATCCAACCTGATGCGTTTGGATCAATACCTCAAGCAATGTGGTGGTCTATTGTTACGCTTACGACAGTCGGGTACGGGGATACTGTCCCAATATCGTCTGTTGGAAAAATTATTTCTGCGATCACTGCGGTCATGGGAGTCGCGTCAATTGCCCTGGTAACAGGAATACTAGGAGCGGGTTTTACTAAGCGGATGGAATATAAAAAAGCAGCCCTTACTGAAGCTATTGCCGTTGCATTGGAGGATGGCCACATCTCTCAAAAAGAGGCTATCGAGTTAGACTCCCTCAGGAAGGAATTAGACTTATCCAAGGAGCAACAGGTGGCAATCCTGAGGGTGCTTACGTCTGAAAAACAATGAAAAAATCTGATCGATGAGGGGGAACAAGTCGGAATGACCGTTACTCGAGGGCGAACATTACTGGCATTAGGCTGTATCGTGGGCCATCAGTGAGGTATCGGTCCTCCAACTTACTCCAGCGCTCGGTCTCGATTCGCCATCTGATATGACTATCAAACGCGTCCTCTGACGACCAATAAGACAATACCTCGATTCCCACGTCAGCGGTATCGTCCAGCTCCGATACGTTAGAAATATCGACGCCTTCCGCAACGTACGCCCAGGAACAGCCGGGGGCCGCCTTTAACATGGCCACCAATGGACCAAAATCGGCAAGGAAGGACGCTCTGCTGTCCGCCCTAACCGTAAACGTTGTCTTCGCGATTAATGCCATAACATTTCCTTATTTTTGCAGTGCTTAGATGTTCAAAAATACATCCTTAACAAATGGTGCAGCAACCAAAATTTTGAAATAAGTGATCGTTTCAAATTTTTAAAAACAGTAAACGACGCTAGTTCGGCGTCATCAACGCAAACCGCTTTACTTTTAAATCTCCAACATCTACCCATTCGCAAAAATTTTTTATGGGTCTCACCCACAACTCTCTTTTTCCATATTCGGCGCGATACAGCACCAGTGTTTCCTCTGTTTCGGAGTGGCGCACGATAGAAATTACCGTGTATTCATTATTATTCTTGTAATGACGATATCGCCCTGGACTAAGTAACTCAGTCATTACTGAAGCCTCCAAATTCCTCTCCGATCACTTGTTGTAAACATCCAAGTGTCTCTCCCATTAGCAAACAATCGGCATCGCGCTGCGCCAACTTGTCCTCGTGGAGTTCATCGTTCAGTTTTTTTAGCTCGTCACTGAAGCGAATGCGACGAATACTGAGGTCTTTATCCAAGACGAAATCTACTTTGTCCTGCCAAGACAGGGCCAAACGCACAACCTGCTTACCGCTCTCGATAAGGCTCAGAATCTCGTCAGACTCGAGATAGACGCCCCGCGTACGTACAAAACCGCCCTCTTCATGCGGGTCTTCTAGATCAGCGTCACCACCGAGACTCAAGCCCTCTGGAAGGCCTCCATTTAGAACCCACTGACTCATCGCCACAACCGGCGACTTTTGTGTATCGGGGATCGTCACCTGCAGGTTACCCAGGCCTTCACGCAATAAAGACAAAAAGTCCTCCACCCGAGCTGCACTGGCCGTATTGATCCATACCCAGCCCTCGCGCTCATTGATGAGTGCATCGAGGTACTGTGACTTGGTAAACGCACGCGGCAACAGATCCTGGGTGACTTCATCCATGATATCGAGACGCTCCTTGCGATTGACTCGACGCCCCTGCCCGTTCTGGATTTCTGCGATGCGCTCGTTAGTCTCGGAACGCACAACCGATGCGGGTAGTAGACGTTTCTCTCGTCGCAGGCGGATTAACCAGAAGTCGCCAGCAGCGTGCACGAGCTCTGTGGTGTCATCGCTGAGGGCGGGGACCCAACCATTACTAGTCATCTGACTCGGCCGACACGGTACAAAGGGCCGTCTCGATAAACGCTGCGAGAGCTCGAGAGCGTCAATGCCTAAGCGATCGGGCAATTTGTAAGTACGAGCGTTTCTAAACCACATAACAATTCCTCCCAGCGGACGCGCAAGTGTAGGGAGAAACGATGCAAAAAGCTCTGGGAATTTCATTAACTGCTTTAACGCAGTAGCTTGAGGCGAACCATAATAGACAAAAGCACCCTTGGCATACCGTAGATGGCACGCGCAAACCGCGCTTCACAGTCGCCACATTCAAATACCTTTTCCAGGCAGGCCTTTTCTAGACCCTTCCGGCGAACCCGACGAACAGCCTCGCTGCCGCAATTAAGGCAATGTGTTGTTGCTTCGATAAATAGCATCGAGTGGCTTGCGCCTCTGTTGGGTTATGCTCAAGTAAAAAATAAGAAGCGCTTAAGGGATTAGTCTTTTGCGATAAAACGGCAGTGTTTGTGACAAATGTGTCATTATCCTGTCGCGCTTGACAGATTTATGCGTTTATGGCCTTTGCTAACGCTAGGGCTCACTCTAAAGCAACCGGGTAAAGTTTGGCTTCACCGCAACAGCCATAGCGTTATCGCAAAAGTTAAGCGCTTGGCTCAATCGCTATAGCGGTGTTGTCGGTGGTCGCTGGTTTCGCCTAGTCTCTATCGCTCAAGACACCCAAAGGGCGACGCAATGCGATATCTCCACACGATGATTCGAGCCAGTAATCTTGAGGCAACACTCGAGTTTTTTGTCGGGCAACTTGGCTTGGTTGAGGTGCGCCGAATCGACAACGAGGGCGGCCGTTTTACTCTGGTTTTCTTGGCAGCGCCCGCCGATCTCAATAACGCCGCAGAAAAACAAAGCCCGCTGGTGGAGATCACCTACAACTGGGATCCTGAGGAATACGATGGCGCTAGAAACTTCGGACACCTCGCCTACCGCGTGGACAATATCTACGAGCTTTGCCAGTCGCTGATGGATTCAGGCGTGGTTATTAATCGACCGCCGCGTGACGGCAGGATGGCCTTTGTCAGATCACCCGATGGTATTTCAATCGAATTACTGCAAGAGGGCTCAGCCCTGCAACCCGCTGAGCCGTGGTCGTCGATGCCTGATACCGGCGAATGGTAATTACGCCGCGAGAAAGTTAAGCATCCATCGAGCCACTCGGTCACCCTCGTGATCATGCTCAATTAATGATTCGCGCCCCTTGGCAACGCACTCGGCGCCAATCATGTCGTAGCGGAAAGCCATTATTTCCTCGGAGTAGGCATCAATGAACTCAGGATGGCCTTGAAGCGTTAGGACATGATCACCCATCAGAAACCCGCCATGCTCGCAATGATTGTTACGCACCACGGTCTGAGCGCCTGGGGGTAAAGTCAGCACCTGATCCTGATGCGATACCACTAGCTTCAAGGAAGCTGACGGCTGCTCATCAAACCCAAGCGCATCCATGTCATAACAATGGATCCCAACACCCCAACCTTTCTCGGATTTAGCGACCACGCCCCCCAGTGCCTGAGCGATCAATTGGTGTCCGAAACAGATACCAATCATTTTTTTACGCCTCGCATGAAGATCGCAAATCAGCACCTCGAGGTCACGAATCCACCGCTTGTCATCGTAAACCGAACTCTTGCTACCGGTGATGATAAAGCCACACACCGACTCAATATCGGCATTATCGGGCAGTACGCCGCCCTCGACATCCCAGACAGAGAATCGTAGGCCATCCTCTGCCTCGCTTAATAGGCGCTCAAACATATCGGGATACTCCCCGAACTCGCCTACCCACTCTGGGCGCACCGTGTCTGTCTTCAAAATACCAATATGCATGCTCACTCCAAATATGTCGGTTTCATGAAAGCTGCTGTTTAAGGTTCCCATTGTGCCCCGAAACACGGCAGAATGATTAAGGAGCAGATTAGAAAAACATCATGGGTATACTTTCGTCACTACAACGCTTCGATGTCGCGCTATTTGAGAAGGTGTTTCACACCTGTCAGCGCATGCCCCGAGTCCGATTGAGCGCGAGGCTGTTATCTAGGAGCGGTGATGGCTACATGCAATTGTTGACGCCTGCATTAGTCTGGTTTTCTGGGTCTGTGTTAGCCCCTACCTATTTCGTCACGCTTGGGCTCGCGATGATTATAGAGCGAGCTGTGTATGTTGTGTTGAAAAACACACTAAAACGCCTGCGCCCCGCAGACTTTAAGTCAAACTTTCAATCAGTGATTACCGCCTCCGATAAATTCAGCTTTCCATCTGGGCATACTTCTGCTGCCTTTTGCTTCTCGCTGGTCACAGTCACTGTGCTCGGTGGCGCCTCTGCCGTGTTATTCCTTTGGGCAACAATAGTCGGCATGTCGCGCCTAGTGCTCGGGGTCCACTTCCCGGGTGATGTACTCGCTGGCGCCTTCGTGGGCAGCGGTGTCGCCGTCTGTACTTTGTCACTCCTGAATATCTAGAGGAGCCTCCCAATGACTAGAAAAATCCTCTATGGCGTGCAAGGGACGGGACAGGGCCATGTCAGCAGAGCTCGGGGTATTTCGCATGCGTTAAAAGATTTCGATGTAGACGTTACCTGGCTGTTCTCAGGTCGTGAGCGAGACAAGCTCTTTGACATGGAAATCTTCGGCGACTTCAAACACCGAGAAGGCCTGACCATGGTGACCGAGGCTGGAAAAATGCGCTATCGAAAGACAGCGCTTGGCATGCATCCCGCTACATTTATTAAGGACGCAACCAAACTCGACCTCGATCCTTACGATTTAATTGTGTGTGATTACGAGCCTGTGATTTCTTGGGCGTGTAAAGCCAGGGGGCGCGAGGCCATCGGAATAGGGCATCAGTATGCCTTCGGCAGCAACACACCAATGACGGGAGATACGCCTTTGAGTCGATTGTTGATGGCGCAGTTTGCGCCGGTTGATTTAGAGGTCGGTCTGCACTGGGCGCCCTTCGACGACAGCATTTTGCCGCCAATCTTGGACTTGCCAGATATTGATCCCGATGACATCAAGGATCATATCCTCGTTTATCTGCCGTTTGAGGAGCAAGACAAAACCACCCAGTGGTTACAGCAGTTTTCTGACCGCCAATTTATTCAATACTCGAACCAGATAATCGATGGTGAGCACGGCAACGTACAGCGGCGCAAAGCCAACGTCCACGGTTTCAAAGCCGATCTCGCCGCGTCGCGCGCGGTTATCTGTAATACAGGATTTGAACTCATTTCCGAGTGCCTTCAGTGGCGCAAGCCCGTGCTTACCAGACCGCTGGCAAAGCAGATGGAGCAGCTGTCAAACGCGGCGGCACTTGAGCAGCTCGGCTATGCCAAGACAATGCAGTCACTGAACACGAAAAAAGCACGCGCCTGGCTCGATGATATTCCAGAGGCGCCCGAGATTCGGTTTAATAATGTTGCCATGGCATTGGCAGAGTGGCTTGCGCGAGGTGCACAAAAGCCTGTGAAGGAATTAAGCCAATCGCTTTGGCAATGACCGAGGTTGCCGGCCAACTCATCGGTGTTAAGCACTTATGGGTACTGCTAGTCACTGGTCTCTCACTGTCTGCCACAAGCCTCGCAGCAAATGATTACGTAGGGTCCGCCGTTTGCGCCGATTGCCACCAAACCGAAGCAACCCTCTGGCAAAACTCTCACCATGATGTGGCGATGCAAGAAGCCTCGTCCACCACGGTCCTTGGTGACTTCAACAAAGCCTCCTTTACCCATCAAGGTATCACCAGCGAATTTTTTCGCGAGGACAGCGACTACTGGGTCCGCACCGACAACGCCGATGGCGAGCTCGAGGCATTTAAGGTCGACTACGTTTTCGGAGTCTATCCGCTTCAGCAACTACTCCTATCACTGCCGGGTGGGCGACTTCAGGCATTGAGTGTCGCCTGGGATGCGAGGCCAAAAACAGAGGGTGGTCAACGCTGGTATCACATCTATGAAAATACCGATGAGGATGTCTCGCATGCGAGCCCGCTGCATTGGACCGGCATTTATCACAATTGGAACAGCCGCTGTGCAGAGTGCCACAGCACCGATGTTCACAAGAATTACAACCTCAGTACCGACAGCTACGACACCCAATACCAAGCCATCGATGTGGGATGCGAGGCCTGTCACGGTCCCGGGGCTCAGCACGCCGACCTCGCCCGTCGGGGTGAGATGACTGCATCAAATAGCGGGCTCGCGGTATCGCTGGCGGGTCGCGGCCTATGGACGCGTGACACCGAAGCGTCGGTGGCTAGTCGAAGGTCAGGGCCAACCGCGTCAATGCAAATCGAGAGCTGCGGCCGCTGTCATTCTAGGCGAGCCACGCTGGGTGATTACCATTTTGGGAAGCCCTTGAGCGATACACACCGAATATCCTCGGTGCAGGCGCCTCTTTACTGGCACGACGGGCAGATTCGAGATGAGGTTTATGTTTATGGCTCCTTCATGCAAAGCAAGATGGCGGCTGCGGGAGTGGTTTGCAGTAATTGCCACGAACCACACAGCAATGCCCTGGTCGTCGAGGGTAATGGCGTGTGCACCCAGTGCCATCAGCCAGAGCGATACGACCAAACCAGTCACCACAGGCACCCTGCCACCAGTTCTGGTGCCGCCTGTGTTAACTGCCACATGCCCGATCAGCTCTACATGGGCGTCGATGCGCGACGCGATCACAGTATGCGGATTCCCCGCCCCGATGTGTCGATCAGCACCGGCAGCCCCAATGCCTGCACCCAGTGCCACCAAGATCAAACCAATAGCTGGGCTAACGATGTTGTAAATAACTGGGGCGTGAAGCCTGACATCAGGGCATTGAATCAAGCGAAAGCTAGGGTAGCTGCCGATCGGGGTGACCTCAGAGCCCTGCCGAGCCTTGAGGCAATCGTCAGCGACAGCCAGCAGCCCGGTATCATCAGAAGTGCGGTCATCGAGCAAATCTCTAACCTCGGATCGCCTAGGCTCTCTGGTATGGCGGCGATGCTGTTGCGCGATGATGACCCGATGGTTCGAGCCAGTACCGTCCGTACCGTAGCAACTCTACCTCTCTCTCAGCGCTATCTCATGCTCCGCCCGCTGATGACCGACCCCATCATGAGTGTTCGACTAGAGGTTGCATCAATACTTGCCGGCAGCGAGTTTGAAGGTCTGCGCGACAAGGATGTCGAGGAGCTCGATGTACTTTACACCGAATACCTCGAGGTCCAGTCGAAACACCTCGACATGCCATCGGTGCAATTACAGCTAGCGAACTTTTGGTTGGCTCGCCGCGATTTAGACAAAGCCGAAGTAGCGCTCAAATACGCACTGCGACAGAACCCACAGTTTGAGCCGGCCATCATCAATCTCGTTGATCTGCTTCGCCAGCAAGATCGTAATGACGAAGCGAGCGAGCTTCTCGAGAGTTCATTGGCAGCTATGCCGGCGGCCGGTAGCTTGTGGTTTGCGAAGGGCTTACACGATATCAGGGGCGGTAAGCGGGAATCTGGCCTCGAAGCCTTAAACCGTGCGGCCGAGCTGGAGGAAGAGGGCTCAAGGCATCGCTACGTGTTCGCGGTTGCATTGTTTGACATGGGCGAAGAAGAACGCGCTATGAAGGTATTAGAACGTCTGAACAAAACCCATCCCGGACAGCCCGACATCCTCAACGCGCTCATGGCGTATAGCACGCAGCTGAGTAATCGGGTCGCCTACAACCAATACCGATCGCAGCTGATCAACGTCATGAGGGCCACCGGAAGCGGCCCCTGATTAGTCGGAAGAGAGGGTAAAATCGACCGTGACGGGAATGGAGCGGCTGATCGCATTGAGACCTGCGATCTGCTGAAGCGCAGCAACACCGCTCTCTAAACCAAACTCTGCAGCAGACAGCATTATGGGCTGGGCACTGACGACTTGAGCCTGACCGTTGCTCGCGGCTACTGACAGCGCTGCCATCTTTTTCGCTTGCTGCCCGTGCAGATCGACCGTGACCTCGAGCATCGCCGTGCTTTGCCCACCCGAGCTGAGTTTGGCAAGCTGATCCTCTGACAGCTTTCCGGTCACTGTTGCTGCCGGGTACATACCCACCTCGAACAACATGGTTTGTAAGCGCTCGTTTCGAATACCCACACCGGTATCCACCGAGCTCAGGTCGACTTTTACGCTGATATTGCCCTTTGCATCGATACCGCCCGCCACTCGCGTAAACGCGTTGTTTTCACCAATGGCGTTATTCTTAATAGAAACGAAGCCCACGCTCGAACCGGGTTCAACAGACCAGTCGGCCAGGGCAGGTGCTGCCAAAATCAGAAAAAGAAGAAAAACCGAACGTCGCATCACAAACACCCTCCTGTATCCCTGCAATCTAACAAGGCTTGGAGCAAATTGACCAGCGATGCCCCCTGGGACCTCCTACTAAAGTCGACAGTAACGTGTCAGACGTCGGCGAGGTCGCCTTTGGTCTCCAGCCACTCACGCCGATCACCCGCGCGCTTTTTGGCTAGCAACATATCGAACACGCTGTTGGTATCGTCATCTGCATCGAGAATCAACTGCACCAAACGGCGGGTATCGGGATCCATGGTGGTCTCTCTCAACTGAGATGGGTTCATCTCGCCCAACCCCTTGAAGCGCTGGACATTGGGTTTAGCCCGCGAATTTTCAGCCGCCACTCGCTCTAGAATGCCATTCTTCTCTGCTTCATCGAGCGCATAAAACACATCTTTGCCGACATCGACTCGATACAACGGTGGCATCGCTACAAAGACATGGCCGGCTCGCACCAATGGCCGGAAATGGCGCAAAAACAATGCGCAGATCAGCGTGGCGATGTGAAGGCCATCCGAATCGGCATCCGCAAGAATGCAAACTTTCTGGTAACGAAGTCCCTCGAGGTCATCACTCATAGGGTCGATACCGAGCGCCACAGAAATATTGTGGACCTCTTGAGACGCAAGAATTTCACTGGCGTCGACTTCCCATGTATTCAGGATCTTGCCGCGCAGCGGCAGTATTGCCTGGAACTCACGATCGCGTGCTTGCTTCGCTGATCCTCCAGCCGAATCACCCTCGACCAAGAACAACTCAGAGCGCGCGGGATCTTCTGCCGTGCAATCCGCCAGCTTTCCGGGCAATGCAGGGCCCGAAGCGACCTTTTTTCGAACGACTTTCTTGGCAGACCGAAGACGAGCCTGGGCACGGTTAATGCAAAGTTCTGCCAGCAATTCGGCATCTGAGGTGTGCTGATTTAGCCACAGGGCAAATGCATCCTTCGCCACGCCCGAGACAAACCCTGCAGCCTCTCGAGATGACAGGCGCTCCTTGGTCTGCCCGGAAAACTGAGGGTCTCCCAACTTCGAAGACAACACATAGCAACAGCGATCCCAAACATCCTCTGCCGTCAATTTCACACCGCGTGGCAACAAATTTCGAAGCTCACAAAACTCCCGCATGGCCTCAAGAAGGCCCGAGCGCAGACCGTTAACATGGGTGCCGCCCTGTGTCGTGGGGATTAGGTTCACATAGGATTCGGCGATAATGTCGCCACCTTCTGGCAACCATTGGATAGCCCAATCTACCGCCTCTGTTTCGCCCGTGAAGCTTGAGGTAAAAGGCTCTTCAGGAATTACTGGGAAGTCGATCGTGGCATCGGCGAGATAATCGGCAATGCCATCCTCGTAGTACCACTCTTCTTTTTCGCCGCGCTTTTCGTCGAGCAGCGTTACACGGAGACCGGGGCAGAGCACCGCTTTCGCTCGCAAGGCATGTGTCAGCTTTGCCATCGCAAAATTGGGGCTATCAAAAAATACAGGGTCGGGCACAAATCTAATACCGGTACCTGTATTGCGTTTGCCACACTGCCCCGATATTGCTAAGTCTTCGACCTTATCGCCGTTCTCAAACGCCATGCTGTAGACGTTGCCATCACGGCGAATCGTGATGTCGAGCCGCATGGACAGGGCATTTACCACCGACACCCCCACGCCATGGAGACCGCCGCTAAACTGATAGTTTTTGTCGGAAAATTTCCCGCCAGCGTGCAGGGTCGACAAAATCACTTCGACACCCGGCTTTTTTTGTTCCGGGTGCAAATCGACAGGCATACCTCGACCGTTGTCAGTGAT
>CENU01166048.1_pt1 | contig 19830 bp, 15 predicted proteins | sample 361331 | NCBI WGS metagenome assembly CENU01 (sample SAMEA2619766, study PRJEB7988) | marine metagenome | isolation source: saline water (ENVO:00002010), including | reverse complement strand
TTGGCGAGTTGGCAAATTAGCGAATTAGCAAATTAGGATCCGAGAATAACGAGGCCGTTATTGATGGCGTAGCGAGTCAGACTGGCAACATCATGCAAATCAATTTTGCGCATCAGGTTTGTGCGATGGTTTTCCGCAGTCTTAACGCTGATATCGAGTATTTTAGCTATCTTCTTCGTACTGTTACTCTCCGCTATGAGTTGGAGAATTTGACGTTCGCGCTTCGTCAAAATGTTGATTCCGGCCTCTTTTGACTTGGGATCAGCCATTGCGTTCCGAAGGAGTAGAGCCACGTCCGGGCCAAAATAGCTGCCGCCGCTAGAGACAATCTCAATGCCCTTTTGCAGTTCCGATAGCGGAGCCGATTTTTCAACAAAACCATGGGCGCCCGTTTGCAGTAGTTCGCGCACCAACCCTGGGCTTTGGTAGGCGGAGAAAATTAAGACACGGGTTTTTGGTAGTTCTTTGGCGAGTTTGCGGAGTATCTCTGTACCGTTACAGTTTGGTAGCATGACATCGAGGATAACAAAATCAGGCTTAGCTTCCAGGGTTTGGTCGCAACCGATTTGTCCGTCGCCGGACTCGACCACGATTTCAAATTCTTCCGGATTAAGTATGGCTTGACTCATCATTTGACGAATCGCGGTTTGGTCTTCGATTATTGCTACAGTTTTCATATTGATTAGTGTCTAAGTGTTAGTTTCTCAGGGCTATAGGTTGGATATGGCGGAGAGAGAGGGATTCGAACCCCCGGAACCTTTCGGCTCAATTGTTTTCAAGACAACCGCATTCGGCCACTCTGCCATCTCTCCTTGATCGAGTGTTCAATAATGTGCATTCAGTAATGTACTTAACTGAGGCAAGGAATCTATAGCAAGAAGTTATCTCCATGAACCTCAATTATTTTTAGAAATAGCCCTCATAAAAGTAGGCAGTATACTTTAGTTTATTTAAATAATCCGCGATCTAGGCTACGGTATTGGATGGCTTCAAGTAATGCATTATCACTGATTAACTCTTGAGCGTTAAGGTCTGCTATGGTGCGAGCTACTTTTAATATACGATCGTAAGCTCTGGCCGAAAGTTGAAGTTGTTCCAGCGCGTTTTGTAGTAAAACACCCTGTCTGTCGTTGATCGCACAGTGTCGGTTGATTTCCTTTGCGTTCATCCTCGAATTACAAAGTGAGGAGTTGCCCTGAGTATGGGAAAAGCGATCCGCTTGTATTTCTCGCGCGATTCGGCAACGCTCCCGAATGTCTTCACTGCTTTCACCGGTCGGGGCCTTTCGCAATTCTTCTACACGCAATGCCGGCGCTTCAATATGTAGGTCGATCCGATCGAGTAGAGGTCCACTAATACGTGAACGATAGCGGTGAATTTGGGGTAGGGAGCAACGACAGGCTTTTCCGTTACTACCGGCGTATCCGCAGGGACATGGGTTCATCGCTGCGACAAGCATAACGGAGCAGGGCAGAGTAATTTTTCCGGCGCTTCTGGATATCGTAACGGAGCCATCTTCGAGGGGTTGACGAAGCACTTCGAGTGCGGATCTTTTAAATTCAGGCAATTCATCGAGGAAGAGAACGCCGTGGTGCGCCAGCGAGATTTCGCCAGGACCCGGGAGGACGCCTCCCCCCAGTAGGCCCACTTCACTAATCGTGTGGTGAGGTGAACGAAAGGGCCTGGCAGAGCAATTTTTGTCTGTTTCGCGTGCAATACCCGCGGCCGAATAGATGCTGAGTATTTCCAAAAATTCATCGTTCAGTGGAGGTGGCATAATGCCGGGTATGCGTTTTGCGATCATCGATTTCCCAGAACCGGGTGGGCCGATCATGAGAAGATTATGTCCTCCGCTAACAGCGATTTCGACCGCTCTTCGAACCGAATGCTGACCTTTGACTTCAGCGAAATCGAGTGCGTTATTATTCTTGTTTTGAGTAACAAAGCAGCTGTTTTCCCGTTTCAAAATGGAAAGTTGAGTTTCTCCATTTAGAAAGCGAACAACTTGATCCAAGCAGTGTACCGGATAGACGTCTACGCCTTCCACCAGTGCCGCTTCATCGGCGCTTTCTGCGGGCACGATGACACCCTTCTTTTTTGTCTTTCTGGCTAACTGTGCAAGTGCCAGCGATCCCCGTACCGGCCTTGTTTTTCCCGAAAGGCTGAGCTCGCCTGCGATAAGGACTTGTTCGAGTCGTTGGGTCTGGCATTGTTCGGTTGCGGCCAGAAGTGCGATGGCTATAGGTAAATCATAGTCGGGGCCTTCTTTGCGTAAGCCGCCGGGCGCTAAGTTGATTGTGGTGCGAGTAAAAGGGAGACGAAAGCCGCTGTTCTGCAGAGCAGAAAATACACGATCCTGTGATTCTTTCACTGCGGTATCAGGTAACCCGACGAGTATAAACTTCAAGTCGCCGCTTTCGCCGGTGTTGACCTCAATCTGTACGGGTAAGGCCTCGATTCCGAGGAGGGCAGCGGAGTGGGTTATTCCAAGCATATAAAAGCTTTGTATATAACCGTTAGTATTTTGTCTACAATCGATTCGATGGCTCCATGCATGGGAAACTTTTACCGTTAGGGCGGTTGTTCTCATCAAAGGGGATGGCAGTCGACTTATCTAGTTTCCCGATGGGTTGTAATCAGTTAAACCAATTAAAGTGTTACTTTTACGGTAGGCTCTGGTTTCGGTCAGGGTAATCGTACTGCTGCTCGGATCTTTATAATATCAGCTGTATCGCTCGACACGAAACGCATTCAATTGCCAGCGGGTTATGCATTCGTAATCCTACAATGATGCTCAGCAATTGCATAAAGATCTGTTTCCCTCTGAATCCGGAATCAACACGATTTCCAATGTTCAAGTGTTTGACCCGATTCGCTTTTTTACATTGGTTGAAAAAGAATCCATAACCAATTTTCTTGCGCATGATGAAAGGACGATTTCGCAGTTGTTTCGGCTGTGATTCTGCTTCTTGATTTGTGCTTTATGTTTATTCAATGAAGGTTGGGCTTACAGGCGGTATCGGTTGTGGCAAAAGTACGGTGGTGCAGCTGTTTAAGGATGCCGGTTGGGAAACCATCGAGACGGACCGTGTGGTTGCCGACTTGCTGGAGAATGACCCGGACACGCATACCCGGATTGTCTCTCGATGGGGGAGTCAAGTGCTTCATGCGGAGACAGATCTAATTGATCGTCGATCCGTTGCCCGTATTGTTTTCTCGAATGATACAGAGTTGAAATGGCTGGAGGACCTAGTTCACCCACAGGTTCGGCAGATATGGTTTTCCGCTTTGCAGAGAGATACGGAGGCAAACTGGTTGGTTGAGATTCCATTGCTCTATGAAAAAAGGCTTGAAAGCCACTTTGATTTGGTAGTTTGTGTTTGTAGTGAAGCTGCTCTGTCAGTGAAACGCCTGAACGGTAGAGGCCTCAGTAGTCGAGATATCGAGTTGCGCCGCTGCCGACAGCTACCCTTGGAAAAAAAAGTCCACCAAGCTGACTATGTGTTGTACAATTCTGGCAGCTTGGAATTTCTCAAAAGACAAACCTTACGCTTAATACAACATTTACATATGCAGTAGTGAATAGGCACCGACTGTATTAGTAGAGCGCGCGCTTCCCAGCGCTTTGATTTTATTTATGAGCACGAATGATGATATACCTGTTACTGAAGCAACAGGAGAAAAAACAAATGAACCGATCGGGGAGGCTGTTGAAAGTGGCTCCAAGGGGAACAAGACAACCACTCGCAAGGCGGTCAAAAAAAGAAATACGGGTGCTCGTAAGTCCGCTGCATCTGCACGTTCTGTGGCAAAGAAGGATGCCGAATCAACGGAGAACGAGGATTCTACACCGAAAAGCTTTAGTACCTCCGATGATGATATGATTGAGCAGAACAGCTTTGTTTCCGGGGCAGATAGGGAAGAAGTGAATACGGCAACGAGCGAGCCGAGTAACGCTAACCAGGAGGATGCTCGCGGAGCAGGATCTGATGCAAAGCCGAGGCGTCAGCACGGTTCGGATCCTCGCAATAGTGGCGGTCATAAACAGAACGACCGGCAGGGGCAGGGGCAGGGGCACGGCAAAAACAACCGGCAGAATAATAAGTTTAACAAGAAAGCTAAAAAGAAGCCGCGTTGGCAAAAAGGCCGTCCAAACCGGGTACCTCGCGAGGAGGCGTCCGGTCTTGAAATCGGTGAGCTGCCTGAATTCGAGTTGTTCGAAGATCTGGATGCCGTGAGCACCTTGGCTCTGGAGCTGGCTTCCGGTGGTGCGGAACCCCTGAACTTCAATCGGCTCTATGATCTGCCATTGCCCGAATTGCGTGAGGAGGCGGGGGAAGCTGCACTGAATGTCCCGGCAGCACCCAGTCGTGATCAATTGATTCATGCTTTTATACAAAGTGCGGCGGAGAAAAAATCGGCTATCCTGACTGAGGGAGTGCTGGATTTGCTGGAAGATGCGGAAGGCGGCTTACTTGTCTACATGCGGGATAGCTATCGTCAACGCGCACTGAGTGCTTTTGTTCCACAGGCTTTGATTAAGAAATATGGCTTGCAACAGGGTCATATCATTAAAGCACAGCTGCATCCGCGGCGTGAAAACGAGTCATGCCCCTTTGTTGTTGCGATTCAGGAGGTCATGGGGCGTGAGCCGGCCTCGGTTAGTGAGATCGTACCTTTTACCGAGCGGGTACCGTATTATCCGACCAGTCGTATTCTTCTGGAGACGGGTAAAGATTCCTCATGGGATAATCTCTCCATGCGGGTTGTCGATTGCCTTACCCCTATCGGTTTTGGTCAGCGTGGCCTTATTGTAGCGCCTCCCCGAACCGGTAAGACGGTTCTTCTGCAGTCCATGGCAAATGCAATTCAGCACAGCTATCCGGACGCCCATCTTATCGTGCTCTTGATTGATGAACGGCCTGAGGAAGTGACGGATTTCCTGCGGCAATGTACCGGTGAAGTGGTTAGTTCCACTTTCGATGAATCTGCCGAAAGCCACGTGCATGCCGCTGAAATGGTCATTGCCAAGGCGCGCCGTATGGTTGAAGTCGGCCAGGATGTGGTCATTCTTCTGGATTCCATTACCCGACTGGCACGAGCTTACAATACAATGATGCCGAATAGCGGGAAGATCCTTTCCGGTGGTGTCGAAGCCAATGCCTTGCAGCGCCCCAAGCGCTTTTTTGGCTCTGCCCGTAATATTGAGGATGGTGGCAGCTTGACTATTTTGGGTACGGCTCTGGTGGAGACCGGTAGCAAAATGGATGAGGTCATTTTCGAAGAGTTCAAGGGTACCGGTAATATGGAACTGCACTTGGATCGAGGCCTCTCTGACAAAAGAATATTCCCTGCTTTAAATATGGAAAAGAGCGGTACTCGAAAAGAGGAACTGCTCTATCATCCGGACGAAATGAACAAGATTTATGCATTGCGCAGAGCAATGAAAGGAATACCGTCCGTGGATGCTATGGAAATGCTTATTCAGCGTATTAAGAAAACCAACTCGAATGCGGAGTTCCTGATGAGCGTGTCCAAATAGTTGTACATTTATAAAAACGATTTCTACCTTGATTGCAAAAATATGCAATTCTACCAGTTGACTACTTTTATCCCTAAACTCCTTAGCTAACAGTGACCTCAGCAGACGATTTTGTCCTACAACTTATCGAAGATAATTCGATCGTGGATAGTACTACGATTGAAGCGGCCAAGCAAAAGGTAGCCGATGACAATCTTGGCGGTGATCCTAACACAGCCGTTATTGACGTGTTACTCTCTGATGAGTCCCTAAATCATTTGCAGATTGCGGAAGCATTGGCCGATGCTTTCGGCATGGAGGTGATCGATTTGGCCAGTGTAAAGGCCAGCGACGAAACCCTCTCCGTGGTCAGCTATGATCTAGCCAATCGTTACAAGGTATTTCCTTTGGAAGCGGATGATTCGATTCTGGAATTAGCCATAGCCGATCCTCTGGACATGGATGCGATTGATACCCTCAGTCATATACTCAAACGAACGATCAACACACGGGTGGCACCCCTTTCGCAAATTGAGGAGGCCATCCAAGAAAACTACGAAGCGGCTAAAGCAGCTGCTATGGGAGTGGAGGATATCTTCTCCGATGCGGAAGGTGGCCAAGGTCTGGATTTAGGAATGGATATTTCTGGTGCCGAGCACGGCCAGGTAGGAGAGGACGATGCCCCGATCATTCGCTATGTGCATATGATTATCTCGGAAGCACTGAAGCGTCGTGCTTCGGACATTCATATGGAGCCACTGGAGAAGCGTTTTCGTATTCGTTTCAGGGTGGATGGTGTTTTACATGAGGTTGAGAATCCACCGAAGCGACTGCAGCCATCGATTATTTCGCGCATTAAGATTATGGCGAATGTGAGCATCGCGGAAAAGCGTGTTCCTTTGGATGGTCGTATTAATATTCAGGTAGGCGAAAAAATTATCGATCTTCGTGTTTCTACGCTACCAACTGCCTTCGGTGAAAGCATCGTTATGCGTATTCTGGATAAAGAAGGTCTAAACCTGGGGTTACCACAACTCGGCTTTTTCAGCGATGACCAAGCTACCTTTGAGCGCATAATTTCTCTGCCAGACGGTATTTTTCTGGTTACAGGACCCACCGGTTCGGGCAAATCGACAACACTCTATTCCGCTCTCAACTACATCAATCATCCGGACAGAAAGATCATCACGGTCGAAGATCCAGTCGAGTATGAGATGGGCGGGATTAATCAGGTGCAGGTTAAGCGCGACGTCGGTATGACTTTTGTTGCCGCTCTACGCTCCATGCTCCGTCAGGCGCCGAATATCATTATGGTCGGGGAAATCCGTGATAAGGAGACCGCAGAGATTGCGGTCAATGCTTCGCTGACCGGTCACATGGTTTTCAGTACCCTGCACACCAATGATGCGCCGAGTGCGGTTTCCCGTCTCGTCGATATCGGTATCAAGCCATTCCTGGTGTCCGCTTCTTTGCGTGCGGTATTAGCCCAGCGTTTGGTCCGTCGTATTTGCCCCGGTTGTAAGCAATCGGACCAACCGGATGAACGTCTTTTGAATTCGCTCGGCATTCGTAGTGACCAAGCAGTGGAGGCTAACTTCTCTCGCGGAGAGGGTTGTCCCAAGTGTAATTCAACCGGATTTCGCGGTCGGGTAGGTATCTTCGAAATGTTTTCGATGAACGAGGAACTCCAGCAAATGGTTTACGAGGAAGCGAGTCTCGTCATGTTGCGTAACAAGGCCCGTGAAATGGGTATGCGTGCCCTTCGTGAAGACGGCGCTCGTAAAGTGCTGGCCGGCGTAACAACAGCAGAGGAAGTCCTTCACTCTACAGTTTCCGATATGGCCTAAGCGCAATTGCCTGACTATGCTGTTATCGCCGAACACAGAATGAGCTACGATATAACAGATCTGCTGGATTCAATGGTCTCTCAGGGAGCATCGGATTTACATGTGCAGGTTGGCCAAGCACCTTCGATGCGTATTCACGGTTCGATGAAGCCGGTGGAGGGGCCGAAGCTGGAGCCTTCAGATGCGGAGTCGCTCGTCAAATCGATTACCCCGGATGTACAGATGGAAAAAATCCAGTCCTCCGGCGGTGCTGACTTTGGATTTGCTTTTGCCGATAAGGCTCGTTTCCGCGTTAGCGTTCTCCGTTCTAAGGGTAACTTCGGAATGGTTCTTCGACAAATTCCCAATGAGCTGCTGTCCCTCGATAAGATCGGGCTGCCCGATAGCATCCTCGATATTATCCGTCGTCCCCGCGGGCTTGTTTTGGTTACCGGCCCCACCGGATCCGGTAAGTCGACAACGTTGGCGTCTATGGTGGATTGGATAAATACCCACCGCGATGGACATATCATCACGATTGAAGATCCGATCGAGTATTACCACGATCATAAGAATTGTATTGTTACCCAGCGGGAAGTGGGCAGCGATGTGGGCAATTTTGCAGACGCTATTCGGGGCGCTCTTCGACAAGATCCGGACGTGATTTTGGTCGGAGAAATGCGGGACTTGGAAACCGTAGAGGCAGCCATCGGTGCCGCCGAAACCGGACATTTGGTCTTTGCTACTCTGCACACCACCGGTGCAGCTCGTACAGTGGATCGTATTGTCGATGCCTTCCCCTCTGCAATGAAAGACCAGATCCGGACACAACTGGCTTCCTCTATCGTAGCAGTTATTTCTCAAGTCCTTTGCAAAAAAACCGGTGGAGGACGCGTGGCCGGCTTTGAGATTATGGTCACGACGAACTCTATCGCGCAGCTTATCCGTGACAATAAGACATTCCGTATCGCTTCGGATATTCAGACGGGCGCTGCTCGCGGTATGATCGGTCTGGATGCCCATCTTCTTAGTTTGTATCGCAAGGGATTGATTACAGAAGAAGAAGCACTATCAAAATGCCAGACGCCGGAGCAACTTGCTGAGCGATTGAAACAATCCGTCGCCTCGATGAACTAACACTTATCGCATACCCAGACCAGACCTCCCCCATGTTTGAAGATCACAACGACACAATATTTGAGATTATAAAATCCTCGGAGCTCCTCGACGACTCGCAGTTGGATGAAATAAACGAATCTCATTTGCAGACCGGCAAACCCCTCGCCGAGGCAGTTATCGACTCCGGCTTGGTTGAACGCAGACAGATTCTGTCACTCGTCGCCGACTATCTTGGCCTGGAATGCGCGGATTCGACTCCGGAGCGTGTGCCGGAGCAAATAGCTGCCATCGTCAAGCCATCCGTAGCTCGCATGTACGCAATTGTACCACTGGAGAGTGATACCGCTTCGGTCAAGGTTCTGGCTAAAGATCCGTTTAATGCCAGTATCATCGATGATCTGACTTTCACGTTGAACAAAGATATCCACGTCCTCGTCTGTGATCCGGACGATCTGGACAAGTTGATCGTCGATACCTATGGCGAAGAAGACTCCTCCATTGATGACATTATTGGAGACATGGGGGATACCTTCAGTGAAATGGATGATGACGCATCCGAGACGGATCTAACCGATGTGGCCAATCAGACGCCGATCATTCGTTTCGTCAATGTCGTCTTGCAACAGGCCATTAAAGACAAAGCTTCAGACGTGCACTTTGAGCCCTATGAGGATCAGTTTCGTATCCGCTATCGGATTGACGGTGCCCTCTATGAAATGGCACCACCGCCGAAAAGTTTAGCCATACCGGTCATTTCGCGGATCAAGGTCTTGTCCAACATGAACATCTCTGAGTCGCGTATTCCACAAGACGGGCGGATTAAGATGACCATTTCCGGACGTCCTGTTGATTTGCGGGTTTCGACTCTGCCGACACAATTCGGCGAGAGTGTAGTGCTCCGTGTTTTGGATAAATCGGTCGTCAATCTGGATTTGGAAGCACTTAGTCTTCCGGATGATATTTTGGGGAAAATCCGCGATCTGGTCGCTCGTCCAAATGGGATCTTTATTGTTACCGGGCCGACCGGATCAGGCAAGACCACCACACTCTACAGTGCGCTTCGTGAAGTAAACAAAATCGAAACCAAGATTCTCACTGCAGAAGACCCGATTGAGTACGAAATCGACGGCATTATGCAGGTTGCGGTGAATCACCAGGTAGGTCTTGATTTCGCCCGCGCACTGCGTGCTTTCCTTCGCCAAGATCCCGACAAAATCATGGTTGGTGAGATTCGTGACTTGGAGACGGCGCAAATTGCCGTGCAGGCATCCCTCACCGGACACGTTGTCCTTTCTACTCTTCACACCAATGATGCGCCCGGCGCAGTCACCCGTCTCATTGATATGGGGCTGGATGCATTCCTTATTTCTGCTTCATTGGAAGCCATACTGGCTCAGCGCCTCTTGCGGAGTATATGTAAGTCCTGCCGTACGGCCTATGAGCCGGGGCGCGACCTGATTGATATGCTGGAGGTCGATCCGCTGGAAATCGCGGATAAGGACTTCTACTACGGAAACGGTTGCCCCGAGTGCAGCAAGACCGGTTACCGTGGTCGAGTCGGATTATTTGAAATGGTCATGATAACCGATGCCTTGCGCGAACTGATTAACAAGAAAGCACCGACTCTGGCGATTCGCCAAAAAGCGATGGAACAGGGAATGAGAAGCTTGCGCGATGATGGACTACGCGCCATATTCGATGGCAATACAACCATAGAAGAAGTTTTAAAATACACCTAAACCCCATAAAGATAGTAAGATGCCAAAGTTCACATATTCCGCCATTGATTCGAACGGTAAACAAAAGACAGGTTCACTCAACGCAGGCTCTGAAGAGGAAGCACGTAACAAGCTTAGCTCGATGGGGCTGATGCCGACTTCTGTCGCCGAGGGCGACGGTCAAAGTAGCGAATCGAGTGCTAAACAAAAATCTGTCAAAGCGAAGAAGAAATCTTCTGGTGGATTTTCCCTTGGGAAGAAAGTCAAGCAAGCCGAGTTGACTACTTTTACAAGACAATTGGCCACGCTTTTGGAGGCCGGCCTACCATTGCTACGCGCGCTTGAGGTGATGATCCGGCAGGAGCGCAACGAACGTTTCAAGGGAGTTATGCAGCAGATAGCGGATCAGGTAAAGTCGGGTAATTCTTTCTCTGACGGCCTTTCACAGCACCCTAAGGTATTTGATCGACTCTATGTCAACATGATCAAGGCGGGTGAAGCCGGTGGTGTTCTTGAGGTCGTGCTTTCCCGTCTCGCCGGTTTTATGGAGAAGGCGGAAAAGACCAAGAAAAAGGTGCAATCAGCCATGGTCTATCCGATCGTTGTGGTTTCCGTGGCCGTCGCTATCGTTGCCCTGCTTATGGTCGTTGTGGTGCCCAAGTTCCAGTCGATTTTCGAGGACATGCTCGAGGGTAAGGCGCTGCCTGCTCCCACACAGCTGGTCATCAATATCAGTAATTTTGTGAAGGATAATATATTTCTATCCCTAGCTCTTCTTGCGCTCCTCTTTTTTGCTTTCAAATTCCTCGGCAGGACAGCAGTTGGGGCCAAGGCTTTCAACTGGTCGTCGATTAACTTCCCCAAAGTGGGTGATCTGGTTCGTAAGGTGAATATCGCCCGCATTACCCGTACCTTCGGTACATTGTTGTCCAGTGGGGTTCCTATCCTGCAAGCGATTAATATTACCAAGGATATTACCGGTAATGTCTTTTTCTCCGGAGCGCTCACCCGCGTGCATGACAGTGTTCGCGATGGTGAACCACTGGCCCGGCAGATGGATCGCGAAAGTGTCTTTCCCAATATGGTCACCAGTATGATCGATGTGGGCGAAGAGACAGGTGACTTGGCTACGATGCTCAATCGTGTGGCCGACAACTATGACGAGGATGTGGACAATGCAGTGGCCGGTATTACTTCAATTATTGAGCCGATCATGATTGTTTTCCTCGCACTTGTTGTCGGTTTTATCGTTATCGCGCTCTTCCTGCCGATCGTCGAAATCATCAAGCAACTTTCGGGCTGAGGTCGCTTACTGCGGCTTCCCTGTTTGCGCTCATACCCCAAGCGCACTACCGCCGCCGATTCTCGGCGGCGGTTTTTATTCTCTAAGCAATCATCCCGATATGAATACAGTATGGCTCCTCGTAGTGCTTCTCCTCCTCGCTAAGACAGCGGCCAGTCTTATTTTAGATGCATTGAATCTGCAATATTGCCGAAAATGTGCAGGTGAAGTTCCGGAAGCTTTCCGAGGCTTTATTGACGCACAGGCATATGAAAAATCGATAGATTATACTGTGGCGAAGGCACGTTTTGGCATGCTCAACGATGCCTTTGATACCATCGTCCTGCTTTGTATTCTCTCTTTCGGATTTCTTCCCTGGGCTTATGACTTAGCCAGCAGTTGGTTTGGATACGGCATTTGGGGGCAGTCCGTCGTGCTTCTCGGCTTGCTCTTTGTTCTTTCTCTTCCCGGCTTGCCTTTCGAGTGGTGGCATACCTTTAGGATCGAAGAACGCTTTGGCTTTAATAAGAGCACTACCGGCCTCTGGTTGTCCGATAAGGGCAAAGGTTTATTTTTGGGTTTCCTCATCGGTTGTCCATTGCTTGCACTCTTACTTTTTCTTGTAGAATCCGCCGGTGTCTATTGGTGGGTCTGGGGCTTTGCCGCATTTTTTCTTTTTCAGCTCATCTTGGTGGTCGCTTTCCCCATGTTTATTATGCCGCTCTTTAATAAGATGGAACCGCTCGAAGACGGTTCTCTTCGGGAGCGCCTTTTTGCTCTGTCTGATCGCACGGGATTTCTCGCCCAGACAATCCTTAAGATGGATGGTAGCCGTCGTTCCACCCACTCAAATGCTTTCTTTGCCGGCTTTGGACGCTTTCGCCGGATTGTCCTCTACGATACCTTGATGGAGCAGATGAATGAAGAGGAATTAGAGGCCGTTCTGGCGCACGAGATTGGGCATTACAAACTCGGCCATATCCCCAAAATGGTCGCTCTTTCTGCAGTCTCCGGTCTCGTTATGTTTGCTGCACTCGGCTGGCTGACGACGAGTCCCTGGTTTGCTCAGGCGTTCTTTTTCAGCGAAGCGGATTCGCAGGCATTGGTACCCGTACTTCTGCTCTTTATGATTCTTTCCGGTTTTATTTCCTTCTGGCTTTCACCGCTTTCCAGCGCGCTTTCGAGAAAGCACGAGTACGAGGCCGATGCCTTTGCTCGAAACGCAGTTGGTGGCGCAGAGCCTCTGATTTCCGCTTTGCGTAACCTGCATGAGAAGAACCTAAGTAATTTAACACCGCATCCACTCTATAGTGCTTTTCACTATTCGCACCCGACCTTGCTCGAGCGTGAATCGGCCCTCCAGTCAGTCGCTCAATCATGATCGCTCGGGCTCGCCGTTCTCTTCGTCCGGCTTGGCTCTTTTACCTGTTCCTCCTACCAGTGCTACTGTCTGCAGATACACTGCGTATTGCCACCTACAATCTGCATAATTATCTGCAGGCCGATCGAGTGGTTGAGGGGCACTGGCGCCCCGATTACCCAAAACCCGAGTCCGAGAAGCGCGCCCTGCGCAGTACCATCCTCTCCGTCCGTCCTCACATCTTGCTTGTTCAGGAGATAGGTGAGATCGAACACCTGGAGGAACTTAGGGCAGACCTGGCCGCCGGCGGTCTGCATTTCCCACACATTGCCCACATGCAATCGGTCGAAGGTGAGAGACACATGGCGGTTCTCTCTCGTAGACCGTTCCGTTGGGTCATTCGCCATGAGGATCTCAGTTTCAAATACTTTGACCAGCGTTTGTTGGTTAAGCGTGGCCTGTTTGAACTCGCAGTTGGCTATGGCTCCGGCGCTGAAGATACACTGTTGTTATTCGCGCTTCATTTGAAGAGTGCCTATTCATCGAACCCGGAGGATCCAAAATCAGTTAAACGTCGATTAGGGGAGGCAACAGCTTGCCGTGACCGGATTATTGCTCGAACAAAAGAAGCCGGTCATGAACGCTACTGTATAGCGGGTGATTTTAATGATCACCCGAACTCTCCCGTGCGGCATCGTTTTTTACGTCGGGGAGAGCTACAAATTGGGACTGCTGTAGAGGCCATAGACGAACGCGGAGAGGCTTGGACGCACCACTTTTCTAAGCAACGTTTGTATTCGACTCTGGACGGCTTTATTCTCTCACCTGCTGCACAGTCGCTCCTTGTCGGGGGGCAGGGCAGTGTCGTCGATTCACTTCCAGGTGTCACCGGGAGCGACCATCGGTTGGTCTACATTGATTTGCTGGTTCCCCAATAGTGCCGGATGAAAGTGCCGCAGCGTGATTAATTCCAAGCCGGTGGGTTTTGCAGTTCCGGTTTGAGCATCCCGATACAGGGCAGCTGCCGGTAGCGCTCGGCAAAGTCGAGGCCATAGCCCACGACAAAGGCGTCCGGGATTTTGAAGCCGACATAATCCGCGCTGAAATCCACCGATCTCGGTGCATCCTTATCCAGTAGTACGCAGGTTTTTATCGAGGCTGGCTCCATTTTCTCAATGGTTTTGGTAATCATCGATAAAGTCTGTCCCGTATCCAGGATGTCGTCGATCAAGAGTACGTCGATGCCCTGCAGATCAAGGCGTACACGATCAATGATCTCCGGTTGTTGAACCGGGCGGGTCTCGTCGCGATAGCTTGCTACGCGGATGCAATCCAGTTGGACGGGCAGGCGGATTTGTCGAATCAGATCCGCCACAAAAATAATTGCGCCATTGATAATTGCGATAACCGCAAGTTCCCGACCCACATAGTCACAAGTGATCTGGTGTCCCAGTTCAGCTAGCCGTGCCTGAATATCGGACTCGCTAACAAGGATCTTCTCCAAGTCGTCCAACGGATTATTTTCTTCAATAGGCTCAGGCATAAAAGGATCAATTTGCGGCGTCTGTTTCACCCAGAAAGCTTGGTTTGGGTATACGGTAGCGCTCTAAAATTCGCTGGGTAGCTGCTTCCAGCTCGTCGGCGTCAAGCACCATGTGTACTAACGCCTCATCCGGCATAAAAAGAATTCGATGATAGCCGTCGATTGGGTTTTGCAGGGCCGCTTCGACTTCCTCTAACGATTCAATTTTCTGCTCGTTAATCTGATCGACGACCAGTAGCCGGGCAGATTCATAGCCTCGGTTATAATCGTCTGGAAGTACCATTGAGAGCACAATCAAGCCACCGCGATCCCCAATCGGAGGCGCTTCTTCGTAGTAATCCAGCAGTAGGGAGGTTTCCTGTCCCAGTGAACGCATCAGAGGCCCGGTCAATGGCTGGAAGACAAGGCCTCCGGTAATCAGATATTCCGGTGCGCGATCAAAGCATTGCTCGGGAATAACACTTTTTTCGAAGTCCGCTTGCGGTAGCTTGTAGTCGATGCTCGTCTCGGTCCCATCGCGCCAGACTTTCATCGTTACACTTTGCTCGGCAAAATGCGAACGGGTGGCGAGTCCATTCATTGACAGACGGCCATAATCCGGGTCGATGTATTTGCCGTCATTATCAATCGAGAAGCCATCGATTTCATAAAGAATGTCTCCAGTCCGCAGGGTATTCTTGGAGAGCCCACGCTTCCCGATTTCGGTGATGACCACACCTTCACCCAATTTGGGAAAGCCTTTTGATCGCACCAGCGCCGGGTTTTTGCCATCCATCCAATCGAAATCAAAGAAGGCCGCCCCCGGTGGATTCGGGCCTTCCCGGGCTGCTAATACATTTTTGATAAAGGGCGCCGGGAGGATCGTTAGTCGATTGTCCGATCCCGAAGAGGTCAGGCCGATCAGTCGGTTTTTATCGATCACCACTTCCGCCCAGCCGGCTGCACTGATTTCGGAGGATACGGCCAGTGACAGGTGGCGGATATAGCTGGTCTTGCTGCTACCAATGTAGAGACGAATGATTTCAGCGGCACGGGATTCAATACGCCCGCTACGCCAACGGTAGATTTGCAGATCGCCTCGCAATGGCAGCTTGGAGGCCAGTTTTACCGGGCGCATGTCGTTCCAGAAGCTTGGGTCCTCCACTTCCAGCAGAGCGATGTTCGTGTGGTAATCGATCCAGAGGAGTTGGGCTGTAAAATGACGGCTTTGTCCTCCCTTGCGAATCCGGCATAGGTATTGTCCGGAGAGGCCGTCTGCCGTAGTCAGGATACGCTTGCCCGAAAGGATGATCCCATTTTTGCGGGTCTGTGTATTACCCACGATCCAAGGTATCTTGTAGCTGTAAGTCGCTTGAGTGACTTCGATCTCTACGACCGAAGCCTTGGCATCAAAGCTCTTAGCCGGAATCAACGGAGCCGCTGATAGCGAGGCAGAGAAGAGAAGTAGCCCGACGAATAGAGGGTAAAAATACTGGGTCATAGCTCGGCCTCCGGCACTCGTTTCAGGCTAGGGATGTTATACTGCTCCTGAAGTTCTCGATCAGCCATTTCTGCTGCGACACGGTCGAGCGCTTCCTCCTGCCCGGAAAGGAAGGAGAAATGGTGAAATTCTCCCGTGTTTTCATGCAGTGCAGCTACAAGATCTTCCATTGAGTGAACGGTCTGGCCATTCACTGTGCGCAACAGATCGCGTGTACCCACACCGAAATCGATATTGCTTGGGTGTTTGATGATTTTAGAGAGCACGATCGGCTTGCTCCGGGCAGTCGCCTCGTCCTGCTGTGCGCGGTAGAGCAGTTCATACATAATTTCCGGGTCCACTTGCTGGAGCCAGTTGTTGCCCAGTGCATTCAGGTAGTTCGCGCTGAGTTCTGTAAAGACCAGTCCGCCAACGATGCAGTACGGCGGAGGGCGATCGTATTGATGTCCGGATATCCGGTCTTCTCGATTCACATAGAGCGGTAATTCGATCGTTTGTCGTTTACCTTCCCGCCAGACAACCAGTTCTATAGTTTCACCATGCTGGGTCTCATCAAAGAGAAAAGCCGCATGGATACGATTGCCTTTGTGTTGCACCAGCCCATCGCTGCCAACCGCCTGTCCGGATACTTCTAAAATGACATCGTTTGGTAGGATGTGTTTGTGCGTCTCTGGAAAGGGTTGATAAAGACGATCAATACGAGCACCGAGCGCGTCGTCCTGAAGCCCTAGAGATCGACGGAAGGCCGGGTTTTGCAGTTGTACGATCCCAATTCCGGCATCGGGGAAGCCATCATACGTTCCGTCTTCAATATCTTTAAGAAAGTGGCGAATGATATTGGGCGGGATAAAGAAACCGGCATTTTCCAGGCCGGGCTGCCCCTGAAAGGAGACGCCGACAACCAGCCCATCCTGTAGCGCGGGGCCTCCGCTATTTCCCGGGTTGATTGCTGCATCGGTCTGTACCGCCAGCAGAGAGCGGTTATAAATATGCGCGTAGCGCTGCATTTCAATCCGTGAGATAACCCCTCGAGTGTAGGAGATCTGTTGCCCCCCGGCAGGATAACCGTAAGTCGTCACGGTGGAGCGCACCTCAGGCAATTCTCCCATCGCCAAGGGTTCGATTCCTTCGAAAAAATCAGGATCTGAAACACGAAGGATAGCGAGATCGCAGTCGTGCCCGATATACTCGATCTCTGCCGGATAAGGCTGCGGGTCCTGATAGCGCTGCACGAGGATATGTTTGGACCAACTAACAACATGGGCATTGGTCAGGATGCGCTGGTCGGCAATGACAAAACCGCTACCCGAGGACTGACTGACTCTGGAAAATCGCCAGGGCTCGCGCCAGTCCGGTTGCTGAGAGAAATTAAGGATCTTGACCACTGCCTGCTCGGGCCCGGCCATGGCCGCACCGGACACAAGCAAAAGTGCGCATGCCAGCAAAGCGGTATGAGATAAATGCATAGACGAGAGTGTTTTCATGCTTGGGATGGGGTCAAGCCAGTGCCGGAAGATTTGATTGCCAGTACCGCTTGTAGCTCGACTGTGCTGTCTTTGGGGAGTCCTGTCACCGCCACCGCTGCACGCGTGTGCCGCCCCGGGTCCCCAAGAACAGAGACCAGTAGATCAGAGGCACCGTTGATCACTGCCGGGCTTTCCGCAAAACCGGGCACACTATTGACAAACCCGTTGAGCTGCAGGACTTGCTCGATCTGATTGAGGTCACCAAGTTGCGCTTTGGCAACTGCCAGTAGATTACAGGCACAGATACGGGCCGCTTCCTGCCCATAGGCAATATCCCGTTCTGCCCCAACTTTGCCGGTGTGCGTCATCTCCCCGTCGATCAGGCAGATCGCCCCGGAAAGATAGAGAAGATTACCCGAGCGCAGTGCCGGTAGGTAATTGCCGGCCGGGGACGGGGCGGCGGGCAAGTCGATTCCCAATTCGTTCAGTCTAGCTTCAATATCCATGCTTTATCAGGCTGCTTCTTTGTTTCCTTTGTACAAGACTTCCCCTTCGCTTCGGGCAATTACGACCGCTCCCACAGTATCACTGAAAACATTAACTGCGGTCCGGCACATATCGAGGATGCGGTCGGCCACCCAGACAACTCCGAGCGCTTCAATTGGCAGACCCACCGCAGGTAAAATAATAGCGATGGCGACAAGACTGGCGGCGGGGATTCCGGCCACCCCGATACTCGTAGTCAGCGCAAGAAAGACGACGGCAAGTTGCTGACTGATCTCCAGAGGGGGCTGCCCTGTGGCAGCATAGAGTTGAGCGATAAAAAGGACGACAACACATTCATAGAGAGCTGTGCCGTCCATGTTTACGGTGGCGCCGAGTGGTAAAGTAAAGGCGCAGGTCTTGGCCGATACACCCGCACGTTTTTCTACCGTATCCATAGTCAGCGGCAGAGTCGCTGAAGAACTCGAAGTCGAAAACGCTGTCAGGAGAACGGGAGCCATCGCCTTGTAGTGCGCCATCGCCGGAACCCTGCCCAGTCCTTTAAGCGCCAGGGCGAGCACGACAAAGGTATGCAGCGCCAGGGCCAGCACCACGGTAAAGAAAAATGCGAGTATGGCACCGAATAGTTGCCCGATCGGTGCGTTATAGAGTACCGGAGTGACCAATCCAAACACGCCGATCGGAGCAAAACGGATGATCCAACTGGTCAGCTGCAGCATCACTTGTTGAGTGCTTTCCCAGAAATTTTCCTGTGCCGTGCGCAGGGCCGGTGGAAGCTGACCTATGCATAACCCGAAGAGCAGGGAAAATGTAATTATACCGAGCAGGCTCCCGTTACTCGTAGCGGCAGCAAAGATATTGTCAGGAAATAGACGGAGAAGAATGCCCACAAGATCGCGACTATCCCGTCCTTCTACTTTGTCCAGGATACCTTGCTCCGCAGCGGTGGCCCCGCCCTGACCGAGCATCGCGGCGGCCGCTTCAGGATCAATCCGGCCCGGGCCGATCAGATTCACCACAATCAGGCCAATAATCACTGCACAGGTGCCGCTGAGCGTGTAGTAGAGTAAGGTCTTTCCACCCATACGCCCGGCTCCTTTGTCCGCTCCCAGTTGCATCACTCCGGCAATGATCGACGCCGCAACCAGAGGCACGATGACCATTTTAAGTGCGCTCATAAAGAGCTGCCCAACTTGTCCGCAGAACTCCAGAAAGATAACCGGGAAGCCATCCCCCGAGTTCGGCAGAAGAAGGAGTGCGCAAAGAACAGCGAGTGTCAGAGAGAGGAGAATTTGCCAGTGTAGTTGCCAGCGTAGTGGGTTAGGGCTCATCGCCAGAGCATCGATTAGACCGATCCGTTTTACCAGTCTGAATTGCCGGTCTCTGCCAGTAGTGCCCATTCCGATGCAGGGATCTCCTCAGGCCGGACTGTTGCCGGATATCCTCTCACTTGTAGTGCCGCATAGAAAGCTTGCGCGCCGGGGTGCGGGTCGCGGCGGCAAAGGGCGCCTAACTGTTTGCGCCGTTGGGTGAAAATACGACGAATACAAGCGCGTGCCTTATCCGGAAAAGTCAGCGCCGCTTCTTTTCGGTCGAGACGAAGCAGGACGGAATCCACCTTCGGTACCGGATAGAAGCAGGAAGCCGCCACAAGGTGACGACTGTGGATCTGATAGGCCGATTGCAGGAAGATGGAGATCGCACCGAAGTTTTTCGTGCCGTGCTTGGAGGCATATCGATCCGCTGCTTCCTTTTGCAACATCAGAACCATGCGCCGGGGCAGGGGGCCGCACAGGACCGCCTCCATCCATGGAGTCGATACCGCATAGGGCAGATTGGCCACTATAGAGAAGCCTTCCGGGGCAGCCTCTTCTTCGAGTCCGGCCACGGGATGATCCAGACAGTCGCCTTCCAGTAACTGCAGGTTGGCATGTTGAGGCAGGAGATGATCGCGCAGATGGGCAGCCAGAGTCGGGTCGCGTTCGACCGCCTGCACGTGGCACCCGACAGC
>CENU01202774.1_pt1 | contig 19890 bp, 16 predicted proteins | sample 361331 | NCBI WGS metagenome assembly CENU01 (sample SAMEA2619766, study PRJEB7988) | marine metagenome | isolation source: saline water (ENVO:00002010), including | reverse complement strand
GTTTTGATCCCGGCATGCGCAGGTTCGAATCCTGCCACCCCAGCCATATTTTTGTCTCATGTATTTCGTCTTATATTTTTTGGCTCGCATTGAGTCGAACGATGTCATCAGACGCCCATGCAGATGCTGTTAGGATTCGACGCAAGGTGATTTTGCCACCGAGGGATATGCGTTATGGCCGACTGCAAAGACTCGGCACAATTGGGGATTCGGTTAGACATGTCGCAAGACGTGAATCGGATTAAGGTTGCCTAAGAAAATCTACGCGAAACCCGTAGTGATGGTGGGGATAGTCGATGGCAAAGCTGATGCTTTTTTCTGGTGGGTCAAACTTTGGACTTGCGACGCGCGTGGCTAAGCAGTTAAGCGTGGAGCTAGGGCATGCTGATGTCGGTCGATTTAGCGATGGCGAAGTAACCGTGGAACTGCACGAAAATGTCCGCGGTCAAGATGTCTTTTTAATGCAGTCCACCTGTGCGCCGACCAACGATAACATTATGGAACTTATGATCATGGCGGACGCGCTGCACCGCGCTTCTGCTCAACGCGTCACTGCAGTGGTTCCCTATTTTGGTTATGCCCGACAGGATCGCCGCCCACGCTCCGCTCGTGTTGCGATTAGCGCCAAGGTCGTAGCAGATATGATTGGTAGTGTCGGTATAGACCGCATCCTGACAGTAGATTTGCACGCAGATCAAATTCAGGGCTTCTTTAACATCCCGGTGGATAACATATACGGCTCGCCGGTACTGGTAGATCACATTTTATCGCAACGATATGCAGACCCAATCGTCATTTCGCCTGATGTTGGTGGCGTAGTCAGAGCACGCGCTATTGCCAAGCAAATCGATGATCTGGAGCTTGCCATCATCGATAAGCGCAGACCTCAAGCCAACGAGTCTCGCGTGATGAATGTTATTGGCGATGTGACTAACAAGACCTGCATTATAGTGGATGACATTGTCGATACTGCTGGAACCCTCTGCACTGCAGCGGAAGCGTTGAAAGAAGAAGGGGCTAAGCAGGTGGTTTGCTACATTACACACCCAGTTTTGTCCGGTCCTGCTATCGAGCGAATCAACGCCTCACAAATCGATCGAATGGTGGTCACCGACACCATACCGCTGCACGAAGCAGCGAGAAAGTGCGAGAAAATAGAACAATTGAGTCTCGACCGTATTCTTGGCGAATCTATTCGTCGCGTTAGCAATGAAGAATCTATCAGCGCGCTTTTTCGATAGCTGATTGCATAGTGCCATGGCTTACAAATTAGATAGGCGCTGCGCTAAATAGAGCTGAATATAGAGAAATCGTTGGGTTGCAGCTGCGGCTCATACAATCGCGTGCAAAAGTTGGTCGCAGATTTTTGTACGTTTCATAACCAGGAGCGAGAAAAATGTCAGAACAAATTAAACTGACCGCAGAGCTCCGAGCTGACAAGGGGAAAGGTGCGAGCCGCCGCCTGCGTCGCTTGGAAAATAAAGTACCGGCTGTCATTTACGGGGGCCAACAAGAGCCTCAAGCGTTAAGCCTCAAAGACAACGAGCTTATCAATGCGATGCGCAATGAAGCGTTCTTTTCGCAGGTCATTGAACTGTCGGTTGATGGTAAGGAAGAACCAGTTGTCGTACGCGATATGCAGCGACACCCGGCGACTGAAAAAGTCGCCCATATCGACTTCCTTCGTATTGATGCCAATGTCTCGATTAACGTGAGCGTACCGTTGCATTTCATCAATGAGGAATCATGTGTTGGTGTAAAGATCAGCGGTGGTACTTTGACTCACAATCTGACCGAGGTCGAAGTATCCTGTTTGCCTGATGCGTTGCCTGAATTTATTGAAGTCGATATGCAGGACCTTGAAGCGGGATCTTCTGTCCACTTAAGCGATTTGGTTATTCCAGAGGGCGTTACCATTGTTGCTCTGAGTTTTGGCGAAGACCGCGACATCCCTGTTGCCAGCGTAACTGCTCGTAAAGGCGGTGGTAAGGACGAGGGCGATGAAAGCGCCGATGATGGCGAAGCTGCTGCAGATGGTGAAGCAGAGGAATAGCCGCCATTGTCAGCATAGGTCTTATGCTGGCAGGACGAGCACCTGATGAGCAAACTCAAGCTGATTGTTGGGCTTGGCAACCCGGGTGCTCAGTACGATGCGACTCGACATAACGCAGGCGCCGAATGGCTGAAAACAATAGCTGATCAGGCGCAAATCCCTTTGGCCCTTGATCCTAAATTCAAAGGTTTACTTGGGCGCGGCACGGTTCTCGGTGTAGAACTTCGTCTATTAATACCGACTACTTACATGAACCGTAGCGGCGATTCTGTTGGCGCTTTGGCGCGTTACTACAAGATTGAGCCGCAAGAGATTTTGGTTGCTTACGATGAGGTCGCATTTGCCCCAGGAGTGGTTAAGTTGCGTCACGGTGGTGGCGATAATGGGCACAACGGCGTCAAAAGTGTTAGCTCTGGACTAGGCGGGAAGGCGGAGTTCTATCGTTTACGAATTGGCGTAGGCCATCCTGGAGATAAGGCGCAAGTCGTCCATTACCTCACCGAACAGAAGCCGCCTTTAGTAGAGCGCGAATTGATTCAAAGTTCGCTCGTCTGGCCTGATCAACTTTTGTGCGACGTCGTTCACGGGCGCTGGCAAGCGGCGATAAATGCGCTTCATGGCCGCGGAACAGAGCGCAAACCGTCTGGATCCTCGGATAACGAAGCCTACAAAAAAGATCAGCAAAAAGCCGAACATAGAATTAAAGAACGATCCGAAAACCAGGATAGCCCGCCATCGGCGCAATTGTAATGACGTGACACGAGGAGAGCTCTATGGGCTTTAAGTGCGGTATTGTTGGCCTGCCTAACGTGGGCAAATCCACATTATTCAATGCGTTGACCCAAGCCGGGATCGACGCAGAAAATTTCCCCTTTTGCACCATTGAACCCAACACGGGAGTGGTGCCGGTCCCCGACCCCAGATTGAACCAGTTAGCTGAAATCGTGACGCCTGATAAAATCATACCTGCCACCATGGAATTTGTTGATATTGCTGGATTAGTGGCGGGTGCGTCGAAAGGCGAAGGTCTTGGTAATCAATTTTTAGCACATGTTCGCGAAACAGACGCCATTGCGCACGTGGTGCGCTGCTTCGATGACGAGAATATTGTGCATGTTTCCGGCCGCGTTTCGCCAAGTGACGATATCGAAGTCATTGATACGGAGCTGGCGTTGGCCGACCTCGATACGTTAGAGCGAGTATTTGATAGGACTAAGCGGGTAGCGAACTCGGGTGACAAAGACGCGCGGGCGCTTCTTGCGATCCTCGAGCGCGTGCGGGTTGGATTGGATGAAGGGAAGCCAGTCCGCGGCCTAGAATTGTCGTCGGAAGATCAACTAGCTTTGCGAGAGTTTCATTTCATCACCGCGAAGCCGGTTCTCTATATCGCTAACGTCGCCGAAGACGGACTTTTCGATAACCCGTTGGTGGACGAAGTGCAGGCGATTGCCGACCGCGAAGGGGCTCAAGTGGTGGTGGTTAGCAATAAAATCGAATCCGAGGTTGCTGAGTTGCCAGCTTTTGAGCGTGCCGAATTTTTGCAGGAGTTGAATTTGTCTGAACCCGGATTGGATCGTGTTATTCGTGGCGGATACCAGTTGCTCGGGCTGCAGCAGTATTTTACCGCGGGCAAGCAAGAAGTCCGTGCTTGGACAATCCCGGTGGGGGCAAAGGCGCCGCAAGCGGCCGGTGTCATCCATACCGACTTCGCAAAGGGGTTTATCCGGGCTGAAGTGATTGCCTTTGACGATTACGTCTCCCTTGGCGGAGAGCAGGGCGCTAAGGATGCAGGCAAATGGCGTCTGGAAGGTAAAGAGTATGAGGTTGCCGACGGCGATGTGATGCACTTCCGTTTTAATGTTTAACACTGTCTCTTAAAGCCGGACAAGCAAAAAGGCTACCTAACAAACAGCGCCGGCTAGAAGTGTTTAAAAAAAAGTTCTTTTATTAAAGCGATCTTTTTTGGAAGGTGGCGCTTCTGGGAAAGAGCTATGCGCGAAAGAATTAGGTGCCCTGAAAGGGCGTCAAAGCCAAGAGGTAAGTAAATGAGCAAGGAAAGAAGCAAAAAAATAAGCAAGAAAAGAAGTTAGAAAAGAAGTCAGAAAAGATGCGGGGTAAAACCAGCAAAAGACCACGGTAGCAGCAAATCGGAACCCCCGCTTACTCTCCCACCGAAATGCTAAGCCCGCCCAATCAGAGTAGGGGAAGCAAAAAAGGCGCTCGGCCAGAGAGTTCTAACCGAGCGTTTTATCTTTGCGGCAGTGTCTAGCTGGCTGCTTTTCTTTCTTTCACTTCCTGAATGACTTGGTCTGCAACATTGCTCGGACATGGGGAGTAATGCGAGAACTCCATCGAGAATTGGCCACGGCCAGAGGTCATGGTGCGCAAGTCGCCGATATAACCAAACATTTCAGATAGCGGACAGTCTGCTTTAACGCGGACGCCGGTAATGCCAGCTTCTTGTGATTTGATCATGCCGCGGCGGCGGTTAAGATCGCCAATCACATCACCTACGTGGTCATCAGGTGTGTATACATCCACTTTCATGATCGGTTCCAGCAGCTGCGGTCCAGCTTTCGGCACGGTCTGTCTGTACGCAGCCTTCGCAGCTAACTCGTAAGCGATTGCGGAGGAGTCAACCGGGTGGAAGCCGCCGTCCGTAAGGGTGACTTTCACGTCTAACAATGGGAACCCGGCGAGTGTGCCTTCGTCCATAGAAACGCCAAAGGCTTTTTCAACCGCTGGCCAGAATTCGCGTGGCACGTTACCGCCGGTTACCGTCGACTCGAACTCGTAACCGCTACCAGTTTCGCCTGGCTCAACAATATAGTCGATTTTAGCGAACTGCCCAGAACCACCGGTTTGCTTCTTATGCGTATAAGTGTCTTCGATACGTTGGGTAATGGTTTCACGATAAGCAACCTGTGGCCGACCGACATCGACGTCAATGCCGTGTGTGCGCTTGAGAATGTCGACTTTAATATCCAGGTGAAGCTCACCCATGCCGCGCATAATGGTCTCGCCGGATTCTTCGTCTGTTTCAACATAGAACGAGGGATCTTCCTGAACCATCTTGGAAAGAGCGATGCCCATCTTTTCCGCTCCTGCTTTGTCGCGCGGCGCGATAGCGACGGAAATAACCGGGTCAGGGAACACCATCGGCTCAAGTGTCGCAGGCTTGTTCGGGTCACATAGCGTGTGGCCGGTCTGCGTGTTTTTCATGCCTAGCAAAGCCACGATATCGCCAGCCTGCGCTGCATCTAATTCTTCACGAGAGTCCGCGTGCATCTCAACGATACGACCAATCCGCTCGGTTTTTCCGGTATAGGTATTGAGGACTGTATCGCCTTTTTTGAGAGTGCCCGAATAAATGCGGGTAAACGTCAGGGCGCCATAGCGGTCATCCATAATTTTGAACGCTAGCGCGCGTAATGGGGCGTCAGGATCAACTGCTGCAGTTTCACCGGTTTCATTACCTTCCAAGTCAACTTCCGGCTGTGGGTCGACTTCTGTTGGGTTGGGTAGATAATCAACTACCGCATTCAGCACAAGCTGAATGCCTTTGTTTTTAAACGCAGATCCGCAGTAGGTTGGGAAAAAGTCTAGTGCAATGGTGCCTTTGCGAATGCAGCGCTTAATATCTTCCACGCTTGGTTCTTCACCTTCTAGATAGGCTTCCATTAAGTCGTCGTCTTGCTCAAGGGCAGTCTCGATCAGCGCTTCGCGATACTCGGCTACTTTGTCCTTCATATTTTCTGGAACGTCCTTGACCTCGTAGGCTTCCGGGTCGCCGCTGTCGTCCCAAATCCATGCCTTTTCGGTAAGAAGGTCAACCATGCCGGTAAACTCGTCCTCTATGCCGATTGGTAGCACCATAACCAAAGGGTTGGCGCCCAGTACGTCGCGGACCTGTTTTACAACACGATAGAAATCCGCACCTAGACGGTCCAGTTTGTTAACGAAAATAATCCGCGATACTTCGGATTCGTTTGCATAACGCCAGTTTGTTTCAGACTGTGGCTCTACGCCGCCGGAACCGCAGAATACTCCGACGCCACCATCTAACACTTTCAATGAGCGGTAGACTTCAATGGTGAAATCAACGTGTCCTGGGGTATCAATGATGTTGAGGCGATGATCAGCCCAGGTGCAGCTGGTGGCTGCAGACTGAATGGTTATGCCGCGCTCTTGCTCCTGCTCCATAAAATCAGTTGTCGCAGCGCCATCATGTACTTCGCCGATTTTGTGAATTTTGCCGGTTAGCTTGAGGATGCGTTCTGTGGTGGTGGTTTTCCCCGCATCAACGTGAGCAAAGATACCGATGTTGCGGTAGCGGTTGAGGTCTTTCATTGATTTTCTCTGGACTGGATTTTCTCTGGATGTTCTGTGATTGCTGCGAATATCGGGAAAAACGTCTTAAGAAGTTCCTAGAATCGGATTCTCGATAATTCGATGCTCTTAACCTATTGAAAAATATGGATATTTCAAAGGGTTGGGAAATGCAAGCGCGTACAATACCACCAAGCATCGCAAAGCTCACGTGAAATCTTGCAGCCCGGAGCTTCCTTTCAGAGTGACGGGTCAAAGGTCAAGATCGGCATATACTGGTGCGTGGTCTGAAGCGGTCAAACCATCTATCTTGCGGCGATAGTCACGGTCAATAATCACATCTTTTGCAGCTTGCACACCCAGTTGATTAGCGAGTAAAAAATCGATTCTAAGGCCATGTTTACGATGAAACGCGCCGCCTCGGTAGTCCCACCAAGTAAAAGCTTGCTCTTCCGGGTACTGATTGCGATATAGATCGATTAAGTTTTTGTCTAGCAGCCTCTGCATTGCTTTACGTTCAGCCGCGGTATGAAAAATACCGCCGTCGCCGGATGCGCCACGCCAGGTGTCGAGTGGTTCGGGGACAATGTTGAAGTCGCCGCATAGAATTGCAGGCAGTTCATACTCCGCCTGCCAGTGTTGGGTCAGATCGTCATACCAGCCGAGTTTGCCTTGGTAGTCCGCATGCTCGACGGTTTTACCGTTAGGGCAATACACGGTGCTGAACAGAAGTCGGTCATCAATCGTTGCGGTAATAAGGCGCGACCCAAAGTCGTCCTGACCTGGCAGACCAATCTGGCGCGTCTCGAGAGGTAGCTTGCTTAAGATAGCGACGCCATTCCAGCTCTTCTGACCATGCACCGCTGCGTGATAACCGAGGTCCGCGAAATATTCGTGGGGAAAGTCGTCGGTCGGTGTTTTCAGCTCTTGCAAACCAACGACATCCGGCTGACGCGCTGCTAACCAATGCGTCAGGTAATCGAGTCGGGCACGCAGCCCATTTACATTCCAAGTAGCTACTCTCATAGCAGTCATCTCTCCAAACAACGCGGTTAAAAATTGTGCGCTAGCAGTATGCCATGCTTGGCGTGTTTTCTAAGCGGCGATCAATCGTCCAAAATGGTCCAAGGATATTCCGGTGCGACGCCTATCTCCTTCAGCCCAGTCCCCCCGGCAACTGCGCTGGCTTTTAGCTGGAAAACGCGTCGTAAGTTGGCCTCGCTTAGCACTTCGCTGGGGCGTCCGTCAGCCACGATCGTACCCTTGTTTAGCAAAATCATCCGGTTGCAGAAGCGCGTAGCAAGCGTGAGATCATGTAACACAACGACTACCGTTTTGCCTTGAGCCGCGATGTTGCTGAGTAATTGCATGCATTGAAGCTGGTAAAACGGATCCAGGTTTGCAGTGGGTTCGTCGGCGAGGACAACCGGTGTATTGGCTATTAATAGTCGCGCTAGATGAGCACGCATTTGCTCGCCGCTTGATAGATCCTGAATAGTGTGATGACGCAGGTCCTGACAGAAAGTTAGATCGCAGATGTGCTCCAGGAATTCTTTCTTTAGTGGGTCCTCTGAAAACCACCAGACCTTTTCCTGCGGGACACCGAGTCGAATGACTGCTTCGACGGTAAGCCGCCAATGCACTCGTGGATTTTGCTCTAGATAGGCGATCAGCTTAGCGCGTGGCAAAGGGCTAAGTTCGGCTAAAATTTGGCCGTGCACTTTTACATTACCTGCAGTAGGAGAGAGCAACCCAGCGAGACCTTGCAGTAACGTGGTTTTGCCCGAACCGTTCGGCCCGACGATGGCAACCAATTCGCCTTGATCGCCGCGCGTATCACCGAAGCGTGCGCTGAAGCTGCTGACAATGCCAGTGCCCGAGCGCGTTAGGGTCAATCCTTCGGCGGCTAACGGTACCTGGTTGGGTTTGTTACTTACAGATGTCATGTCGTTGCAGCTATGCGATGTTCAGTTGGCATCAGCAGTATTGCGCTGCCGAGCGATTAAATAGAAGAAAAAGGGGGCCCCGATCAATGCGGTTAGCACGCCGATTTTTAGCTCAACTTGCAGCGGCAGCAGCCGCACGGCTAAATCGGCGGCGGTCACTAATGCCGCGCCCCCCAACGCGCTGGCTGGTAGTAAAACAGCTGGGTCTTGCTTCACCACTGAGCGCAACACATGCGGAACAATCAGGCCGACGAAACCGATGACACCGGTTACCGCAACGGCAGCACCGACTGCCAGAGCTGCGCCGCCAATGATTTGTAGTCGCACCATTGGCATTGAAATGCCGAGACTGCGCGCTGTGAATTCGCCGAGCGCCAACGCACGCAGAGATCGCGCCGCAGCACCAACGCTTACCCAACCTAATAGCATTAATGGGAGGCTTAGCCATACATGGCTCATGCTGCGATCTGCCAGAGAGCCCATTTGCCAAAAGATAATCTCCATCGCGGCAAATGGGTTGGGCGACAGATTTAACACCAGCGAGGTCAGACCGCCTGCCAATGCGTTAATGGCGATGCCTGCCAGGATAAGCGTGGCAGTATGAGCTTGGCGGCCCGCTAGCAAAAACAGGCCAAGCGTTGCGATCGCAGCACCGGCGATACCGCCCAAAGGGACGGCCATTGGTAGCGTGGCGGCAAGGCCGCTATAGAATGTCAGGGTCGCACCCAACGCGCCGGCTGACGATATGCCTAAGATTCCTGGCTCGGCTAAGGGGTTGTGCAGCAAGCCTTGAAGGCTGGCGCCTACTAAACCCAGACTACAACCAACGCTGAGCGCCAGAATCGCTCTGGGTAATTTAAGTTCCATCAGAATTTGCTGTTCTAAAGCGGCCAGCGGTGTAAGCCGCCAATCGGCGGAGGGAAACAACGCCTCAGAGAATGCCTGCAGAAGCTGTATGTTTTCCATGCTGGGTAAGCCTGGCGCGGTGGGTAGAATCAAAGCGGCCCACCCCAATACCAGATTGAGGCTCACCAGGCTTAACCACAGCCATTTGTGGCCGCCGAGTAATGAGCTGCGTTTTACTTGCGCAGTCATTGTGAGTCCGCCGGACTGGGCGCAGTCAGGCGACGGCGCGCCGTGTCGAGTTGGCTTATTACGGCAATGGCGCGGGGTGTGCCGCAGATCCAGTCGGCGGCATGTATTTTTATTTGGGCAGCAGCTTGGTTGACCAAGGGATGGTCTAACATTTGCTCTGCTAATGACGGGTATTTGTTGCGGTGGTCGCCGAGGATCAGCAAATCTGGCCTGAGCCGGGCAATTGCTTCAGTGTTGGTATACCCCACACTAAATTTCTGTAGCGCGGGAACGAACCCAGCACGGATCAACAAATGACTCGGCAAAGAGCCAGACGATACAGTAATGATGTTGGGCTGCAGTATGAGCGCGCTGGGCTGCGCGTTAGTATTTCGCTTTGCCTGCGCGGATTCAATTGCTGCGAGATCTTGCTCCATTTGGGTAATCATGGCGTTACCCCGTTCAGTTTGTCCTAGGGCCATGGCGGTCACGCGGATATTAGTCGTTATCTCTGCGACGGTGGCTGCTGGTTTGATTTCGACTGTTGCGAGCTTGAGTGCCTGTAATGCTTGTCGAGTTGCTGCGGCTGCATAGCTATTGATTAGCACCAGGTCGGGTTGGAGATGGGCGATGTCAGAAAATCGTCCAGTGTTTGTCGCAAAGGATTGCGACTGCTTAGCCACAGAGGACGTGCGTGAGTCCTGGCTGAGCCAGGTGACGGATGCCACCTGATTCGGATCAGCCAGTAACACTAGGAGCTGATCGGTGCATAGATTTAATGAAGCAACACGAGCCGGTTGGCCGACGGCGTTAAGCGATAGGCTAGCTATAAGGAGAATGCTTGCGCGCCACACGATGTCGCTTCACCGCCGCTTCAATTCAGAATGCTCGCCAGCATTTTGTTTATAGCGTTGCGGAAACACCCACGCGGAAGGTTCTACCCGGTGATCGATAGCCGAACACTTCCACATACTCTTCATCCAGCACATTCTCCGCTTGCAGCATCCAGGTGAATCGGTCGCTTAAGTCTAGATTGACCGAGACGCTTAGTATGTCATAAGCGCTTAAGGTGACTCGATCTTCCGTGGTCGCATAAATAAACTCGTTGTCGTCCTGCTCGCCATTGCGCAACCAGCTGAGCCGAGCTTGCCCGCGACCGTCTAAAACGTCGCGCTGCAATGCCAGACGAGCACTGTGTTTCGGACGCCGGACTTCCACTCTACCGTCGGGGTCTTTGGTATCAAGATAGGTAAAGGCTGCAATCAGATTGGTGCGTTCGCTCACCTGAGCATTTAAAAATACTTCGACACCTTCTCGTTTACTTTGCCCGGCCTGATTAACGGCGGTGGACAGATAAGTGGTTGAGTCGTAGCTGGTGACAATCTCGTCGGTTAGGTCTGCCTGAAAATAGGTCACGTCGGCGCGCCAGGTAGCGTCAAAGAAATTCCTTGTAATACCTATGTCCCAGCCCTGGGAGGACTCGGGCTTTAGATCGGGATTGCCTTGGAACGCGCTCGGGATAAAGCCGAACAATTCAAAGAAAGTCGGATTGGCCACACCTTGTCCAATTGAAAAATGAAGGTGGGTGGTAGCGCTGGCATCCAGTTGGTAATTAAGCGTTGCCCGAGCAGTTGTCGCATCGCTAAAACGATCGTTGTTGTCATGGCGGACGCTGGTTGCAAAATGCCAACGGCGACCGTGATAAATGTACTCAGCGAATAATCCTTGTTGGGAATCGGCGGCGTTGTAATTAGCATCGGCGTAGCTTGGATAGATATTGGTAAAAGACAGGTCTTCGTATTGTGCGCCGATGTTAACGTAGGACTTTGCTATGGTTTGGCTATCATTCGCGTTAAGTGCGATGCTTGCCTGGTAAGTCCACTGGTCGCGTTTGCCCGCTGAACCGCTGCTGAGTTGCTGCGCCGAGAAAAAGTCGGTGACGCTGTCAGTTTGCGTGAACGCCAAATTGTGGCTCCAGCGAACGCCAGTCCGATTTAATGCCAGTCTGAAATAGCGCTGTTCGGTCTCGGTCACGTCGCCTGAATCGATTACTAAACCTTGTGTTGCAGTGCTGGGGAAATCGAAATCCTGCTTATCCCCGTCGCTGCGAGCATCCACCTTGCGGAACGTCAGCTCTGCGTCAAATCCGCTGTCCCACTCTTTTATCAACTTGCCGTGTAGGGACGTGTTTTTAAATCCATCTTTTTCGTTGCCGAACGCCGAAATGTTATAGCCGTCGGTGGTTAATCGGTTGCCGAAAAAACCTGCTTTGAAATCTCCTTGCTCTGTCGCAAACCGCATAGTGGTACCGTAGTTGCGACGATTGTGGGAGCCACCCTGGGCATAAACATTTGCTTCACGCGTATCGTTATCGATTGTAGGGGTGAACAGAGCAACGACGCCGCCAATGCTTTCCGCGCCATAGCGCGCGCTTTGTGGACCCCGTAATACTTCTATGCGAGCCAGCTGATCAGCTCCTAGCAAGGCGAAATTAAATTCGGCACCCAGACTTGGGTCGTTGGCCTCTATACCGTCTATTAAAACTAGCGTGTGATTGGCTTCTGCGCCGCGCAAGCGTAGTTGCGTTAAACCGCCTTGCGGGCCAGTCCGGTTTAACGAGATGCCAGGAAGATTTCTTAGTAAATCTGCGGTGTCCGCAGGTATTACGCCAGCTTCGTTTTCGATGTCGATCGAGGTAACGGTAGCGCCGACTTTTTGCGCTGGTTGTGGCGTATGGTAGGCGGTAACGATGACTTCCTCATAATCAGTTCCGGCCGTTACACCGCTTGCGGCTATCAATTGGCTGGACAAAGCGCACAGCATAAGGCCGAAGCAGCCGCGTAATGAGTGGGCAATCGTGCCCATAGAATGTAGACGAATCGATGACATATTAATGGCTAGCATGGTGGCTCTGTTACTTCTTGAAGCGTTCAGACTAACCAAGGCATGCTGCGCTTGCCAATGACAACGCTCAAGCGCAACGTGAAAATATTACGGATTTCATGTCGATCTTTTAGCGGACAAATAGCGCTGCAAAAAAGTGACTGAATCTATGGATGAAAACGCTCGACAATTTGCAGGTAAATCAGTGCAGCTTAGTGATATCCAACAGTTTATCTTACGTGACCATGGCGAAGGTCAATGGCTGCGATTTACCGAGCCGCAGCAGATCTTCTCGATTACGAATATCGATCAAGTCCGCACGGCATTAGCGGCGGTGCAGCGCGCTGTGGAAGCGCATGATTGGTATGCAGTAGGATTTATTTGCTATGAGGCAGCCCCAGCATTTGATCCCGCCTATGCGGTCGCATCGACTTGCCCGCTGCCACTGATTTATTTCGCGTTATTTGCTGAAGCGCAGCCGTATGAGCTGCCGTCAGCGCCTGCGACATCGCCGGAGCATAGCTGGTTATTTGATACCTCCCAGTCGGCCTATGATCAAGCGATGGAGACCATCCATTCGAAGATTGGCGCGGGCGATGTGTATCAAATTAACCATACTGTGCGTGCGCACGCGCGGCTTACGGACCCTTGGCAGACTTTTCTAAGTAAGGCCCGCTCAGCTGCTTACGGTGCGTATTTGCAAACGCGCCAGTTCACCGTGATTTCTGCGTCGCCAGAATTGTTATTCAGTCTTGCAGGAGAGCACGTGGTATCGCGTCCGATGAAGGGGACGGCACCCCGTGGAGAGTCTTCTGATATGGACGAGCAACGCGCCGCAACCTTGCGCACTTCAGCTAAGAATTGCGCCGAAAATTTGATGATTACCGATATGGTAAGGAACGATCTCGGGCGAATTGCTAGACCGGGTTCTGTGAAGGTGCCGGGTTTGTTTTCGCTAGAGCCGCATGCGACGGTTTGGCAGATGACTTCGGAGGTCACGGCTGACACAACGGCCGAATGGGTCGATGTCGTCGATGCCTTGTTTCCACCGGCTTCGATTACCGGTGCGCCGAAGGCGGCCGCGATGCAGGTCATTGATGAGCTCGAGAATTCGCCGCGAGGCATTTACACCGGCACCATTGGTTATCTCGCCCCGGGACGTAAAGCACAATTCAATGTTGCGATTCGCACCATCCATATCGAGAACGACAGCAGTCTTGCTAGCTATGGTGTTGGCGGCGGCATTGTATGGGATTCACGAGCATCGGATGAGTACGCTGAGTTACTCGCCAAAACTAAGGTTTTGTATCGCACGCCAGCCAGCCCCGACTTCGAATTGTTTGAAACTTTGGCCTGGTCGGCGGAGTCAGGCTTTTCACGACTTAATACGCACTTGCAGCGGCTGCAGAGAAGCGCAGCGTTTTTCAAAATGCCATATTCGCGGGAGCGGATTGAAGCGGCTTTGCAGAATGCGGTAGCTTCAATAAAAGATCCTTCGAAAGAGACATTGCGAGTGCGGCTAGCATTGCCGCGCTCGGGCGAGGCAGAGGTTGTTTTGAGCGCACTGTCCATTCCTCCCGCAGCTCGACAAGAGATATCCTTAGCGCACACGCCAGTTAGCGCAGATGAGGTACTGCTAAAACACAAGACTAACTGCCGTTGGTTTTATGACCGAGCGCAGACCGAGGTCGGTGCTACAGCAGAGCCGATACTGTTCAACACAGATGGCGAAATTACTGAAACCAACATAGCAAATGTTGTGTACAAAATAGGCGAGCGATACTACACCCCGCCAGCTCGTTGCGGGTTGTTGCCAGGGACCTTGCGAGAAGAGCTGTTGCAGCAAGGCCAGGTTACGGAACGGCTGCTAAGGGTGAGTGAAGTCGGGGCTGTGGATGGCCTGTATTTGATTAACGATTTGCGCGGTTGGCGCGAGACCTATTGGCAGGTCGATAGGAATTACCGATTGAAGGCTTAGAAAGAAAGTACGTGTAGATTGGTCGGGAGAGTAAGAGGAAGGATTTATTGATCTGTCGGTCTAATGGTTTTTGCATGGTGCAGTTAAAATACTCGCGATGAGCACGCGGCGATTGACAAGGTCTAGTCGCATAAGGAAAAATTCGCCGCCCGTTAAGGTGAGTCTCGACGGTAACAGTGGCTAGGTAGCTCAGCTGGTTAGAGCGCAGGATTCATAATCCTGAGGTCGGGAGTTCAAGTCTCCCCCTAGCTACCATCTCTAGTTTCCCAAGCAATCCTTATTATAACCGGAACGCCCAACTTCTCGGAGCTTCGCGTTGCATGGTCGCTCGTTCTTTGTTCAGATTGCGCGCCTGTTGCTTGCGGAAAGATTAGCTAGGCAGGCCACCCAGCAATACAACGTCTGCACTGGAAGCATCCAAGCGGTACTGCATTAGTAGCTGATATTCGGCCGACTGATACCACTGCAGCGCCTCTTCTTTCGTTGGGAATTCGATCAGCACAGTTCGGGTAACGGGCCAGGATCCTTCGAGGACTTCAGGATCTTCGGCCACCGTTAGCAAGCTTCCGTTGAACTTTGCAAAGACCTCCAAGAAACCTGATTCATATTTTCCATAGGTTTTACGATCATGGATATTGATTTTAGCGAGTAAATAAACTGACACGAGGGAAACCTCCGGCTGCGTTTTCAATTTGCTCACTCGATCGTTGCCAAGCTAGTTGTACGTTCAAATAAGCAGACCTTCTTGAACCATAACAGTTATGCGTCGCGCGGCATGGCTCTGCTCAGTCAAAAGGTAGCAATCGCTGCGCTGAACTGGGTTGGCGCATCCATCAGAGCGATATGAAGCCGGTCTTAGATAACGCGTTCTTTTGGTTATCTTTTTCAGCCTGGTGCCTGCTTTTCTTGGGACCGTATTGAGCATTTCAGTTCGCGAATGCTCATACTTTCGGTTGCTCACCCTATCTGTGATATGTGGCTTTCGGTTTAACTGGTTTTCCGCTCGGGTTTAGGCGAAATTAAGCCATCATTTTTGAGGGGTAGTCTATGCGCACTTATCATTCTCTTGTCTTTATTGTTTCACTTGGGATATTTACTTTTGGTTCCTCAGCTTTCGCCGCTGATACTTTTATTCGCTGCGGTCAGTTGTTAGATGTTGTGGCAGGCGAGCTCAAGCAGGATCAAGTAATCCATGTCACGGATAACAAGATCGCTGGGATTTTTGCTGAAGTGCCCCGCGACACCAACGGTGAACTAATTCATTTGCCGGACCAAACCTGCTTGCCGGGCTTGATGGACATGCACGTCCACATCACTTCCGAGACAGATCCGCAACGGTTTGTGCAGCAGTTTCAGCGCGATCCTACCGACTTCGCATATGCCTCGGTGAAGTTTGCTGAGCGCACTTTGCAAGCCGGTTTTACTCTGGTGCGTGATTTGGGTAGTTCGGACAATCTGGCCATCGCGATGCGTAATGCCATCGATCGTGGTGATATTGTAGGCCCGCGTATTGTTGCGGCGGGCAAGAGTCTTGCTACGACCGGCGGCCATGCTGATCCAACTAATGGCGTCAACAGTCGGCTGCGTGCCGACCCTGGCGCTGCCGAGGGGGTGGTGAATGGAATCAGCGAGGCGCGCAAGGGCGTGCGTCAACGCTATAAGGAAGGCGCAGATCTGATCAAGATTACCGCAACAGGTGGTGTCCTGAGTCAGGCGGCTAGTGGTCAAAACGCGCAGTTTTTCGACGATGAGTTGGCAGCGATCATTAGCACTGCTAAAGATTACGGTTTCAAAGTTGCCGCTCACGCGCATGGTGCTGAGGGAATGTTACGTGCGGTGAATGCAGGTGTGGCGTCTATTGAGCACGGTACTTACATGGACAAAGCGACGATGCGGGCGATGAAGCGTATGGGTACTTACTATGTGCCAACCATTATTGCTGGCAAATTCGTCGCTGAAAAAGCCGAGATCGACGGTTTTTTCTCGTCTGTGGTGCGCCCTAAAGCTCTCGCGATTGGCCCGAAAATTCAGGATACCTTTAGCCGCGCTTATGCAGCTGGTGTGAAGATCGCCTTTGGTACGGATACGGGCGTGTCTCCCCATGGTGATAATTGGAAAGAGTTTGGTTACATGGTCGAGGCGGGTATGCCGCCGCTCGAAGCGATTCAGACGGCGACGATTATCGCTGCGGATTTGGTTGATAAGACCGATTCGTTGGGATCCATTGAGCCGGGTAAATTGGCGGATATCATCGCCGTGGACGGTAATCCTCTCAACGATATTGCGACAATGGGCAACGTAAGCTTCGTCATGAAGAACGGTAAGGTTTACCGGCAATAACGGCTTTCAAGTCGATCAAGTTGTCGCATGATCGTCCCCACAGAACACAGATTAAATGAGGTAGATTATGCGCCGAGGGATTTCGATTTGCTTGATGATGCTCGTTGTATGGACGGGTACGGTATCGTACGAAAGTTTAGCGGAGAATGAGATGGAAACAGATAGCATGGAAAACACGGCGCCGACGAAAATAGAGCCATGCCCCTCCTCGCCAAACTGTGTCAGCAGTACTTCGGCTGGGGAAGCACACTTTATCGAACCGTTTGTGCTAGCGGGTTCCGACGATCTTGCGCCTATCCGGGACTATTTGGTCAAGCAGGCTCGCATAACCGTGATCAACCAAACTGCTAATTATTTGCACGTTGAGGCGCGCACCCGGCTGCTGCGCTTTGTGGATGATGTCGAATTTCTGCTAGATGCTGACGGCGCTACGTTGCATATCCGATCTGCCTCGCGTGTGGGTTACTCCGATTTGGGTACCAACCGTCGCCGTTTAGAAACCATGCGCACGGAGCTCGTCGAGCTTGGCGTCATTGCCGGTGGTGTTGCTAGATAGGAAGCACGTGATTGAAAAGCGGCTGACTAAAGCAGTTAGCGCTGGGCAGCGGCAAGTTGCTTAGCGAGATCGATAAAGTCGTTTGCGACAAAGGTATGTTTGCCGGTGACTTCGGTTTCTTCCCCCATACCCGGGCTGCCGAATTCTAATGGCCGAATTACGAATGCGGTCTGTAGCCCCAGTGACGTTGCCCTGGCTAAGTCAGCTTGATGTGAGGCAACCATGACCACTTCCTCGGGTAACAGATCTAGTTTTGCCACAGACTGCAGATAAGTTTCGCGATGGGGTTTATAGAAATGTGCGACCTCAGCACCCAGAATTTGATTCCACGGTAAGTTGGCGAATGTTGCTAAAGCTTGCATGTCAGCGAAGTTGCCGTTGGAGCATGTCGCTATCGGCCCCAGATTTTTGATTTGCAACAAGCCCGTCACACTGTCGGGCCAAGGCTGCATTCGCCGCCAGCAACCAATGCGTTTTGCTATCTCGGCATCGTCGATTGGCTGCATAAGGTGAGCTTGTGCGAGTTCTTTTAGTGCTTCGCTGATAATTTCCGTTAAGCTAATCCAAGCCAATGCTTCGCTACCGCGTCGCTGAGTTTCCTGAGCGTAGCGCTGCCGCCATGCACGTGCGAAATCGGATGCGGAGACTGGCTTTGTTGCGATAGAACCATAGTCTTGCAAGAGCTGGGTGGCGGCCCCGGCAAGCGCCGTGTGCCAGTCGCACACCGTGCCAAATACGTCGAACAAAAATCCCCTTGGGGGTGGCATATCTGGCACGGGTGGGGACTTGGTTTAGGCAGCGTCGCGAGTCGAAATTGGGGTAGCGAGCCCGGGATGCGTGAACTTTTGTTCGCTTGGACCAAACACTAACGCACCGTCTTCGAGCGGGGCATTGCGTATCATTTTCTTGTCCAGCGCATAGTTCTGGGTGTTGCGCCAGGGATCATTGCTGCCTTGTTTCGGGAAGCTATCCATGGCGCGTTCCATATAACCCGCGCTAAAGCCTTCGATCCAAGGACGCAGTTCCATGCTCAGGTCTGCCTCGCGTAAGCGCGGCGTACATTGGGTCACACCCAAAGAATCCATTTGGTTAATCACCCTACAGGCATACTCGGCGGTAAGGTCAGCCCGCAGCGTCCAGGACGCGTTTATATAGCCGAAGGTCTGAATCATGTTAGGAACATCTGTGTACATCATGCCTTTGTAAGCCAGTGTATCGGTGAAATTGACCGGCTTCCCGTCGACATCAAACTGTGAACCGCCTAGGAACTCCATATTTAAACCGGTTGCGGTCACCAAAATATCGGCTTCGATTTCTTCACCAGATACCAGACGCACTCCGGTTTGGGTGAAGCAATCGATATGGTCCGTGACCACCTTGGTTTTGCCCTCGTTAATAGAGTTGAACAAGTCGCCGTTAGGAATCAGACAGAGTCTTTGATCCCATGGGTTGTAATTCGGGGTGAAGTGCTTGTCGACGTCCACGTCGGCATTAAGCTCTTTGCGCACCAAGCCAATCAGCGCTTTTTTCATCTTTTCCGGTTCGGTCCGCATCTTTTTATACATAAACTTTTGCAGCTGTGTATTTTTGAAGCGGGTGAGGGTGTAAGCCATGCCCGACGGTAGCCATTTACGCAGGCCATTGGCTATCGCGTCTTCATCCGGGCGAGATACCACGTAGGTCGGCGAACGTTGCACCATAGTTACGCTGGCAGCTTTATCAGCCATGGCGGGAACCAGCGTCATTGCGGTTGCGCCGCTGCCGATCACCACAACTTTCTTATTTGCGTAATCTAAATCTTCCGGCCAGTGCTGAGGGTGAATCAATGTGCCCTGGAAGTCTTTTTGGCCTTTAAATTCCGGTTGATACGGCTTGTCATAGCTGTAGTAACCGCTGCACATCATCAGGAAATTACAAGAGTAAGCGTCATCGCTCTGGGTTTTAAGGGTCCAGGCTTGCTGCTCGCTAGACCAACTAGAAGACTTTAGCTTTTGGCTATAGTGGATGTGTTGTTCTAAATCATGTTCTGCGATGGTTTCGTTGAGATAGCGCTTGATCGAGGGGCCATCGGCGATGGCTTTGGCCGCTTTCCACGGTTTGAAATTAAAGCCCAGGGTATGCATGTCGCTGTCGGAGCGAATGCCGGGATACTTGAACAGGTCCCAGGTGCCGCCGCTGCGCTCCCGCGCCTCAAGAATGGCGAACGACTTATTTGGATTGTGTTTTTGTAAGTGGCACGCTGCTCCAATTCCGGATATGCCCGCGCCGATAATGACTACATCGAAGTGTTGCACGTGTACTTATCTCCTTGCTTGTTTTTATGGGGACTAAATCGAGGAATTTGGCCTCGATACCGTAGCACTTTGCCAGTGTGATTTCTGAGCAGTCCCGTTCCAAAGGCTAGCTAGTTTAACACCGTTGCTTGTCCTGCAAAGTAGGGCGTAAGGCGTAACAGCAAATTTTGGGTTTCGCTTTTATGCGCGGTGTTCTAAGCGAAACTGATTTAATTGGTAGGAGTGTCTGCGATGAGCTGATCAATACGGATGCATAGGCTGAACAGCCTATTGAAAAGTGGCGCCTGAAAATCCATCAAAGCAATACGGTTGATAAAAAATACAAGGAAACCGTAAGACATAAAGAGACAGGACAAACAGAAAAAGAGGCGCGCTTTTTCAGAAGCGCGCCTCACAGAAGCTAACCCATGTTCTTCAACGGCTACCTGCTCGCACGT
>CENU01023060.1_pt1 | contig 19980 bp, 24 predicted proteins | sample 361331 | NCBI WGS metagenome assembly CENU01 (sample SAMEA2619766, study PRJEB7988) | marine metagenome | isolation source: saline water (ENVO:00002010), including | reverse complement strand
GTGGCACCAACCAGCCCTGCGGTGTTGCGTGCCCACTCGATCACTGCGGTCTGCATGCCCAGGCAGAGGCCCAGGAACGGCACTCGTTGTTCACGGGCCCAGCGGATGGCGGCCACCTTGCCGTCCACGCCGCGGTTGCCGAAGCCGCCTGGGACCACCACCGCGTCCATGCCCCGCAGCAGTGATTCGGCTCCCTGCTCTTCGATGCGCTCGGCGCAGACCCAATGCAGATCCAGCCCGCAGTCCGCATCGATGCAGGCGTGGCGCAGGGCTTCGACCACCGAGAGGTAGGCGTCGTTGAGCTGCACGTATTTGCCCACCAGGGCCACCTTCACCGAGGGACCGGGATTGCGAAGCTTGTGCACCAGCGCCTCCCATGAGGCCATGTCACTCTCGTGATCCTCAAGGTTCAGCACATCGAGCACCTGACGGCACAGGCCTCCGTCCTCCAGGGCGATCGGCACGGCGTAGATGCTGTCGGCATCGAGGGAGGGCACCACAGCTTTGGTGGTGACACCGCAGAAGCCGCCGATTTTGGTCTTGAGGTCTTCACCGATCGGGCGATCGCTGCGGCACACCAGCACATCGGGTTGGATGCCGATGGAGCGCAGCTCCTTGACCGAGTGCTGGGTGGGCTTGGTCTTGAGCTCACCGGAGGTGCCGATGTAAGGCAACAGGGTCACGTGCACATAGGCCAGGTCATGGCGGCCCACATCACCGCGGAATTCGCGGATGGCCTCCAGGAAAGGCAGCGATTCGATGTCGCCGACGGTGCCGCCGATCTCGGTGATCACCACATCGGCATTGCTGTTGGCGGCAACGCGGTGGATGCGCTCGCGGATCTCACCGGTGATGTGGGGGATCACCTGCACGGTGCCGCCGTTGTAGTCGCCCCGGCGCTCTTTGTTGATGACAGCCTGGTAGATCGAGCCAGTGGTGACGCTGTTCAGACGCGACATCGCTGTGTCGGTGAAGCGCTCGTAGTGGCCCAGGTCAAGGTCGGTTTCAGCCCCGTCTTCGGTGACGAACACCTCTCCGTGCTGATACGGGCTCATGGTGCCCGGATCCACGTTCAGGTAAGGATCGAGCTTGAGGATGGAGACGCGGTAACCGCGGCTTTTGAGCAGGCGTCCCAAGCTGGCGGCGACGATGCCCTTGCCGATGCTGGAGACCACACCGCCGGTGACGAAGACGAACTTGGCCATGGGCTGATCGGCAACATGCCAATTTACCGCTGCAGTCCACAGTCTTTGTTGCCGTGCGCACCCTTCTGATCAGTGGCGCCAGCCGCGGCATCGGCCGTGCCATCGCTGAGCGCGCTCTGGCCGATGGTCATCGGCTCAGTCTTGGTGTCCGCGATCAGGCGGCACTGGGAGGCACAGCACTGGATCCGGCGATTGCCGGCAGTGATCGTGTGCTGTTGGTGCCTTACAACGCCGAGGATTCAGCGGCTGCTCAAGCCTGGGTCGAGCTCAGCTGTGAGCATTTCGGCGGCTTTGACAGCGTGATCCACAGCGCCGGGGTGTTCAGCCGCGTCGGCTTGTTGTTTGAGCCTGGGGAGGAGCGTGAGATCGTCAGCACCATGGAGGTCAACCTGATGGGCCCCTGGTGGCTGACACGGGCGGCCTGGCCGCAGTTGGCCGCCCATGGTGAAGGGCGCATCCAGGTGCTGGTCTCGATGAGCGGCAAGCGCAGCAAGGGCAAGTTGGCGTCCTACAGCGCCAGCAAGTTCGCCCTGCTGGGACTGTGTCAGACCATGCGCAACGAGGGGTGGGATGCCGGCATCCGCGTGACGGCCATTTGCCCGGGCTGGGTGAACACCGATATGGCGGCCGCGGTGCGACAGGGTCCCAGCAGCCGCTGGCCCACCCAGGCCATGGCAGCTGAGGAGATGACCCAGCCGGAGGACATTGCCTCGTTGTGCGCTGAACTGCTGACCCTCCCCAATCGGGCGGTGCCCTTTGAGCTGGCGCTCAATTGCAGTTTGGAGCGCTGATCAGCCTTCCAGGATCGCGCGCAGCATCCAGGCGGTCTTCTCGTGGATCTGCAGGCGCGCGTTGAGAAGGTCGGCGGTGGGGCCATCACCGGCGGCCTCTGCTAGAGGCAGCACGCCGCGGGCCGTGCGTGCCACGGCTTCATGACCTCGGACCAGCTCGGCCACCATGGCAAGGGCCTCAGGTGGTTCGCTGGTTTCCTCGATGCTGGACAGTTCGCTGTAGCGGCGTCCACCCATGGGTGCCACCACACCAAGGGCACGGATCCGTTCGGCGATTTCATCCAGCGCCGTCCAGAGCTCCGTGTACTGCTCCATGAACAGGGCGTGAAGCGAGGTGAACATCGGCCCCGTCACATTCCAGTGGAACCCGTGGGTTTTGGCATAGAGGACGTAGCTGTCGGCCAGCAGGCGGCCGAGTCCCTCAGCAATCTCCTGCCGTTGATTGGCCGGAATGCCGATGTCGATGGGCGGGGCGAGGTGTGCCATGGATTGCGGTTGGCGAGACAGGGTGCGGGCGGGTGCAGCCGGAGGCCTCAGTCGAGATCCTCCAGGTAGTCCTTGACGCGGCCGCGGCGCTCTGGCAGGCGCAGTTTGTGGAGGGCCCGCGATTCGATCTGACGCACGCGCTCTCTTGAGAGATCCAGGCATTTGCCGATTTCCGCCAGGGTCTGCGGGGTGTCGTCATCGAGGCCAAAGCGCAGCCGGATCACCCGTGCTTCCCGGCCGCTGAGTTCGCCCAGCAGGCCCAGCAGATCGTCATGGAGCTTCTCGCGCGTCAAGCGCTGCTCGGGAGTGGGCATGCCGTCCTCCAGCAGATCGCCGAGCTCGGTGTCCATGTCGCGGCCGACGCGGGTGTCCAGGGAGACCGAGCGCGGCACCCGCATCAGGGTCTGGCGCACCACCTCTTCCGGCAGGTTGAGTTCAGCGGAGAGGTCCTTGAGGGTGGCGGTGCGGCCGAGACGGCTGGCGATGTCCCGCTGGGCTTTCTTGATGCGGTTCAGCTTTTCGGTGATGTGCACCGGAAGGCGGATCGTCCGGCTCTGCGTTGCGATCGCCCGGGTGATGCCCTGCCGGATCCACCAGTAGGCGTAGGTGCTGAACCGGAATCCACGGGTGGGGTCGTATTTCTCAACGCCGCGCTCCAGGCCGAGGGTTCCCTCCTGCACCAGATCCAGCAGCTCCATGCCGCGGTTCTGGTATTTCTTGGCCACGGCCACCACCAGGCGCAGATTGGCCTGGATCATGCGTTCCTTGGCGCGTCGGCCCTGGTGCAGTTGGCGTTGCAGGTCTGTTGAGCTGATTTCCAGCAAGTCAGCCCAGGCTTCATTGCCCTGCTGCACGTGCTGGCGCAGTTCCGGGATGCTCAGGCTGCTGCAGTGAGCCCACTGAGCCTGGGAGGGCTGGTGTCCCAGCCGGGATGCCTCGCGCTGCCGTAGCTCTTCCAGCTGCTCCAGCTTGGCCAGCTCGGTGTTGCTGGTGGCGAGGTCGTGGCGCTGATTCAGCAGATCCTCTCGGCGCTGCACAAGCCGGGCAAGAGTGAGTTCCTCCTCATGGCTGAGCAAGTCGACGCGACCGATGTCCTGTAGGTACAGGCGCACCAAATCCGCGGTGGAGCGGCGGTTCGAAGCAGCCTGACGCTGTGGCAAAACAGTTCCACGAGGGCAATCTCACCTTGGTCTTATCTGCGACGGCAGGAAATTTTCGATTCAGTTTTCTTCCGGTTCCTCCCAGGTGCTTGCCACGTGCAGTTCCTCCAGCTGGCGTTCGCTGGCTCCACCGGGCGCTGCAGTCATCAGGCAGCGTGCCTGCTGGGTTTTGGGGAAGGCGATCGTGTCGCGGATGGAGTCTTCCCCAGCCAGCAGCATCACCATCCGATCCAATCCGAAGGCGATGCCGCCGTGGGGAGGTGCACCCATCTCCAAGGCCTCCAGCAGGAAACCGAACTGCTCTTGGGCCTCCTGCTCGGGCAAGCCGATGGTCCTGAGCACCTGCTGCTGCAGCGCGGCGTCGTGGATGCGCAAAGAGCCTCCCCCCAGCTCCAGGCCGTTGAGCACCAGGTCATAGGCCTGGGCCCGGGCTGCAGGGAGGGTTTCAGCCCATCGCTGTGGATCGTCACCAAGGTCGTCGCGGTTGGCGGCGCAGAAGGGATGGTGTAGCGCCTCGAGACGGTTCTCCTCGGCGTTGAATTCGAACATAGGGAAATCAACGACCCAGAGGAAATTCCAGGCGTCCGCCGGGATCAGTTCCAGTTCCTTGGCCAGGTATTGGCGCACCCGATCAAGGGCTTTGTTCACCGTGGGTGTGTCACCGGCGCCGAAGAGGATCAAGGTGCCGGGTTCAGCCCCGGTGCGCTGCAGCAGCTCGGCTTTCTTCTCCTCGCTGAGGTTGTCCTTGATGGCACCGATGGTGTCGATCTCACCCCCCTCGCGCACGCGGATGAAGGCCAGGCCACCGGCACCGGCTTTTTGGGCTTCGCTGAAGACATCACCCCCCGGCTTGATCCGCACGTTGCTGACCTTGTCGTTGCCCCCCGGCACCGCCAGGCACTTGACCGAACCGCCGGTGGCGACAGCACCGGAGAACACCTTGAAGCCCATGTCGGCGACGATGTCGCTGACGGTGACCAGCTCCATGCCGTAGCGGGTGTCAGGTCGGTCGGTGCCGTAGCGCTCCATGGCGTCGTGCCAGGTCATCCGTGCGAACGGCTGCGGCAGTTCCACCCCTTTGACCGTCTTCCAGATGCGGGTGATCAGCCGTTCGTTCAGCTCGAGAATCTGCTCCTGATCCAGGAAGCTCATCTCCATGTCCAGCTGAGTGAATTCCGGCTGGCGATCGGCCCGCAGGTCTTCATCGCGGAAGCAGCGAGCCACCTGGTAATAGCGCTCCAGACCCCCCACCATCAGCAGCTGCTTGAACAGCTGCGGCGATTGGGGCAGCGCGAACCATTCGCCGCCGCAGACGCGGGATGGAACCAGATAGTCGCGGGCCCCCTCGGGTGTGGAGCGGGTCAGCACCGGGGTCTCCACCTCGATGAAGCCTTCCTCCTCCAGGAACCGACGGGCGGTCTGCACGGTCTGATGGCGCAGGGTCAGGTTGCGGCGCATGCGTTCGCGGCGCAGATCCAGGTAGCGGTGGCGCAGCCGCAGCTCCTCGCGCACCTGCTCGTCGTCATGCACGGAGACGGCAAAGGGCAAGTTGCGGCTGGGTGCATTGAGCACGTTCAACGTTTGCGCCAGCACCTCGACCGCACCTGTGGCCAGGCGCTCGTTGAGTGATTCCTCAGGGCGAGCCCGCACGCGGCCCTCCACCTGCAGCACGGTCTCATTGCGCAGATGCTCGGCCACGGCAAAGGCCTCAGGGCCAAGATCGGGGTCCACAGTCACCTGCACAGTGCCGCTGCGATCTCTGAGGTCGATGAAGATCACACCGCCGTGATCCCGGCGCCGATCGACCCAGCCGCTGAGCAGCACGGTCGTGTCAATGGCGTCGGTGCGCAGGTCGCCGCAGGAGTGGCTGCGCATGGCGGGATCAATCAGTGAGACCGGATGATCCCACGCGGGGGGTTCACTGCGGACGCCGGTAGAAGGGTCGTTTGACCACCGTGGCCGGCTCCTGCCGTCCGCGGATCTCCACGGCCAGCTCGGTGCCCACCTTGGCCAGGCCCGCCGGCACCGACGCCAGGGCGATCGGTTGCTGCAGGGTGGGAGAGAAGGTGCCGCTGGTGACCACGCCCACCCGCTCACCGCCGTGCAGCACGGGGTAGTCGTGGCGCGCAATGGTGCGGCCTTGCAGCTGCAGTCCCACCAGGCGGCGTTTGACGCCCTCGCTGGTCTGGAGTTCCAGGGCTTCGCGGCCGATGAATTCGATTGGCATCTCCAGATGCACCAGCCAGCCCAGGCTGCATTCCAGCGGGCTGGTCTGTTCGTCCATGTCATTGCCATACAGGTGCATGGCCGCCTCAAGGCGCAGGCTGTCCCGTGCCCCCAGGCCGCAGGGTGTCACCCCGGAGGCCAGCAGTTGCTGCCAGAGCTCAGCACCAGCCTGGGCACCGAGCAGCAACTCAAAGCCGTCCTCACCGGTGTAGCCGGTGCGGGCCGCAAAGACGGTGCTGCCATTGATACGCAGGTCCCGATGCCCGAAGCGCGGCACCCCTGCCAGGCTTTCGCCGCAGATCTGCTCCAGCCGGCCCACCGCCTCAGGGCCCTGCAGCGCCAGCAGCACCCCGCCGTCCTTGCGATCGCTCACCGTGACCCCCTGGGGTTCGAGATGTGCTTTGAGCCAGGCGGTGTCACTGTCGGCGCAGGCAGCGTTGATGACCACCACCACTTCGTTGTCGTTGCGGTCGTAAACGATCAGGTCATCGCGAATGCCGCCGGCGTCGTTGAGCAGCACGGTGTACTGGGCCTCCCCAGGGCCGATGCGCTGCAGGTCACTGGGCACCAGCCCCTGCAGCTTGTCTTTCACGCCCGGGCCCGTGAGGGTGAGCACCCCCATGTGGGAGATGTCGAACATGCCGCAGCGCTCGCGCACGGCGCGGTGCTCGGCCATCAGCCCTTCGAACTGCACCGGCAGCTCCCAGCCGGCAAAGGGCACCATCCGGCCCCCTGCGGTGCGGCAGAGCTCAGCCAGAGGGGTGTGAAGCATGGATGGGGCTGCAGGTTTGCTTCAGTCTCCCGTAGAGAACCTGGGAATTTGGGTGCCCGCGAGTTGCAGCGGCGTTGCACTCCCTACCTTGCAAGGACGATTGGAGTTGCGATGTCCCTTCGGCCCAGCTGCCGCAGCTGCCGTCACTGCCTTCCGGCAGGAGGGGTGTCCATGTGCCGTTTGCGTCAGGTGGCCCTTCACCCCGAACTTACCGCTGACCTCAGTTGTCACCACTGGACCGCCCGCGCACCTGAACTGCCGGATTGGGCGCATCACGATCATCCCGGTGTGATGCCCGCTGATAGTGAGCAGCTGCGGTTGGCTGGTCTCAGCAGCCCGCGAGCCTGAGCAGCAGGCTGCGCACCACCTTGGCCGCCAGCACGGCACTGCAACCGCTGCTGTCCAGCCCCGGTGCCAGCTCCACCACATCAGCTGCCACCAGGTTCTGTCCCTCAAGCAGCGCCACCAAGTTGGCAAAATCCCTCCAGCAGAAGCCCCCCGGTTCGGGCGTGCCGGTGCCTGACATCACCGCAGGGTCAAACCAGTCGAGATCCACCGTCAGATACAGCGGGCGCCCGGCGATGGCCGCCAGTCGCTCCGGCAGTTGTTCAAGGCTCACCAGACGCTGCTCACGCTGCAATTCGCTGAATTCCTCGCGGGTGCCGCTGCGAATCGCCACCTGCAGCAGCTCCTGGCTGGGAAGCACCTCAAGGCAGCGGCGCATGGCGCAGGCATGGCTGTGGCGCCCCCCCAGCCACTGATCACGCAAATCGGCGTGGGCATCAAGCTGCAGCAGCACCAGATCGGGATGCCGCGCCGCAACAGCGCCCACTGCACCGCTGCTGATGGAGTGCTCACCGCCCAGCATCAGCGGTTTCAGCCCCAGATCCATGACCGCATCAGCGGCCTGACGGGTGGCCTCCACCACCGGTTCCGGTGCTCCGAAGGCGATCTCCACCGCCCCTAGATCGCAGAAGGCGATGTCCTCAAGGTCAGCATCGAGTTGGGGGTCATAGGTCTCCAGCCCATCGCTGACCTGCCGGATGGCAGCCGGCCCGAAGCGGGTGCCAGGCCGAAAGGAGGTGGTGCCGTCGTAGGGCACCCCAAACAGGCCCACCGTGCATCCAGCGGGCTGCCGGCGAGCACCCATGTAGATCGCCCCATCGCGGTTGAAGAGCGTTTCAGGAACCACGGCCATCCCTCAGCCCTCCAGTTCGCGTTCGATCGCCGCTGGTATCGCCTCAAAGGCTCCCCGCTGCCAGCGAGGGCTCCAGATCTCGCAGCTGGCGGCCACGGCGGCAGCCCGTTCCGGTTTCGGCTGCCGGTAGCGGGCAGCATCAGCTGCTGCAAATGTCCAGCTCCACCAGCCGCTGGGGTACATGGGAACCCAGCCGTAGAGCGGGTCGGCGTGACCGAACACCTCTCGCAGCAGTTTCACGGTGTCGAGGTGCACCTGCCGGAACGCTTCAGGGGACTCGCTCTGGGTGCCGAACACACCTCCTGGTCGCAGGATGCGGCGGCAGTGCTCAAAGAAGGTGCGGTTGAACAGCCCTTCTGCCGGTCCGGCCGGATCGGAGCCATCCACCAGCACCACGTCGTAGCTGGCATCGGCAGCAGCAGCGGCCCAGGCGATGCCGTCGCCGACGCTCAGGTTCATGCGGCGATCGCTCCAGGCCCCGCCACCCAGGCTGGGCAGGTGCTGCTGACTGAGCTCAACGACCCGACCATCGATTTCCACCATGTCCAGGTGCTGCACCTCGCCGTGGCGCAGGCACTCGCGGGCTGTGCCGCCATCACCGCCGCCGATCACCAGCACCCGCTCGATGCACTCGGCGCTGCAGAGGGCTGGATGCACCAGGGCTTCGTGATAGCAGCGCTCCTGGCCTTCGGCGGTCATCCAGCAGCCATCGAGCAGCAGCCCCTTGCCGTAGCGCTGGCTCTCGATGATGGTCACCCGCTGAAAGGCGCTCTGCTCCTCGTGCAGTACCCGCCCAGCCAGCCCGTAGCGCACGCCCTGGTGGGGCTCATCGATCCAGCCGTTGCTGTCCATCCCCTGCAGACCCATTGATGTCCACCTCCAGCTAAGACCTTGGGGCAGGTGATTGTCAGGCAGGCGATGGGTTCTTCCCGGCGGGAGCTGCTGCAGTGGGTCTCATGGCTGGGTTCCAGCTGGTTGCTCGAGCGTGCGACCACAGCCCCTGCCGCTGCCCTGGCTCCGCCCCTTGATGCCTGCCGACCTGTGGGGGATCCGCTGCTGGCGCTGCAGCAGGGCAACGCCCGTTTTGCAGCCGCGTGGCAGCAGGCGGCCACGCAGCACGAGCCTGGACAACGCATGGCCGTGCTGCAGCAGGTGCTCGGTGAGCACTGTCAGGTGGACCCGATGGCGCTAGCCGCGGCACAGCACCCCTGGGCTGCGGTGCTCACCTGCGCCGATTCCCGCATCCCCTTGGAGTGGATCTTCTGCGTCGGGGCCGGGGAGCTGTTTGGCGTGCGCAGTGCCGGCAACACGGCGTTTGATGCCGGCGTGGCCTCGTTGGAATACGCCGTCGAGCAGCTGGGTGTGCCGCTGATCCTGGTGATGGGTCATAGCGGTTGCGGTGCCGTCCGCGCCGCCCTGTCGGATCAGCCGCTCAGCCCGCTGCAGGAGCAGTTGGTGGCGCCAATCCGGGCTTGTCTGCAGCCCGGCGATGACCTCAGCCGTGCCGTGCGGCGCAACGCCTGCAGCACGGCGCAACAGCTCACCGCCGGCAGTGACCTGTTGCGTCAGGCCCAGGCCAGCGGCCGTGTCCAGATCGCCTCCGGTTGCTTTGACCTCGCCACCGGCCGCATGGAGTTGCTCTAGCCCTCGCCTGGCGCCTCAGCGCGCAGCTGGGCTTTCGCCTGCTGCCAGAGGGTTTCAAGCTCCTCGATGCTGCGACCTTCGAGGTCTCCACCGAGGGCGGCCTCCACCTTGGAGAAGCGCTGCAGAAAGCGTTGATTGGTGCCAGCGAGCCCCGCCTCGGGGTTGAGGTCACACCAGCGCGCCACGTTCACCAGCGTGAACATCAGATCACCCAGTTCCGATTCCGCGTGGGCGCGATCACCGCTGGCGATGGCTTCTTTGAGTTCATCGAGCTCCTCATGCACCTTGTCCCAGACGCCATCGATGGTGCTCCACTCAAAGCCAGCGGCGGCGGCTTTGCGCGAGATGGCCATGGCGCCATCGATGGCATTGAGGCCACGCAGCTGGCGTTGCAGCCGCGCGCTGAGGCTGCTGTCGTGTTCACCACGTTTGGCCCGTTCCTCAGCCTTGATCTCGTCCCAGCTGCGCGGTTCTCCGCCAAAGACATGGGGGTGGCGGCGGATCAGCTTGGCGCTGATGCCCTCGGCCACCTGGGCCAGATCAAAGGCCTGCCGCTCAGCAGCGATCTGGGCATGCAGCACCACCTGCAGTAGCAGATCGCCCAATTCATCGCCAAGTTCGCTGTCATCGCCGCGGCGCAGCGCATCAGCCACCTCATGGGCCTCCTCGAGCACATAAGGCAGGAGCGATTGATGGGTCTGGGCCAGATCCCAAGGGCAGCCGCCCTCGGGGTGGCGCAGCTGCGCCACCACATCCATCAGTTCGCTCAAAGCTTGGAGGGCTGCAGCGTTGCTCACCGGCTCGGGGGAAGTGGCATCGGATCGCCATCCTGCAGCAGGTGCAGCCAGGCACTGGCCTCAATGGCCAGCAGCGCGGTGATCAACAGCGGCCGCTCCTGCCCCCAGAGCTGTTCAAGACCTGTGAACACGATGCCTGGATGGGGCCCACCGATGCTTTGGCCGATCGCCAGGATCGCAAGGGCCACCCCTGTGAGGTAGATCAGCCGGCTGGTTGTGCCCAGCACCGGTGTGTGGGAAAGCCAGCCGCGATGGCGCACCAGATGCCGGTAGGGCCACCACAACGGGGCCAGCGGGCCCCAGCGACGGGTGGGCCTGGAGCGTGTATCGAGGTCCGGGGAGAGCCACAGGCCTCCCAGCGCAAATGCCACAGCTGCTGTGAGACCCAGCACGGGCCCTTGCCATAACCCCACCAGCAACCCCAGGGGTAGGGCCAGGGCCAGAGTGGCTTGATCGTGGGCGCGGCCGCTCGCCACTTGGGCTTGCTGTTGCAGCAAGCATGACGGCGTTGTCATTCATCGACAATCCCGCAGAAACCAGTGCGTCAGAGGGCGTCAAGCACTGAGCTTTTTAGCTTCGAGGCGAGGTGGCAGGGAGTGATGAGGGGTGTGTTCCATTGCTGGCCGCGCGTGGAGCCGAGCCATGGCTTGGCCCTCATCGGTCTGACCCTGCTGCTGCAGCTGCCAGGGCCCTGGGTTCATCAGCCGAGTCCGGTGCAGTGGATGCCGAATGCAGGACCGGTGATGGCCGGAGTCCGTGAGGATGTCTTCGACAGCCGGCAGGGGTATCTGCTGGATTTTTATCAGTCGCCTCGTGGCGCCACCTGCCGGCCCGGTTATCAGCGCCTGGAGGGGTATTGCATCAACCTGGCTTCACCGCGGTTGGTGGCAGGAGAAGACGCAACGCTTGTGCGGGAGGACGCCATGGACCGGCGTGACGGCTTCGGGGTTGATTACTACGTGGCTCAAGGCAGCCGCTGCCGAGCTGGTTTCAACTTTGAGCAGGGCTTCTGTCTGGCTACGGCCCGTTCCGCTCTGGTCGCTGCGGGCACGGAGGACGCCATGGACCAACAGGCGGGTTATCCCATCGATTACTACGCCACCAGCGGTGCGTGCCGCGCTGGCTACAGCCCTGTGGATGGCTTCTGCGTTGACCTTGATGGCCAAGCACCAGACCCGGAAGCCATCGCAGCGCTTCAGGCCAGCCCCACCGCCTTGTGATGCTCGAGCCGGCGGCTTGGCAAGATGGGAGTTCCGCCCGGTTAGCTCAGCGGTAGAGCGCCTCTCTTACAAAGAGGATGTCGCTGGTTCGAACCCGGCACCGGGCATGGAGTCGAGACGGGGTTGCCGGTCCACAACGTGGATCAGCAACCGTCTCAGCTGCCGGATTCCAGCGGTGTGAGGCGACGTTCTGTGGTGGGATCCAGCTGACTGTCAATCTGGCCGGACTCGGTGTTGATGATGGTGCAGCTCATGCCGTGTTGCAGCACTTGGCTGCGCGCGTGGCAGTAGGCACGAAAGCTGTTGGGGTAATTGCTTTGGCTGCTGATATCAGCACCTTCATCCACACGATGGCACGCAACGTTGAAGCTCATGGGATCGAGGCATCTAGTGCAGTTAAAACCGATTCATCTCTGGCGCCACCACTCCATGGTGGGAAATGCTGACCATGACCGGCTCGAAATCAGAGCAATGCAGTGTCTAATGATGCCGAAACGATCAGCGACTATGGCGATGGCGATTGGTGAGCTGCAACAACTGGCTTGAATCGGAGGGAAGTTCGTGGTGCTTGATGCGCTGAATAAGCTCAAACACATCCTCTGGTGAGAGCTCGCCATTGGCATCCCACTCGAGATTGCCAATTTTTTGATTCGGACCTTGCATCATCGACCTTAATCGTTCAATCACCGTAAGGAAAAAATGTGTGCTGCTGAGGCTTCATTGCAGAACACAAAGCTTTTGAAAATGTAAAACCGTGGTCTCTGATGCAATTGCTGAGGAATTGGTATGAACGAGTACTTGATTGTCCTGATACAGCCTCATCAACTGTTCTGGGCTGATCCAGCAGGCCGGTGCCCAGCGCTGGTCTCACCACCAGCTCAAAGGGGCCATGCAGCTCTCAGAGCTCATGGCCGCAACCATGGGTGGCTGCCGGCTCTGCGGCAAGCATGGCCGGTTCTGAGCATTGCTTTCCCATGGGATCTCAGAGCAGGTTTCGCTGCTGCTGCCATCGTGCAGGCAAGCAGAAGGATGGGTTGGATGGTGCGTCACATGCTGATGCTGCAGTTCCACGCCGAAGCCAGTGCGCTGCAGATCAAACAAGTGTTGCAGCAGTTCTCCGCTTTGGCTTGCTGCATCGACGGGATCTGTTCCATTGAGTTGGGAGAAAACATCAATCCGGAGAACCTCGCCAAGTCCTTCTCCCATGGCGTGCTGGTCACCTTTGCTGATTTGACGGCACGAGATCAGTATTTGATCCACCCCGAGCACAAGGCATTGCAGCAAAGCCTCATCCCCCTGTTGGCTGATCTTTTGGTGTTGGACCTCCAGTCAGGTTGAACCCCAGGACGTCAGCGTTGCTGAGCAGAGGCCAGTCGCTGGATTTCGGCGGTTTCATCAAATCCTGATGAGCTGCAGTTGGCATCCAGTCGTTGTGAGAGCTCCCAGCCCACGGTTTGCACCGTGTTGTTTTCGAGTAGGCGGGGATCGATGCCTCCCGATTGCATCAATTCCCCGAGCCGTTCGAGGCCTGCTTGGCGCTCAATCGAGCCTGTTTTCACATGGCAGTGAAAGGCCGCGACCATGCCGATCAGGTGGACCTCCGCATCCGATAAGGAAGCTTGGGGTGATCTTGCGCTGTTTTGCTGCATCAAAGCACCCACAAACGCTGACATGCCGCCGATCAGGAACGCGCCACCAAAGATTGCACTGAAGGCCAGCTTGACGCGCTTGTTCATCCTTTGGTCAGTGATTTCTGCGGTGCCTGCAGTGTATGGACCTGATTGTCCTTGACACGACCCCGCCGCAAAAAAAGACCTGCCGCTCAGGGCAGGTCGCACTCGTCAAGACGCCCTTCGCTGACGTCCACTGCCAACGTAAAGCGCGATTTCCCGGCGCTGATGAGTGCTAATCGCTCACTTCGTTGTAGTTGTCAGGGATATTGATGAGAGCTGACTGAGTCTTCATGGCAGGCCCTGCAGATGCAGGGTCATCGTCACTTCAGTTGCAGAACGATGTTGTGTGAGGGTTCAAAGATTGCTGCTTGTTTGCTTCTGCCCTGGCGATAGAGAGAGGTCAGGCCCCCTTGGAGTCTTTGATGACCACCCAACAACTGCTGACCCAGCTGTTCTTTCTGGCCTTGATTGCTGCGTTGTTCTGCTACGCCTATGAGACGTCCTTCGGTACGTTCTGAGTCCTGATCGCAGGGTGGGCTGCTCTTGAACGTTGATGCGTTGCCCCCCTTGCTGCTGCAGCCGCTGCTGCTGCTGGTCTCCCTGCTCTCCAACCTGCTCTCAGCCCTGGCCGGTGGGGGAGCGGGATTGGTGCAACTGCCGGTTCTGATTCTTTTCGGCCTCCCCTTTCCCCTGGCGCTGGCCACCCACAAGGTGGCGAGCGTCGCCCTTGGCCTTGGGGCCACGCTGCGCCATTCACGCGAACACTCGCTGCGCTGGGGTTTTGCCGGTTTCATGCTGCTTGCAGGGTTGCCGGGGGTGTGGCTTGGTGCCCGAACGGCCCTTGTTCTGCCAGCGCAGTTCAGCACGGCTCTGCTGGGTTGCCTGACCGTTGGCCTTGGGCTCTACTCCATGGCCAGGCCCCAACTGGGAGCCAGCAGCAGCCAGCGGCACCTCAGTTGGCCGCGGTGGCTCCTGGGGGGACTGGTCCTTTTCGCCATTGGCTTTGTCAACGGCTCCTTGGCGTCGGGAACCGGCTTGTTTGCCACGCTCTGGTTGGTCAGCTGGTTCGGGCTCGATTACGGCCTGGCTGTGGCTTACACCCTGGTGATGGTGGGATTGGTCTGGAATGGCGCCGGCGCGCTCACCCTTGGTTTGCAGGGTCAAATCGCCTGGACTTGGCTGCCGATGTTGTTGCTTGGCTCACTGCTCGGGGGATACCTCGGTGCCCATTTGGCCATCGCCAAGGGCAGCCATCTGGTCAAGCGCGCTTTTGAAGTCCTGGCTCTGCTGATGGGCAGCTCACTGCTGCTGCGCAGCTTCTGAACACAGCAGGTTGAGCGCTTCCCGGCGACTGTTGACGCAGCGCACGGCACTGTTGCGATCCAGCTGCAGACGCTCGATGCGCTGACGCTGCTCGTGATCGGTGATGGCGATCAGCACCTGGCGTCCCTGCTTGGCAGCATCGCGGCAGAGCGAGTCGATGGCCAGCGCAGCGGTGACATCGAGATTGGTCACAGCGCCGAGGTCCAGCAGCATCGTGCGGTAGACGGCAGACACCGTCAGCAGCTGGGTCAGGTAGCGGCTGGCACCAAAGCTCAATGGTCCCTGCAAGCTCAGCAGCACCACATCGGATCCCAACTGCTGCAGCAAGGCCTGCTCCTGACCGTCGAGATCTTCGTAATGGCGGCCGCCTTCAAAGCGGCGTGTTTTGCGCTGCAGTGCTTCGGCCTGGCCCTTGATCGTCAGCACATTGGCGATGAACACACCGACAACAACGGCGGTCACCAGATCCCAGAAGATCGTCAGCAGCAGCACCAGCCACATCAACGCCGTGGCCATCACCGACAGGCGCGGCGCGCGGCGCAGGAAATTCCAGTCCACGATCTCAATGCCCACATTGACAAGAATCCCCCCCAGCACCGCCAGGGGGATCACCGATGCCAAGCCACCGGCACCCAGGGTGACCACCAGCAACACCAGCGAATGGACCATTCCCGATAGCGGTGTGCGCCCGCCTGCTTGCACATTGGTCACCGTGCGCATGGTCGCCCCCGCTCCCGGCAGGCCTCCCAGCAGTGCAGCGGCCATGTTGCCCAGCCCTTGGCCGATCAGTTCGCGGTCGGAGTCGTGCTGGGTGCGGGTGATGTTGTCGGCAACCAGCGAGGTCAGCAGTGAATCGATTGATCCCAGCACCGCCAAGGTGAGGGCGTAACCCCCCAGCACACGCACATCGCCGATGCCCAGTTGAGGCCAGCGCAGTTCAGGCAGCCCCTGGGGGATTTCCCCCAAGCGCGGCAGGGCATCGGGGGCCAACAACGTGCTGATGGCTGTCACCACCACCAGGGCCACCAAGGGTCCAGGTAGGACGCTGTTGAACCGCTTGGGGTAAAGCCTCACCAACGCAAAGGTGATCAGGCCGATGGAGAGGGCTGTGCCGTTGACGTTGCCAAGTTCCTGCCAAACGCCTCCCAGGATCTCCGGCACGGAGCCCCGCAAGCTCAGACCGAGCATCACCGGCAGCTGCAGCACCAGAACGATGCCGCCAATCCCCGACATGAAGCCGGAGATCACCGAGTAGGGCATCTGCACGATGAACTGCCCCAGCCGCAGCACCCCGAAGATCACTTGGAACAGTCCGGCTACCAGCGCCACGGTGAACGCCAGAGCCAGCCCCGTGCCGGTGCCGTAGGTCTGCACCATCGTGGCGATGATGCCGGCCATGATCACCGTCATGGGCCCAGTGGGGCCCGACACCTGGGAAGGGGTGCCCCCCAAGGGGGCAGCGATCAGGCCAAGCACGATGGCTCCCCACAGTCCGGCGATGGCGCCAGCACCGGAGGTGACACCGAAGGCCATGGCTAAAGGCAGAGCCACCACCGCTGTGGTGAGTCCCCCTGTGAGGTCACCGCGCCAGTTGTGGAGCCACTGCCGTGGCCGAAAACGACTGCTCAGCTGACGGCGAACTTCTGCGGATTCGCTTGGGGTGGAGCGCATCAGAGCTCAGGCGCAGCATTTGACTTGATTGTGCGCGACATCGCTGCACCTGCCGAGCGAATTTGTTGCAACAGGCACGCTGCTCCCTGTGCGCTGATGAGACTCTTGGCGCGGGCGAAAGGACACGGACCCCGCTTGACGGCGGGGTTTTCCTTTTCAAAGACGCATGATCAGCTCCAGATGGGAGTGATGAATCGTCAGATTGACGATTTCAGGTCGGCGTGGGGGTTCAGTACAAAGGACTCTGAGCCCGATGACGGGTAGGTCGCAGTGAATGCCTTGAGGCGTTCACGAGATTCATCGTTTGGTGTGCCCCAGCAACGGCAGCTGATGGCACTGCAGCATTCCACCAGAACGCTCAGGGGGGCATGGCCCTTGGGATTATCGAGGTGAGCAGCAAAGGTGTCGTCATTGGCGTACAGCTCAACCCATTCGCTGACCCCAGGCTCGGGGTAATCCGCGTGGTAGGTGAGGACGCCTGGATGTTGGAGCATGACTTGCGCCATCTCCTGCTGAGCAGCCTTGAAGCGCTCCTCCAGGCCAGGCTTGATGCTCCAGTGCACCTTCAATAGAAAAGACATGGCTCGATCAGTCCTCAGCGCGGTGAGCCGTTGTAGATCACTTGCTTGACCGCATTGCCATCGGGCGAGATCAACAGCTCGGTTTCCAAGGTCGGTTGCTGCCCCAACGGCTGCCAGCCGGGTGGGCCTCCGGGGATGTTGAAGCGATAGCCATTGGCGCTGGCGTTCACCATGCAAGGTCCTCCACCGGAGCGGTGCATGCAGCGCGCGGTGGCGTAGTTGCTCAAGCCGCCATTGAGTTGTTCGGCCTTCATGCGGGCCAGGTTGCCGGCGCGCAGCTGGCTGGGGGGAACCTGCGCCAGTGCTGCGCTTGAACCCAGGATGCTTCCGATGGCAGCGATGACCATGGTGACGCCGAGAGGTTGTCGAGCCACGGCAGAAAGTGCTGCTTCGGAGTCTCTAGCCACGGGTGGTGGGGCCGTCAGCTGAATGCACCAGATTTCCTATTCTGCTGGTGTGCAGACTTGAATTCGTGCAGATCCAGCAACAAGACATTGGGCTTGAACTGGGGAATTCGATGTTGCGCCTGCATGTTGCGAAGCCCGCACAGCCTGGCCCTTTCCCGGGAGTTTTATTTTTCTCAGATATTTATCAACTGGGCGAGCCCATCTTGCGCTTGGTTCACCGTTTGGCTGGTTACGGCTATGTGGTGGCCGCACCGGAAATCTTCCACAGACTGGAACCACCTGGCACCGTGCTCACCCCTGGCGGTATTGGGCGTCTACGCGGCAACCATGACGCCCGCCATACGGCGGTGGATGACTTTGATCGCGATACCAAGGCAGTGATTGATTGGCTGATGGACCAGCCTGAAGTCCAGAGAGACAAGCTCGCATCAATGGGCTTTTGCATTGGCGGCCATCTGACGTTTCGTGCTGCCTTTGATGCGCGCATCAGAGCAAGCGTGTGCTGCTACCCCACTGGACTTCATGACGGCGTTCTCGGTGATGAACCAACGGACACCCTGCAGCATTGCCGCTCCATAAACGGAGCAGTCCTGGCGATTTTTGGCAGCCGGGATCCGCATGTGCCTCAGCAGGCCCGCGAGCAAATCCTCACCGCTTTCGCAACCAGTGGTTTGCGTTATCACCATTTGGTGTTCGACGCCGATCACACGTTCATGCGCGATGACGGTCCGCGCTGGGATCCTCAGGCTTCTGATGAGGCGTGGGCAGCCAGCATTGGCTTTCTCGGGGCTCAGCTTTCTGGGAACAGCAGCTCGGCTAGCTCCTCGGCATCGACGTCATAAGCCCGGGCCAGGGTGCTCTCCACGGTGGAGGTGACCTCTGCAGGCAGGAAGCGCAGGGCGTTCATGGCGTCTTCTGCAATCTCCTCACTGGCCAGCTTTTCGCCTTCTGGATTGAGCTTCTCGTCATTGAGAACCGCCAGGACCCAGCTCTGGTAGGCGTAGACCAGATCTGAGAGTTCGAGATCGGGATCGTTGAAATCGAGGGCCATGGCGGCGCTTGCAACGTTTCTAGTCTGCCTGCAGAAGTCCGTTGTGCAGCCCCAGCAGCACCGCTTGGGTGGAGCAGTGAGCTCCAAGCTTGTTGTAGAGCTGCCTCTGGTAGCCCTTCACGGTGCTCAGCTGCAGTCCAAGCCGCTTGGCCTGCTGCTTGGTTGATTCATAGCGTTGCAGCCCCTCAAGCACCTGCTGTTCCCGGCCGGTCAGCTGCGGCCTGGCCAGGGGGCTGGTGCTGCGCAGTGCCGGGTCGATAAAGCAGCCCCCCTGCTCGAGGCTTTTCAGGGCCTTGAGCACCACACCGCGGCCCAGTTGAGTACCGCTGCAGGCCGCATCGATGCCCAGGTGCAGCAGCTGTTTCCAGGCAAACCGCTGCGGTTCCTGCACGATCAGCAACGTGCGCAGCTCCGGCATGGCCGCTTTGGCGCGTCTGATCAGGCGAAGGCCATTGCCTTGATCCAGGCCGTCGTGACAGATCAGCAGTTCGGGCCGGTGGGTCATCACCAGTGCCAAGCCCTCCTCTTCTGTAGTGCATGCCCCCAACAGCTGCGGCCCACGCTGCAGGACACAGACCTGACTGACGAGCAGGGGCCAGCTGCTGCTGCACAGCACCAAGCGCCGGCCCTGCAGCAGGACCTCCCCCTGCCGGCGCCGGCTCTCCACCACTGCCAGTGACGGGGTGAGGTCCATGGCCGCTGCCTTGCTGATCAGCTGGTAGGAGGGGGTGATTGTGATTCGGTAAGGCCCGATGGCCGCGTCGTCAGCTCAGGACCTGCAAGGGGCGCTGCTCCATTTCGCCGTCGAGGAACTGGTGCGCCGTGAACGTGACGGCTTTGAGCCGCTGTGGACCCGTGAAAGCTGGGCCAAGTTTCTGATCTGGCTGTCGTTGCAGTGCGGCGCTGGGGTGCGGCATGAGGAGCTCGAAGCCTTTGCCCATGCCCTTGGCCCGGTGCTGACCGGTCGCTTGCGGCGGCTCTTCTTTGAGCGGGAGCTGGGGGACCTGGACCTCAAGCTGATGGCGGATCCAGCAGAGGAGCAGGTGCTGGTCATGCCCCTGGGCCCGGCGCGGCCGTTGCCGCAGCAGGAGGTCTTGGCGGCCCTTGATCAGGCGGGGCTCGTGGCTTTGGTGGACGCAGAACCGGCCCATTGGCAACAGCTTGAGGCCCTGGTGGCGATCCCTTGGCAGAGGGATTGATCACCCCTTTGCGACCATGGCCCCTCGCAAAGGTGCTGCTGCTGTGAGCGAACTGGCCAAGACCTACGACCCCCAGGCCACGGAGGCGCGCTGGCAGCTGGGGTGGGAGAGCTCCGGTGCCTTTCACCCCTCCCCTGACGCCCCCGGGGAGCCCTTCTCGGTGGTGATCCCACCGCCGAATGTGACCGGCAGCCTGCACATGGGCCATGCCTTCAACACGGCTCTGATCGACACGATCGTGCGCTTTCAGCGGTTGCAGGGGAAAAACGTGCTCTGCCTGCCGGGGACGGATCACGCCTCGATCGCCGTGCAGACGATCCTGGAAAAGCAGCTCAAGGCGGAGGGCAGCAGCAAGGAGGAGCTGGGCCGTGATGGCTTCCTCAAGCGCTGCTGGGCCTGGAAAGCCGAAAGCGGTGGCCGCATCGTCGGCCAGCTGCGCCGGCTTGGGTATTCCGTGGACTGGCAGCGGGAGCGCTTCACGCTCGATGCCGGGTGCAGTGAAGCGGTGGTTGAAGCCTTCGTCAGCCTTCACGAGCAGGGGCTCATCTACCGCGGTGAATACCTGGTGAACTGGTG
>CENU01205081.1_pt1 | contig 19985 bp, 16 predicted proteins | sample 361331 | NCBI WGS metagenome assembly CENU01 (sample SAMEA2619766, study PRJEB7988) | marine metagenome | isolation source: saline water (ENVO:00002010), including | reverse complement strand
GACCTAGGGCTGTCGGGGTGGGGTAGTCGTAAACTGAAACTGTTATCCGGGCATGAAGTGGATAGTATTGCTTTGGAGTTATTTAAGTTCAGTGTGCTTTTCGAGGGAGCGTTAAAGTCATCTGTGGACAACGTACAACCGACCGAAGCAATTGATTTGCTGGCCAAGGATCCGGCGGCAGTGGCCATTCTATCGCGTGTGCCAACGGAGTCTGACGCCAAAATTCTATTACTCTCAAGCGACGACAGTTCGCCAGCGTACGGACCGACCAATGATAACATACACTTTGGTGATTATCCGATCCGTCTACCTTTCTATATAGTATTTTCTAAATATTCCGAGCAGGCTTACGGCCCGTTTTTGCGTGTTCTCTGGGGCGATGAATTAGCCAGCGATTTAGTTGCTGGCGGAATTTTTGCGCTACCCGATACCGTGCGTCGCAAGTTGTTAGTAGATTTAGACCTGGACGATATCCAAGAGAAAAAGACCGAGGAGTAGGTTTTCACATTTCGCGCATGCCGGTGTAGGTGCGAACGACACGTTTTGTAATATTACAAAGGGTTTCCCATGGTATACTTGTGGCGGCTTTGCTGACTTCGGCAACAGGCAACGGCTGTTCCGGATCGTTACCAATAAAAGTCGCTCGATCACCCACCTGTACTGAACGGCCGCCGGTCAAGTCGACAACCGTTTGATCCATAGTCACTCGGCCAAGGATCGGGCAACGTTGCCCGCGGATGAGAACATGTCCGCAGTTGCTTAGACCCAATGGCACTCCATCGCCATAACCTGCGGTGAGGATGCCGATAGTGGAGTCCTTCTCCAGAGTATAGGTTTTATTGTAACTGATCGGTGTGCCCGCAGGGAGGTTCTTGATCAGTCCAATACGGGAATGAAAACTGATCACTGGTTCGACTGAAACCCTTCCCAATGCAGAATCTGGATAGGGGTGCACTCCGAATTGCAGGAGACCCATCCGCACAGCATTGAAGGAGGTATCGCTAGTGTAGGACTCGAGACCTGCTGAGTTGTCTGCGTGCACAAGCCAGTCTCTTTGACCTGCTTTTTCCAATACCTGAATAAAGCGTTCTCTTTGTTTAGCGGTATAGGCAGCATCTGTGTCAGCGCTGGAAAAGTGGGTATAGATCCCTTCAAGTGAAATATCGGGCATACCATCAATTGTATGGATGAGAGCGAGTGCTTGCTCATACCAGATGCCCAGACGTCCCATTCCGGTATCTACTTTGAGGTGCGCCTTCATCGGGATTCCCCGACGTTTGCCGAGGGCATTGAGCTGGACGGCTTCTTCTGCACAACTGACAGTCGAGATCAGGTCATCCTCGATCAAGCAGTCCATTTCTTCCGGTAATACCGGGCTGAGTATAAGGATAGGCCATCCGATACCCATCTGGCGGATTTCTGCTGCTTCAGTAGTGTTGGCTACAGCAAAATAGTCGACTCCGCATTGCATTAAGCGACGAACAATCTGGGGCAATCCATGGCCATAGGCGTTCGCTTTGACCACTGCTATATAATGAACTTCCGGGGGAATAGCGGACTGAATACTACGGACATTTCGTTCAAAGGCAGCTAAGTCGATTTCTGCCCAGCAACGGTGCAAATCTGTTGTCTTTTCCTTCATAGAGAACCGCTGCGATGTCTTTGTTGGTTCCATTTTGCAAAAGTATTTCCACCGGATTGGTAAAGATCGAGTACAGGAGTGGCTTCGAATAGCCCCGGAGCGTCCAACACGGCATTTAGGCGATCCGGTTCATAGGGGAGGGTGCATGCTCCTGTCGGTGGGGCTTGCCAACCCTTTCGGCGGGGTAGGTGGTAGATTGGGTAGTCTTCGCCGGAGGTGTTAGCAGCGGCTATTGGAGACACCTGTCCGATCGTGCGGTTGTTGATTCGTAACGAGTGCCAGGTATTTTTTTTCCAGTCTGCCAGGAGAAGTGCATTATCCAACTCTTTATTATCCAGAAGTAGCAGTGCAGCGGTCAGTTGTAGGCTATTATAGCTCATGCGTTCGACTTGTTTTTGGGCAAGGCGGCACCAGGTTTCGATAGCCATGGCACCGAGTCGCAAACCGAGAACAGACCCAGGGCCCTGGCAGTATAGAAAACGGTCGACTGATTGAAGCGACTTGCCGGCGTCATGGAATACTGAAGCGACTGCGGGAAATAGAGCTTCCAGAGCACCGGGGCCGGATTGTTTGCTGGAGAGCCACTGGCCGCTGGGACCCAACAAGCCGCAAAATACTTCGCCCTCGCTGCAATCTATGACCAGCGAATGGTTTGTATCTGGGTTATCCGAGGGTAGGTGCATGATTGTATGCAAGCGATCCCGAGGCGGGTGGCAAGCGGAGAGAGGACAGGAAAACTGGGTTCGAGAGATCTCTGGAAGCTCACCGGCAGGGTTCGGTGGTATAAAAAAGCCCCACCGCTAATGCGGAGGGGCTTTGTAAAAGGGTTTCTTTAACGAGACTAGCTGTTCTTGATCGCTGCTTGCGCTGCGGCCAATCGGGCGACGGGCACGCGGGGCGGTGAGCAGGAGACGTAATCGAGACCGACGCTGTGGAAGAAGTGGATCGATGCGGGATCGCCACCGTGTTCTCCACAGATACCGAGCTTGATATCACTGCGTGCCTTGCGGCCCTTGTCGGCACCGATCTGGACGAGTTGTCCAACACCGGTGGCATCGATCGTGGCGAAGGGATTTTGCGGAAGGATGTCGAGTTCCTTATACTTACCGAGGAAGGAACCGGCGTCATCACGGCTCATGCCGAGACCTGTCTGAGTGAGGTCGTTGGTACCGAAGCTAAAGAACTGTGCGGTGTCTGCGATCTCATCGGCAGTCAGTGCGCCGCGCGGGACCTCGATCATGGTACCGACGAGGTACTTGAACTTGACCTTCTTGGCTTCCATGACTTCGGCCGCTACGCGGTGTACCACGTCGACTTGATTCTTCAATTCATCGGAGAAACCAACCAGCGGAATCATGACTTCAGGAATCACCTTGATTGGCTTCTTCAACTTATAGCAAGCGGCGGCTGCTTCAAAGATAGCGCGTGCCTGCATTTCCGTAATCTCCGGATAGGAGATGCCCAGGCGGCAACCGCGGTGGCCGAGCATGGGGTTAGCTTCGTGCAGGGCATGAACCCGGTTGGAGATGATGTCCACATTGACGCCGAGTGCGTTCGCCAGCTCACGCTTGGAAGACTCGTCGTGAGGGAGGAACTCATGGAGAGGTGGATCGAGGAGACGCACGGTGACGGGTCGTCCGCCCATTGCCTTGAAGAGACCGTTGAAGTCTTTGCGCTGGAAGGGCAGAAGCTTCTTCAGTGCGGCGCGGCGTTCCTTCTCGTCGGTTGCGAGAATCATCTGGCGCATGAAGTTAATGCGATCGCCTTCAAAGAACATATGTTCTGTGCGGCAAAGCCCAATGCCTTGAGCGCCCATAGCGACCGCGGATGCGGCTTGCTCGGGGGAGTCAGCATTGGTGCGGACACCGAGCTTGCGGTACTTGTCGGCCCACTTCATGACCTGATTGAACATCTTAAAGGTGTAGCTGTCCTCGGGTTTCATCTGTCCGGAGAGCACTTGGTTGACTTCGGACGGTGCCGTAGAGACGGAACCGGCGTAGATATCACCGGTAGATCCATTGATCGAAATGTCTTGGCCTTCTTTTAAGACTTTGTTGCCGATCGTCAGTGTGCCGGCACCGTAGTCGATCACGACATCGGACGCGCCACAGACGCAGACCTTGTTCATTTGGCGAGCGACCAGTGCAGCGTGCGAGGAAACACCACCGCGTGAGGTGAGGATACCATCGGCAGCAATCATACCACGAAGATCTTCCGGTGTGGTTTCGACACGGCAGAGAACAGCGTGACCACCCTTGGCAACGACGGCTTCGGCCTTGTCTGCAGTGAAGCAGATCTTACCGGATGCAGCGCCGGGACCTGCGGGCAGGCCGGTGGCAAGTGTCTTAGCCTTCTTTTCCGCAGCGGGATCGAAGACAGCGACGAGGAGAGAGGAGATGGAATCAGCAGGAATCTTGAGCAGGGCAGTCTGCTGATCAATCAGACGTTCCTTGTTTAACTCCACGGCGATGCGCACGGCAGCGAGGCCAGTGCGCTTACCATTACGGGTCTGGAGCATGTAGAGTTTACCGTTTTCGACGGTGAACTCGAAGTCCTGCATGTCCTTGAAATGTGATTCCAGCTTTTTGCGAACGGCTTCAAGGTCAGCGTGTGCCTTGGGCATTTCGTCTTTTAGCTGTGCGATTGGGTTGGGGGTACGGATACCCGCTACCACGTCTTCACCTTGTGCGTTGATTAGATATTCTCCGTAGAAGACCTTTTCACCGTTGGCCGGGTCGCGAGTAAAGGCAACACCCGTGGCACAGCCGTCACCCATGTTACCAAAGACCATGGCTTGCACGTTGACTGCGGTGCCCCATTCGGCAGGAATGCCATATTTCTGTCGGTAGAGTGTGGCACGCTCGTTTTGCCAGGAGTTAAAGACGGCGCTAACGGAGCCCCAAAGTTGCTCGTAGGCATCCTGTGGGAAATTCGCTCCGGCACGTTTCTTGATCATCGCCTTGTAGCGCTTAATCAGTTCCTTGAGGTCGTCTGCAGTCAGTTCATTGTCTTGCTCGGCGCCGACTTCCTTGCGGAGTTTTTCAAGGGTTTCCTCAAAGGGGCAGTGCTCATTTTCACTGCGGGCCTGTACACCCATGACGACGTCGCCGTACATTTGGATGAAGCGACGGTAGCAATCGTAGGCAAAAGCTTCGTTGCCGGATTCCTTTGCCAGGGCCACCACTGTGCGGTCATTCAGGCCAAGGTTGAGAATCGTGTCCATCATGCCGGGCATGGATTCGCGTGCGCCGGAACGAACGGAGAGAAGCAGGGGCTTTTTTTCAGCGCCCAGCTTTTTGCCCAGTTGTTTTTCAATTGTAGCGACCGATGCTTCCACTTCGCGTGCGAGTGTTTTCGGGTATTTACGACCATTCTTGTAGAAGTGTGTGCAGACTTCTGTCGTGATGGTGAAACCGGGAGGCACGGGAAGGCCGATGCGAGCCATCTCGGCAAGGTTCGCACCCTTGCCTCCAAGTAGCTCGCGCAACTTGGCACTGCCGTGGGTTTTTTTACCAAAGTCGTAACTGTATTTGACGGCTTTGGCAGGCGTTTTCTTTTTGGCGGGGGTGGCTTTTTTCTTAGGCATAATTAGCGATCGTGAATTGGATCGGACTCGGGATGGCGAAATGAAGCGGAGGAATGTCCACTTGGAAAAGAGTGCAAGAAAAGCATTTGCCGGAGAGTGTCAATGGATTAGGAAACAGAAGGTCGGAGTATTTACCTCTAGTTCCAAGGTTGCTGTGCATTGGTATTGCATTCCTGCGTCGATATCAGCTATGCGATAGGCATGCTTTCCAATGGAATGGATCCCGGTCAGGGGGAGGATGTAGAGGATACGGAGTCAGTGCCTCCTGAGGGGGGTATGTCCTTTATCGAGCATCTGGAGGAGTTTCGCTGGACGGTGGGCCGCATCCTGCTCGCGTTTATCATCGGAATCGCCGTGGTTTTCGTTTGTAACCGTGAAATTGCTGAGTTGATGCAGATGCCGTTGCATCATGCTTATGGCTCTGCTGAGGTCGCGAAAGATAATCTGATCACCTACAAGGCGATGGGTGTGATTTCTGTATTTCTGCAAATTGCTTTACTCGGCGGACTGACTTTATCGATGCCCTTTATGCTTTATTTTTTGGGTAGCTTTGTGGCGCCGGGTTTAACGGAAGCGGAGCGCCGGGTACTTCGACCTTCCTGTTTTGCTGCTTTCTTTCTGTTTCTCTGTGGAGTGGCATTTGCTTTCTATGTTATTTTGCCATTAACACTGAGCTTTACCGTTCGTTTGAATAACTACTACGGATTCGATATATTTTGGGCGGCGTCTGATTACTACAATATGGTCGTCTGGTTTTGCCTTTCGGTCGGCGCTTTTTTTCAGTTTCCGCTGATCGTTGTCGTGCTCGTTTTTATCGGTGTGCTGACCACGGAAAAGCTTCGTTCGATTCGTCGGGGTGTGTTTGTCGGCATTATGGTTTTGGCCGCGCTCCTCTCCCCGGGCGGCGATTTTATTTCCCTGCCTCTGACGACTGCCCTGATGTACGGATTGTATGAATTATCGATACTCGTGGGTACACGCATCGAATTGCGCAAACAGAATACAGCGGAGACGAATGACAACGTCGATTGATCTAGCAGCCGGTTGACTCCCCTGAGCCGCAGCGCTGGCGATCGCCAATAGATGACTGGCAGAAAATGCGGACTAGTCGGTGGACTTCTTCTGCCGACGCTGATCGGCTAAGACGATCATGAACATATTAACGGCAAACCAGAAGGTCGTGGCAATCGGGGTCGCTGCCAGGCATGCCTGCAGTTGTGCGATCATCTTATCGTCCGAAAAAGTGTAGGGGAGGAGGCATTTCGACATGAGAGCAAACATCCCCAATGCAGCAATGATACCGATGGCGATTTGAGTCTTACCGAGTAGTTTTTGATGGACGCACTCTTGCATGTTTTTACGGATACTCGCACAAAAGTGGCTGTCAAAGCGAAAGTAAAGAAGCTGTCGTAAGGGTTAATTTCCCGCTTGTGTTCAGCGGGTACGACCTTTTCTTTGATTGGTTTCCCACTATTCCCATTTTTCCTTTTCTGCAATGGACGCATTATTCATCAGCCTGCTTACTTTAGTTCTCTTATTAATCTCTGCATTTATCGTGTTGATTGTGTTGATGCAACGTACCAGCCAAAGCGGAGGTATGGGTGCTGCGCTCGGGGGCGGTGCTGCCGAGTCTGCCTTTGGTGCTGATACGAATAACGTCCTGACTAAGGGAACCATATACGGGATCATTGCTTTCTTTGTTGTTGGGCTCGGATTGTATCTTTTTTACCAAGCCCGTGCAGCGGATGCAAATGAATCGGTTGACACCACCACTTTGATCTCTGCCCTGCCGGAAGAAGCAATTGCTGCCGACGGAGCGGAGGAGGGCGTTGCGGCCGAGAGCGCAGTTGAGGCTGCCGCTTCTGTAGAAATGGAGACGGCGGCAGATGCGGAAGCGAAGCCGGCTACCGTGCCGACTGTGAAGTAATGCGTTTGCTGGGACAACAGCGTTTGCTGTCTCAGTTGTTTAGGACGATTAGTTTCGTCCTGCTGGTGCCATTTTTTTTGTGCGCCGATGTGCGTCCTTTTTCCCCGCTGAAAAAAGACAATCGTTATGAAGAAATCGATCGTCTTGAGGCGGATCGCCGGTTGGCTGATTTTCGGAACCAGCGACTGATCGGCGATTTTTGTTTTCGTTTTGAGCTGGAGCACTTACCGCGAAGGGGGGCTACGGTACGTTATTATGGTACAATGTGGGGATCCTGGAATGAACAGGGGCCGGTTACACGGATCGCTTTACAGAGACACACGGAAGCCGAAGACGAGCTTCCCCTGGAGTTGATTTTGCAAAACGGGCCGAATGCGCAGGCATGGCTGCGGGAGGATCATTCGGGTCGTTTCGTTCCAATTGCCGGAGCGGCTCTTTTCGAACCACTTTTACCCGGGGTCGTCTACGCGCCTTTTGATTTTCTTATGCCTTTCCTCTACTGGAGCGACTATCGCTACGAGGGGGCGAAACGGGTGCGCAGTCGTGTGGCTCGAGATTTTATCCTGTCTCCCGGTTCGACTTCGGAGATACCGGACTGGCTCGAAGCGGTACGCATTGGGATCGATGATACCTACAATGCATTGCTGACCATTGATGTCTTGGAGACAGCCGGCGCCAAGCGTTCTTCCTTTACCGTAGAAAGTTTTAAGCAGGTACAAGGTCAATGGATTGTTAAGCGCATTGTGATGAAAGATTGGGAAACAAAAGATCGCACGCGATTCAAAGTACTCTCGGCAAGTGTCGGCTTGCATTTGAATGAGGCAGCCTTCTCTCCCGAGGCGGAGATCGATGCGCCGATTATCAATGAGTTAATGTTTGAAAAAATGTGAGCCACCAATGCTTGGATTTGCTGTTTAGTTTTCAATTTATCTATTGACTCATGTTAGTAGCTTGGCATCAAAAAAACATGTCATTGCAATGTCTAAACATGAGCAGTGTTATAACATGCCCAACGTCTTTATTTTTGCCACGGGATCTCTACGAAAAACTGTTAGAGGTGCGGCACCGAGTCGGCGCTGTTTTCAGTCTCCTTAGTCTCCGCAAGCCTATGTTTTTCTTTGATTACGGGTCGTTGGCGATCATTCCAAAAATGCGGGTTCCGTTTTTTTGTACACAACATGAGGGTGATCGGAGCACTTGGAATTTTTCAGTCGCCAGAAGGAAGCGAACCGGGCATAACATGCACCGTAATTGTTCGTTGTATTATCGACAGACCTGTCTACTTTTAACCCTAATACTACAACCACTACAAATATGCCTAAAAAAGTAACTAAAAAGAAGGCAGTCAAAAAAGCTGCTCGTAAAGCTCCAGCCAAAAAGGCTGTTAAAAAAAAGGTCGCTAAAAAAGCTCCGGCTAAGAAAGCGGTAAAGAAAAAAGCACCGGCGAAGAAGGCAGTCAAAAAGGCTGTGAAGAAAAAAGCACCGGCGAAGAAGGCAGTCAAAAAGGCTGTAAAGAAGAAAGCACCGGCGAAGAAGGCAGTCAAAAAGGCTGTGAAGAAGAAAGCGCCGGCCAAGAAAGCAGTGAAAAAAGCTGTGAAGAAGAAAGCACCGGCGAAGAAAGCAGTCAAAAAGGCTGTGAAGAAGAAGGCACCGGCCAAGAAGGCGGTAAAAAAAGCAGTAAAGAAGAAAGCACCGGCTAAGAAGAAGACTGCTAAGAAAAAGAAGTAGATCTACCAGTTTCGCACCTTGCCTGAGCCAATTCTCAGGCAAGGCTTGCTTTTATATCGGCTACTGTTTTGATCCTGCGCTCTTTCGGTTAACTGTTTTTGCAGTTTTACCGGAGAGCGTTTTTTTATAGAGTTATGATTGAACACAACAAACTATCCACCTGGGCGACAAACATAGCGCCGTCTCCCACTTTGGCAGTCGATGCCAAGGCCAAGGAATTAAAAGCAGCGGGTGAAGATGTCTGTGGCTTTGGTGCAGGTGAACCGGATTTCGATACACCTGCTTTCATCAAGGAGGCCTGTGCTCAGGCTTTGTCTGATGGACGCACAAAATACGCACCGGCTGCGGGTATCCCGGATTTGCGTGCTGCCATAGCAGAGAAATATCGTGATGATAACGGAGTTGCTGGTGTCGAAGCCTCTCAGGTCGTGGTCAGTCCCGGTGGTAAATTTTCCTGCTATTTGGCTATTCTCTCCGTCATTAGCCCAGGAGATGAAGTGCTGGTGCCAGCTCCTTACTGGGTGAGTTATCCGGAAATGGTGAAACTGGCAGGTGGGCAACCACGCATCCTTTTTGCCGGACAGGAAAGTGGCTTTAAAATAACGCCGGATCAGCTGCGTGCCGCGATCACGCCGAAAACACGCCTACTCATTCTCAACAGTCCATCCAACCCGACCGGAGCGGTCTACACTGAAGCCGAGTTGCGGGCCTTGGTCGACGTTGTTTTAGAGGCGGGAATTTATCTTATGTCGGATGAGATTTACGAATATCTACTCTATGATAATGTGGATCATTTTAGTCCGGCTTCCTTTTCGCCGGAGGCAGCGGCGTCGACCATTACGGTTTCCGGATTCAGTAAGACTTTCTCAATGACTGGTTGGCGCTTGGGTACATTGATGGCGGCTCCACCGATCGCCAAGGCAATTGCCGGAATACAGAGCCAGACGAGTTCCAACGCCACTACTTTCGCGCAGTACGGTGCTCTCGCAGCCATGCAAAAGTGGGCGCAGTCGATGGCAGCAGTGCAGGAAATGCTGACGGTTTTTGACCGTCGCCGACTGCGGTTGCTCTCCGGGCTTGAATCAATCCGTGGCATTCGCTGTGAGCGCGCGGAAGGTGCCTTTTATTTGTTCCCGAACATCGAAGAACTGGGTATCGATGCGGCTGCATTTGCTGCACAATTACTGGAGGAAGAAAAGGTCGCGGTCGTTCCGGGAGAAGGCTTTGGTGCGCCGGGTTATATGCGCCTAAGTTACGCAGTTTCCGACGAGGTCATTGAAAAGGGCCTCGAACGCCTGGAGCGCTTCTGCGCAAAGCTTGTATAAACGATCGTTTATTTACTTTTAAACCACTACCGAACTGATGAGCGAACAAGAGAAGATTCTCTACACTTTGACCGACGAAGCGCCTGCTTTGGCAACCTATTCCCTCTTGCCGATTGTCGAGGCTTATACGGCAGCTGCCGGTGTCTCAGTGGAGACGCGTGATATTTCCCTTTCCGGTCGAATTCTCGCCAATTTTCCGGAGTTTCTCGAAGAGAGTCAGCGCATCCCCGATGCTCTGGCCGAACTTGGCGAATTGGCCAAGACAGCGGAGGCCAATATTATTAAACTGCCGAACATTTCTGCCTCCGTTCCGCAATTGAAGGCCGCCATTGCTGAGTTGCAGTCACAGGGCTACCCCCTTCCGGATTATCCGGAGGAGCCATCGAATGAGTCAGAGCAATCGCTCAAGGATCGTTATGACAAGATCAAGGGCAGTGCGGTCAACCCGGTCCTGCGTGAAGGAAACTCGGATCGCCGTGCCGCGACTGCGGTGAAACAATATGCGCAAAAGCATCCTCATCGCATGGGTATCTGGTCTCCCGATTCAAAGTCGATTGTATCCAGTATGCCGGCGGGTGATTTCTTCGCCAATGAGCAATCCACGACTTTGAGCGAGGCGACGACCGCCCGCATTGAGCTTCTGAGCAGTGACGGCAAGAAGACGGTTCTAAAAGAGGGGCTGGCTCTTCAATCCGGTGAAATTATCGATGCCACTTTTATGAGTGTTCGCGCACTGCGCTCCTTTTTGCAGTCGCAGATCGAAGCCTCGAAGCAGGAAGGGACTCTTTTTTCTCTGCACATGAAGGCGACGATGATGAAGGTTTCCGATCCCATCATATTTGGTCACTGTGTATCCGTCTTCTATGAAGCAGTTTTCCAAAAGCACTCGGATAAGATCGCTCCGCTTGGGGTGGATCTAAACAATGGCATCGGCGACCTCTATGCCAAGCTCGACAAGCTCTCGGTGGAGGATCGTGCCTCCATTGAAGCGGACATTGCCGCGATTTATGAGTCCGGCCCGGCGATTGCCATGGTTGATTCCGATAAGGGCATCACTAATTTGCACGTGCCGAGTGATGTGATCATCGATGCTTCGATGCCTGCCGCTATCCGTAGCTCCGGTCAGATGTGGAATAAGGAGGGCGCTCAGCAGGATACCAACTTTGTTATTCCGGATCGTTCTTATTCCGGTGTCTACGCCGCAACGGTTGATTTCTGTAAGGTGCATGGAGCCTTTGATCCATCCACAATGGGCACGGTACCCAATGTCGGTTTGATGGCGCAGAAAGCCGAAGAGTATGGCTCGCACGACAAGACTTTTGAAATGCCCACTGCGGGAACGGTTCGCGTAGTGGATGCGGATGGTCAGGTCCTTTTGCAGCATGCAGTGGAACAAGGCGACATCTGGCGAGCTTGCCAGGTCAAGGACGCACCGGTACGCGACTGGGTAAAGCTGGCTGTGTCTCGCTCGCGAGCAACAGGCGTGCCGGCAATCTTTTGGTTGGACAAGAAGCGCGCCCACGATGCTCAATTAATTGAGAAGGTAAACACCTACCTCACAGACCACGACACTGAAGGGCTGGATCTGCGTATCCTCGCTCCGGTGGAAGCCACTCAATTTACCTTGCAGCGTGCTCGCGCGGGGGAAGATACTATCTCGGTCACAGGCAATGTTTTGCGGGATTACCTGACCGACCTATTTCCCATCCTCGAATTGGGTACGAGTGCAAAGATGCTCTCGATAGTGCCGTTGATGAATGGGGGCGGGCTCTTTGAGACCGGTGCGGGCGGTTCGGCTCCGAAGCACGTTCAGCAGTTTGTCGAGGAAAACCACTTGCGCTGGGACTCACTAGGCGAATTTCTTGCACTGGGTGTCTCGCTGGAGCATCTGGCATCTGTCTTTGGTAATGAAAAGGCGCGTGTACTCGCGGCTACGCTCGATGCGGCCAATGCCCGATTCCTCGAGGAGAATAAATCACCCTCCCGGAAGTGCGGTGAATTGGACAACCGTGGCAGCCACTTCTATCTCGCACTGTTCTGGGCAGAGGCTCTGGCCAGGCAGACTGAGGACGCGGAACTTCAGACGCGCTTTGCACCCCTGGCGGAGCAATTATCAGCCAATGAAGCAGCGATTGTTGAGGAGTTGAATAGTGCCCAAGGCCCGGCCGTGGATATTGGCGGTTACTTCCGACCGAACACCGGCAAAGTCAGTGCAGCAATGCGTCCGAGCCAGACTTTCAATACAGCATTGGCTGCACTGTAGAGCGTGGGTCTAGGTCTTTCTTTGGGCCGTATTTAAGAGATAACCTGAAGGAAATTGCTCGGAATTACTCAGAGGGCGTTTCCATTGGCAGGCTATTGGACAGGGTCACAGCGAGAACTGGCGTCTTTGTTTTTACCCAAACGTTTTGCTCTTTAAAAAGCTTGGCTGAGACAACTTCGCAGGCTTCGCCCACAGATTGTACAGGAATCCTACGCCCTTTCGGGGTGGCGTTGTATTCGTAGGCTGCGGAGAAAATTTTCTGCGGAGTGGTGGATACACTTTCTTCTTCGGGGATCTGTAGGATCCAGCCGGTGATATCGCGGTCAGCGAGTGAGCCATCGGCATCTGCCAGAAGCACGGCAAACTGTTTCTTCACCGGTGGTGGACGGTTTGCCCGTTCTTCTTCTTGGATTTGAATCTCCAGTTTCAGGTCTTCGAGGATCGAGTTGACCTTTTGTATGTCGGACTCGTTGCGATGAAGAATTTGCTTAATGGTCTCAATGTCGATTTTGGGCATAAGCAGATCCTTCTCTCTCTGTAGGACAGAGCAAGTCGGAAGTGCAAAACCTCTCTACTGCCGTGGGTAGATAAGTTGAAGACCGGACAATGCAGACCGAATCTCATCGATGGATTCGATAAATTGATAATCTTTTTTATCTCCCCAGTCCCAATTTTTACCCAGTACATAATGAGCCACTAGTCTTTCGTTTCCATCATCGGGAATCTGTATCGAGTCGGATACGGTGCTGATAGTTGCTTCAGCGGGCTCTTCGAGTTGTTCGACTCTGGAAATTACGGCTAATTGATCTCCGGATTCATGTGCCTCAATAATACGGATTCGCCAGCCGGAGTCGGGAGTATCGAGTTGCACGCTAATTTTCCGGGTGGGACCGGCAATTTGAGGATTCGCTACCACTGGAGCCAGATTAGAGAAATCTCCGCTCAGCGCGCAGCTCAATTGTTCGGGACTGACATACTTCCGGATGGTCTCATTGACCACGGCAGCGTCTACTTCTTTCAATAGTTGCGTGTACCGGTCAATGTAGTCTGCTGGAAGTCCGCGCTGAAGAAAGCTGTGCACTTGCCCGGCTACGCTCTCAGAGGTGGAGAGGCGAACCAGATACGATCCACTTAGGGTGGTGCAGGCCGCCTGAACTTCTTCCTCGACGACACCCTGCGTATACCATTTGTGCAGGACTTCACGGGTGGCTTGCAGCCCGTTTTCCAGAAGGCTGGGAGAAAAACTCGCGGAGAGGACCCAGTTTCCTTCAGTCAAGAGATCTCCCCTGTGGTAGGAGCGGATGTCATAAGTGAGGCCCCTTTGTTGCCGGATTTCTTCCATCAGACGGGAATGAAAACTGCCACCGAGGATGTAGTTGCCGACCATGAAGGGGATGTATTCCGGGTCGGTTCGGCGAAGCCCGGTAGCATAGCCCATGCGCACGGATACACTTGTTTTGTCGGCTAATGGCACCTGCTCCGTTTGCTGCGTTGAAGGGTTTGGCTTGTCAGTGTCGGTATTGTAATCGACTCCGCCTTCCCAATCCGCAAAAGCATTTTCCACGGCAGCGGTCAGTTGCTCGAAGCGGATATCTCCGGCAAAGACGAGAAGCATGGAACGGGGTCCATAGTGCTTCTGATGAAACACTTGCAGGTCTTCTACGGTAATTGTGTCCAGCGAGTCGATCAGAGTTTGCAGGGGAGGGCGCTGGTTGGGATGTCCCTCGGGGTAGAGCATCCGATTGATCTGCGCGTCGGCCAAATAATCGGTACTCTCCATTGCCTGGAGTAGGCCGGCTTTGGCCCGTTGCTTCTGGGCCTTCAGGGTTTCGTTACCAAAGGCGGGTTCCTTGAGTTGCTCAGCGAGCAGGCTGAGGACGACCCCGGCGTCTTGACGAAGAAACTTTCCGGAAAAGTTCAGTGCATGGGCGTCGGCCTTAAATTGGATCGATGCACCGATGCTCTCCAATTGTTCGGCCACCGCAAATCGATCCTTCCGTTGGGTGCCCTGATCCAACATAGCCGCCGTCATCTCTGCCAGTGCCGGGGCCTCTGCGGGGCTGAAGGAAGTGCCTGCAGCAAAGCTACCAACAAAAGAAACGACTCCTTTTACCGGCATTTCCAGAGCGACGACCTGAATCTGAACGACTTGGGCAGTTCGCATGGAATCGGCAAAGTTTGTTTCGGTCGTCGTTGATGGCTCTTCTGGCAGTGCTTCTATCGAAGCAGTTGCCGGTAACAATCCGGTGGCGGCGCTTTCATCGGGTTGTTTAAGGTAGTTTGGGCCGTAGGGTGAGCGACTTTGCAGCGTGGCAACCGTATTGTTTTGAGGAACGAACCATCCAGTTGTGCTTTGCTTGCGAACAAAGTATTTGGCCGCGATTTGCTGGACCTCAGCTGTGGTCACTTGGTCAATTTCTTTGGGTAGTTGTATGTAACTGGACCATTCGCCCATGGCGATCGCTTCATTGATTTGGCTGGCGATCGCATAAGGGCCGTCTCGCTGGTAGATCGTTTCAGCACGGATGACGGACTTGGCGCGGGCAAGTTCTTCCTCGCTGATGCCCTGCTTCACGACTTTGGCGATCTCTTCCAGCATGATGCTTTCTGCCTCCTCATGGGTCGCCTGCGGGGTGAGGTAGGCGGCGAAAAAGAATAGGCCGGGATCCCTTAGTCGTGGGGCAAAGGTAAAGGTGGCACCGGCCTTTCCATTGTCTTCCAGTGCGCGATAGAGGCGTCCGGTCTTGTCCGCACCGATGAGTTGCTGAAGTAAGGACAAAGCGGCCCAGTCTTTGTGGGTGCCTTCGGGTACTTTGTAGGCGATGGTCACGACGCCAATCTGTCCGGCACGTTCAATGACCAGTCGGCGTGCGCCGAGTTGCTCAGGTTCCTTCGTGTCCATCACAGGCAGCGGTTTTGCTGAGTTGGGCAAAGGTGCATAGTGATCGATGACAGCCTGCAGTGTCTCCTGCCGATCAAAGCCACCAATGATGGATAGGTAGGTATTTTCCGGCCAGTAGTAGGTGTCATAAAAGCGGCGCAACTTCTCTGGTGAGGTGTTTTCAATGTCACTGAGCCAACCAATCGTGGGATCTCCGTAGGGGTGGGCATGAAAGGCCGCTGCGTAGATTTCTTTGATTAGAGTGCGCACCGGATTATTCTCGCCCCGTTCATATTCATTGCGAACCACCGTCATTTCGGAGGCGAGATCTTGGGGATCAATGCGCAGATTGCGCATGCGGTCGGCCTCTAGGCGGATAGCCAGTGGCACATCGGCAGATGGCAGGACTGCATAGTAGTTCGTCCGGTCGAAATAGGTGGTGGCATTGGAACGCGCACCGATGCGTTCCATTTGGCTGGAGTAGTCGCCTCCGTTATCTTTGTTATTGCTCGGTGTTCCTTTGAACATCATGTGCTCCAAAATGTGAGTGGCTCCCGTCGTCCCAGTTGCTTCGTTACGGGAACCCACTAAATAGGTGACCATGACACTCGCTACGGGGAGTCCTTCGTTCGGGTAGAGGAGGATTCGAAGACCGTTGCTTTCTAGGCGGTATTCTTCGATCCCATCCAGAGTACGGAGATGCTCAATGCCGTCTGGCAAGGTTTGTTCTGCGTCTGCCGGTTCGGCTGCGTTAACGAATAGATGGGCAGTTAAAAATGCGATTAGGAGGAGAAGGCGTTTCTTCATTGTTGTCATGGCCGCTTGTGTGGGTCAGCGGCGAACCGCTTTTAATCAGTGCGGGTGGCTTCTTTATTCAGATTTTTTTCGGTCAGGATTTCGACGATTTTTTTCATGGCCGGGGTTTGTATCCGCCCTTTTCGCAGAATTAGTGCGAGCGGGCGGGTGTAGGTTCCATTCTCAATTGGAATGATTTTTAAGTGTCCCTGTGAGGCCTCACGGGTGACGGTCGCTTGTGGGATGATGGCAATTCCCGCGTTGATTTCGACCGCCCGTTTTACCGTCTCTACATTGTCAAATTCCATGACGGGTTCGATTTCAATGCCGGCTTCGGCAAAAATTTCATCGGTAGCTCGGCGGGTGGGAATGTCCGGCTCAAAGCCGATGAATTTCTGCGATTTTAATTCCTCTAAAGCTACTTGCTTTACTGTGGCCAAGGGATGTTCGGGGTTGACCACCAGTACCAGAGTATCGGTATGGAAAGGAAGGATTTCCAACTCTCTTTGTTTTTGTGGATAAGCCACCAGACCAAAGTCAATTGAATTGGAGAGTACGTCCTCGTAGACTTTATCGGCACGTCGATATTCGACGCGAACATTGACCTCCGGATATTCGGTCATGAATGCCTTTAAATACGGGGGCAATTCGTGTAGCCCGATACTGTAGACGGTAGAAATGTGCAAAGTGCCGCTAACGACCCGCTTCATTTCCTGCAATTCACTGTTTAACCCATCGTAGAGATGGAGGATTTGGTGAGCTGCCTGCTGCAGCCGCTGACCTTCCGGGGTGAGGCGGAATTGCTTTTGCCGGCGATCGACAATGAGGATTCCGAAGTGCTTTTCCATCGCTCGCAACTGCTGACTGACCGCAGATTGGGTGATGCCATTCAGTTTTGCAGCGCGGGAAAAACTCTCGCTTTCAACGAGATCTGAAAAGGTCTTAAAGTTTTCCACATGCATACTGTTTACTTATTCATCTTTTTCATCGATTCAATGCTTTAAAAGATATTCTAATAGTAACTTCCGCAAAAGTTGGTCTTATGGTCGGTCATATTCAATTTCAAGAGAATCTACGCCTCATCCGTCAGCGGATCGAGCAAGCGTGCATCGAAGCGGGTCGAGATCCGCAGGCGGTGGAGCTGCTCCCGGTGACGAAGAATCATCCGGTGGACGCTGTTTGCTTTGCTGCTGAAGCGGGACTGACCGCAGTTGGTGAGAACCGTGTGCAGGAAGCTCAGGAAAAAAAAGCAGAGGATAGCGGCGGACTGCGCTGGGAGCTAATCGGCCATCTACAATCCAATAAAGTAAAAGATGCTGTAGCAGTTTTCGATCGTATACAGTCGGTCGATTCAATGAAGCTATTACAGCGGATTGATCGGTTGAGTGGAGAGTTGGGTCAGACGATGCCCATTCTATTGCAGTGTAATTCCGGGGAGGATCCTCGTAAGTATGGTTTTCTCGCGCCCCAAATAGCCGAGGCGATGGAATCCGCCCTCCAAGCGGAACACCTTCGCTTGGAGGGTTTAATGACTATCGCGCCATTGGATGAAGACCCCGATTCGGCCAGACGCGCTTTCCGTGCCTTACGCATCCTGCGGGGGGAATTGGAAGAGCGCTTCGCGCATCCGTTACCGGTTCTTTCCATGGGGATGACCGGAGACTTGGAGGCGGCCATCGCCGAGGGTTCTACGCAAATTCGTGTCGGTACGGCGCTCTATGGAAATCGCGATGTGTAGCGGTCTTACACGGCTGTGGTCTGTCGCCAGAAAAGAATTTCAGAGGCTTGGCATTGTTTGATAGGGAGTCTTAAATACAGCCTATGGGAATGAGCACCTGTTTACCTAGATGATCACTGAATTTACATACACGCTCCGGGATTTGCAGGAAAAAGACTTTCCGGGCACATCGCTGGCTGTTCTAGGGCAACCGATCGCGCACTCGATCAGCCCGGTCATGCAGAATGCGGCGATCAAAGCCCTGCAGGAGAAAAATTCCCGTTTTAAGGATTGGGCTTACTACCGGTTCGAGATCGCTCCTGAGGAATTACCGGATGCACTTCCGCTCTTTCATCGGAAGAACTTTCTTGGACTGAATTTAACCGTCCCCCACAAGGTCATAGCTCTGGATTGCATTCAGGGCATATCAGCCGATGGAGAGCGGATGGGGGCAGTCAATACTCTGGTCTGGGACGAACTGGGATACGATGGCTTCAATACCGACGGCTACGGTTTGGAGCGTGGGCTGGAAGAGGATTTAGGGTTCTCCCTGGAGGGCGCTTCGGTTCTGCTCATCGGGGCGGGCGGGGCGGCCCGCGCGGCTGCGGTTCAATGCCTTCTCTGCGGTTGTGAACGACTGTATCTGGGCAATCGCAGTATTGAACGACTGGCAGAAGTCTTGTCTGTTCTGGAAGATTTGCCGGGCGGGTTGGCTAAAAAGGTTGAGAGTTTTGCTTTGGCCGAACCACCAACCGATCTGCCGGAGACCGGCGTTCTGATCAATGCCACTGCGCTCGGTCTCAAGCCGAATGACCCGTCTCCCTTTGAGACCGCAGTCTTACCGCCAAGCTGGAAAGTCTACGATATGATCTACAATCCACCGGCAACCACTCTTTTGCGCCAAGCGTCTGGCGAGAACCGCTCCGTAGCCAATGGACTTTCTATGCTGGTGCATCAGGGGGCCCGTTCACTCGAGCTTTGGTCACATGAGGCAGTGGGCACCCGCCCGATGATGAGTGCCGCTCTGCATGCTCTGAGACAACCACCCCGCCTACTATGATCGAAGCCTACCAAATTGTCGAATCCAATGCCCCCTGGATCTTTACCCTCTTCGCATTTGTCATTGGTGCAGTCGTTGGCAGTTTTCTCAACGTCTGTATTTACCGAATCCCGGAAAATCGCTCCGTTATTGCGCCCGGGTCCGCCTGCGCCTGTGGGCAGCCGATACCCTTCTACCGGAATATTCCGATTATCAGCTGGATCTTGCTGCAGGGGCGGGCTGCTTGCTGTGAGCTAAAGTTCAGTATCCGTTATCCTTTGGTTGAGTTGATTACGGCACTCCTTTTTGCCGCCTGCTGGCTGCAGTTTGACCCCGTGCCGGCACTCCTTGGCATGCTTTTTTGTGCCATCCTCCTGTGTGCGACTTTTATCGACCTCGACCACATGATCATACCCGACCGTTTCTCTATCGGCGGGATGGTAATTGGGGTACTGCTTGCTTGCCTCTTTCCGGTGCTGCACTCAGTCGAGAGCTCGATTCCGTTACTTGCTTCAATCGAGTCAGGTTTGGTAGCGGTTCTCGGAGCCTTTGTCGGTTCTGGCCTCGTCTATTGGATCGCTGTGCTTGGTGAAGTGATTTTTCGTAAGCCCGCAATGGGAGAGGGAGATGTCAAGTTTATCGGCTGCATTGGGGCTTTCTGCGGCTGGCAGGGCGCTGTCTTTGCCATGTTTGGCGGCGCCCTCATCGGGACATTCGTCCTACTCCCGTGGATTCTCGCTCTGCGTATACGAAGCGCCTTAAAGAAAAATGCATCGGATGTGGAGGAACGACTCGATGCCGCCGGGCAGGTTCCCTTTGGCCCGATGCTCGCTCTTGCCGCGATTCTTTACTATCTTGGGTTGAGCGAATATGTGGATGCTTATTTCAACCAAGTGGCCGAACTTTTCAGTCCTGCGGCCGGTTCAGCCGTTGGCCGTTAGCCTATTGGGCGGAAATGCAAAAAAATAACTTGGCAAGCAGCGGGTAGCGCCTACGCTTTCGCGCTTTCTTCTTATGGTGGGATATGCAAGTGGTTAAAGCACGCAGACTGTAAATCTGTTCTCGTATGAGTTCGCTGGTTC